>ERZ802830.815-NODE-815-length-30687-cov-6.96589_pt1 | contig 30687 bp, 25 predicted proteins | sample MGYA00345654_ERZ802830 | MGnify/ENA primary metagenome ERZ802830 (study PRJEB30503, sample SAMEA104212375) | marine metagenome | biome: Westerlies Biome; feature: [SRF] surface water layer (ENVO:00010504) within the epipelagic zone...; material: water... | reverse complement strand
TAATATAAAAAATAATACAGCATTATTATCTTCATTAGATAGTCGCTCAAGAAAGATTCTTCAGCATATAGTTGAGTCTTATATAGAGACAGGTAACCCTATTGGATCTAAAACTTTATCTAAAAAACTTTCACCATCTTTGGCCTCGGCTACAATCAGAAATGTAATGTCTAATTTAGAGGGATTAAATTTATTAAAATCCCCTCATATATCTGCTGGTAGGTTGCCAACTGAGACAGGTTTAAAACTTTTTATAGACGGTTTGTTGCAAGTAGGCGATATATCTAGTGATGAAAAAAGTAGTATAGAAGCGCTTTCGGTAGGAACAGGCAAAAGTTTAAAAGATATTTTGAGCGAAACTTCTAATGCTTTATCTGGATTGTCTAATTGTGTCAGTCTTGTAATGGCACCAACATTTGAAAGAGCAATAAAACATATAGAATTTGTACCTTTAGATAATGCTAAAGCTTTAGTTGTTATTGTTGATATTTTTGGCCTTGTGGAAAACAGAATAATAGATATTCCCAAGGGTACACCCATAATAAATTTAATTGAAGCATCAAATTTTTTAAATTCTAGACTTGCTGGAAGCACTCTTGAAGACGTAAAAAATACAATTGAAGAAGATTTACTTAACCATAGAAAAGAAATAGATATAGTTTCAGAAAAAGTTATAAAAGCTGGCCTAGCTATTAAAACTGGAGATATGGATTACCCGTCGTTAATAGTTACAGGTAAAAATAACATTTATAATGATATAAGTACCCAGGAGGATTTTAAAAAAATAAATGAACTATTTGAGAAAATAGAACAAGAAAAAACATTAACAGAATTATTAAAAAACTCTTTGTCAGGAACAGGGGTTCATGTTTTCATTGGGGCAGATAATAAATTGTTTGATTATTCTGGTTGTTCTATGATTTTGGCTCCATTTAAGGCTAAGGATAATAAAAGTAAGGCTAAAACTTTAGGAGCAATTGGTGTGATAGGGCCTATTAGAGTAAATTATGGAAGAATTATTCCTATGGTGGACTTTACTGCTAAGGCAATTTCAAAGTTATTTAAATAATTACTTGTATATATAGTATTTAATCACAATATTTACTTTAAATATTAATAGGAGCTCTTATGACAAAAAAGACTAAAAATAACAAAACGGTTTTAAAAGAAGATACTGAAGAAATAGATTCAAAAGAAAATGTTTCTCTTGATGAAAAAGAAAATAAAATTTCAGAAGAAATTGAAACTCTTAAAGCAGAATTAGCAGAAGAGAATGATTCTAAATTAAGGGCATTAGCTGATGTTGAAAATATGAGAAGAAGAATGGAAAAGGAGAAACAAGAAAATGCTAGATATGGGGCTTCTAATTTAGCACGAGGCCTTTTTTCTATATTAGATAATTTTGATAGAGCATTAAAAGCTTCTCCTAAAGAATTAAAAAATAAAAAAGAAATAGAAAAAAATTATGCTTCTTTACATGAAGGAGTTGAATTAACGGTTAAAGAAATTTATACGGCTTTAAAACAAAATGGAATAGAGACTATTGAGCCAAATAAAGGAGATTCCTTTGATCATAATATTCATCAGGCAATGTTAGAAGTTCCAACAAATGAATTTGAACCTGGATGTGTATGTGAAGTATTGCAATGTGGATATAAAATTTATGACAGATTGTTAAGACCTGCTATGGTAGGCGTAAGTAAGAAAGAATCATAAGAAGCATAGATTTATGGGGTTATAATGGATGTTTTAAAGTTAGCTGATAGTTCTTTTGAAATGCCTTTAGACTCATCATGGGATGTTACATACTTTGATGAAGATAGCTCAAAAGCAGATGTACGTTTCAATACAGGTAAATACCCAGTTTTAAATGTTAAAATCATTAGTTTAGATGATCCAAAGTATAATAAAGATAATAAACTTAAAGATCATTTATTTGACCCTATTTTACTTGAATCTCACCCTGACCTGGATATAAAAGTTACTTCAAATTCTATATATGGAATTGAATATCAAGCAAACTTAGAATCTGGTGAGAAGGTAAAGGTATGGAGAAAAGCAACAATAGTAGGATCTAGAACTATAAGGCTTGTAACCTTGGCTTTATCATGGATGTCTAATCCTTCTTCAGATGAAGCAGTAAACAAGATTTTATTAAAAATAGAAAAAAAATTAGAAAAATGCAGCTTTATTACTGAAGAGACGGAATTGGATATTGAAGCTAAAGTTTCTGCAAGGATATTAAGATTAAAACAAGATATAATTTCACCTTGGAGTGGCTTAAGTATGTTAATGCCAACTTCCTGGCCTTCCGAGATTAATAAGGAAGAGAAATCTTTTGTAAGTAGGGTTACTGGCTATGAAGATGCCATGCTTTTTTTGAATTGTGATGAACTAAGCATTCCAAAAGAAACTAAAATAACATCTGAATACATGCAGCATATAGCCTCATCTATTGGAGAGGATGAAAAAGTTAAAAATATTTCCTTACTGTCTACAGGAAAAGATACTTATCTGATTTCTTGTAATAAAGCTGAGGAAGATAAAGAAGCTGGTGTAATTCTTAATAATTTCTTTTGGCATATTTTTGCGCTTAAAGAAGACGTTTTAACTCGTTTACACTTTACATATGTTTTTCCTGATATTAATGATAAGTTTTTATTTGGTCTAGTTAATGTCTTAAGCGAAAATATTAAAAATTTAAAGCTAGAGTAATTTTTTTATATTAAGCACTTGTGTTTTATTTTTTAGTCCCCATATATTTCCTGCAAACAAATTTTATTAAAAATTAAAGAGAGAAAAATATAATGGGTAAAGTAATTGGAATTGATTTAGGAACTACTAATAGCTGTGTAGCTGTTATGGAGGGCGGTAATGCTAAAGTTATAGAAAATGCAGAAGGTGCGAGAACAACACCCTCAATAGTGGCTTTCACCGATAATGACGAAACTTTAGTAGGACAAGCTGCTAAAAGACAAGCAGTAACAAACCCAGAAAATACTTTATTCGCAATTAAAAGATTAATAGGTAGACCTTTCTCAGACGAAAAAGTTACTAAAGATAAGGATATGGTTCCTTTTAAAATTGTTAAGTCCGATGGAGGAGATGCTTGGGTTAATGCAGCAGGTAAAGACTATGCTCCAAGTCAAGTAAGTGCTTATGTTTTACAAAAAATGAAGGAAACGGCTGAAGCTCATTTAGGACATGAGGTTACAGAGGCTGTTATTACCGTGCCAGCATACTTTAATGATGCACAGAGACAAGCAACTAAGGACGCAGGAAAAATTGCAGGCCTAGATGTTTTAAGAATAATTAATGAACCAACAGCAGCTAGTTTATCTTATGGGTTAGATAAGAAAGAGTCAGGAACTATAGTAGTATATGACTTAGGAGGAGGAACATTTGATGTTTCTGTTCTAGAAATTGGTGACGGTGTTTTTGAGGTAAAATCCACAAATGGAGATACTTTTCTTGGAGGAGAAGATTTTGATACTAAAATAGTGGAGTATCTTGTTGACGAATTTAAAAAAGAAAATGGAGTAGATTTAAAATCAGATAATTTAGCATTACAGAGACTAAAAGAAGCCGCAGAAAAAGCTAAAATTGAGCTTTCATCTACTGCTCAAACAGATATTAATTTACCATTTATAACAGCTGACGCTTCTGGGCCTAAGCATTTAACTCTTAAATTTACTAGGGCGAAGTTAGAGAGTCTTGTTGAAGATTTTGTAAAAAGAACAATAGAACCTTGTAAAGCCGCTTTAAAAGATGCTGGTATTTCTGCAAATGAAATAGATGAAGTTGTTCTGGTCGGTGGAATGACTCGTATGCCTAAAATTGTTGAAACAGTTAAAGAATTTTTTGGTAAAGAGCCTAATAAAGGTGTAAACCCAGACGAGTGTGTAGCTTTAGGCGCTGCTATACAAGGAGCTGTATTAGCTGGTGATGTTAAAGATGTTTTACTGCTTGATGTAACTCCGTTATCTTTAGGAATTGAAACTTTAGGGGGCGTATTTACTCGATTAATTGAGAGAAATACAACTATACCTACAAGAAAAAGCCAGACATTCTCTACCGCAGAAGATAATCAAAATGCTGTAACTATTAGAGTTTTCCAGGGCGAAAGAGAAATGGCTGCAGACAATAAAATGCTTGGTAATTTTGATTTAGTAGGAATACCGCCGGCGCCAAGAGGAATGCCTCAAATTGAAGTTACATTTGATATTGATGCTAATGGTATTGTAAATGTGTCTGCCAAGGATAAGGCAACAAATAAAGAACAAAAAATTAAGATACAGGCTTCTGGAGGTTTATCTGACTCAGATATAGAGAATATGGTGAAAGATGCTGAATCACATGCTGAAGAGGATAAAAAGAAAAAAGAATCTATAGATGCTAGAAATGAAGCTGATGCCTTAGTTTATTCTACAGAAAAAAGTATGAAAGAACACGGAGAAAAACTTCCTGCTGAGGATAAAGATAAAATTGAATCTTCTGTTAAAGAATTAAAAGATGTTCTCGCTAATGCAGACTCTACAGGTGAAGAGATAAAAGCTAAAGTTGAAGTTTTAAATTCTTCCGCTATGAAGTTAGGTGAAATGATGTATAAAGAAAGTCAGGAACAAGCTGCTGCTGCACCTGGTGCGGAAGGAGAAGACGGCAAAACATCAGAAAAAGAAGCGGACGTTGTTGATGCTGATTTCGAAGAAGTAAAGCCAGATGAAAAAGATGAGAAAGCTGCTGATAAATAATTAATAGCGTATTTCTTTAAAAATATAGGTACAAATAAGATGCGTGATTATTATGAAATCCTTGGAGCAGATAGAGATACTTCCGATGCAGAGCTGAAAAAAAAATTTAGAAAACTTGCTATGCAATATCACCCAGACAAAAACCCTGGTGATAAAGCGGCAGAGGAAAAATTTAGAGAAGTAGGTCAGGCTTATGACGTTTTAAAAGACCCACAAAAAAAAGCAGCATATGACCAATATGGACATGCAGCTTTTGAAGGAAATTCAGCAGGACCTGGAGGACCCGGAGGTCCCGGCGGAGCTGGAGGATTTTCAGACATTTTTGAAGATTTGTTTGGAGACTTTATGGGCGGAGGCGGAGGTCAAAGACAGTCGCAGAGAGGCTCAGATTTAAGATATAATTTAGAACTAGATTTCAGTGAAGCTTATACTGGACTAAAAAAAGATATTAAAATAAATACATATGTTCTGTGTGGAGCATGTAAAGGCACTGGCGGTGAAGATGGTGCTCAGCCTGTTACTTGTGGTACTTGTAATGGTTCGGGTAAGGTTCGTTCTAGCCAAGGATTTTTTATGGTAGAAAGAGCTTGTCCAACTTGTGGAGGTAGCGGGCAAATAATTAGCAAACCTTGCCGAGTATGTGGTGGGGAAGGCAGGGTCCAAAGAGAAAAAACAATAAATGTAAGTATACCTGCCGGAGTTGATGACGGAACAAGAATTAGGGTCTCTGGCGAAGGTGAAGCCGGACCTAACGGGACTGCAAATGGCGATCTTTATTTATTTGTTCAGTTAAAGCCGCACTCCTTATTTAATAGGGATGGATCAGATTTATTAATTGAAGCAAAGGTTCCAATGACGCTTGCTGCCCTCGGTGGATCTGTAGATGTGCCTACGCCTTCAGGAGGAAGAGTTCGCGTTACAATCCCTGCTGGAACACAATCTGGACATAGGTTTAGGTTAAGAGGTAAGGGAATGCCGGTTATAAACAGTTCTAATAAAGGTGATTTATATGTTGATGTTTATACAGAAATACCAGTATCTTTAAATAAACAACAAAGAAAAGCGCTTGAGGAGCTACAAAACTTGGAAGAAAATTCTAATCATCCAGAAAGTAATAACTTTACAAACAAAGTAAAAAAAATAAGGCAGTAAAAAATGTCACTAACAAATGTAGGAATATGTGGTGCTTCAGGAAAAATGGGAAAAGCGCTTATTCGGGCAGTAGTTAATAATAATAAATTTAATCTCACAGGAGCTCTTGAACATGAAGCAAATGCTAATGTTGGCAAAGATTCTGGAGTTATAGCTAATATAGAGCCAACGAACGTTAATATAACCTCTGATACAGATAAATTTTTTGCAGAATGTGATGCTATAATAGATTTCTCTTTTACAGACGCTTCAGTTGAAAATATAAAAGCGGCAATGAGCCATAATTGTTCATATGTTTTAGGAACTACTGGATTTAATGAAGAGCAAGTTAGCCAAATAAAAGATTTTTCTAAATCAATTCCAATTATGCACGCAGCCAATATGAGTGTTGGTGTAAATGTTGCATTACATTACACAGAGCTGTTATCCAAAAGTTTAAACGAAGATTACGATGTTGAAATTCATGAAATGCACCATAGGGAAAAAATTGATTCTCCTTCTGGAACTGCACTAGCTTTGGGAAATGCTGTGGCTGCTGGAAGAAATATTGATTTGTCAGAAAAATCAATTAAGTCCCGTTGGGGAATAGAGCAACCTAGAAAAAGAGGAGATATAGGTTTTTCTACTCAAAGAGGCGGAGATGTAATTGGAGATCATATAGTAACATTTGCAGGCAATGGTGAAAGATTAGAGATTGCACACAAGGCAACTAATAGAGATGTTTTTGCCAACGGAGCAGTTAGAGCTGTATTGTGGCTAAAGGATCAGGAGCCTGGATATTATAATATGAAAGACGTATTAGGGCTTAATTAGTAATATATTGGTTTTTCCATTCGTTTAATCCATACCGAATTTTTTTTGCAAGCTTAAGTCTTTCTTTTGGTATTAAAAAATTTCCTAGTACTATTTTTTTTCCATGCGAAGATAAGGTTAATACATCTTTATTTTTATAAATATCCTCTACCTTAACTTGAAGCCATGTAGGTTCTAATTCAACTTCTTTTAAAGTTACGTTTTTTTTATTGTAAAATATCTTTAACTTATCTTTATCTAATAAAATATGCTCATAAGATTCACTTCTCTTAAATAATACTTTAAATGCTACATAAATTAATATAATTTCTAGCCCCATGAAGCCTAAAACTGGCCAAGCACCCATAATAAAAAAAGAAATCCCTATATAAGAAGCTGGAATAGTTATAAAAAACATTAAAAAGAACAATCCTTTATAAGTTAAGGATTGATTTGGATATACTTTAATGTCTAAATAGTATTTCATGATGTAAAAGTAGTGCTATATTTTTATTTTGCAAATAAAATATACTTTTAAGAGGTAAATTTGACTAAAAGCCTATCTAAAAATAATATTTGGGAAATTTTTTCTAGGTTCTCAAAAGTGACACCTGAACCTAAAGGTGAATTGGAATACACATCACCATATACTTTATTGATAGCAGTAGTTTTAAGTGCTCAATCTACAGACGTTGGAGTAAATAAGGCAACAAAAAAGTTATTTTCCTTCGCTAAGACCCCTCGAGAAATGATAGCACTAGGTGAAAATAAAATTATAGAAAATATTAAAACCATCGGTCTATATAAAAATAAAGCAAAAAATATAATTAGTTTATCACAAAAACTACTGGATAAATTTGATGGAAAAGTACCTAAAACGCATTTGGAATTAGAATCTTTACCTGGAGTAGGAAGGAAAACTGCAAACGTCGTTCTTAGTATGGCTTTTGGTATACCTACTATTGCTGTTGATACTCATGTTTTTAGAGTATCCAATAGAACAGGATTGGCGATAGGAAAAAATGTAGAAGAAGTGGAAAAAAAATTAATAAAACGCTTACCAGAAGAATATTTTTTCCATGCGCATCATTGGTTAATATTACATGGACGTTATACATGTAAAGCAAGAAACCCGTTATGCACAGAGTGCATTATTTCTGATTTATGTCCTTCTAAAGCTAGCTAATCCGATATAGGCCCATTATAACCTTTTGTATTTAGAGTATGTAATACAAGAATAGCTACTAATGGAGCCGCAAATAAATTTATGATAGGAATAAAAAATAATAAAGCACCTATTACTCCAAAAAGCCAACATGGCCAAAATAAATTATTTCTTAGCTCTTTCACTTCTATAAAAGACAATTTACGTAAGCCTAGAGCTTCTGTATATTCTTTAGAAATTAAATACCCTGTAATAAGAATATTTATAGGAACCCAAAAAAGAGAACTTCCCCAAAATAATGCTATAGGAAAAATTATTATATTTATCAATATCGACCAACCTAAAAGCTTTACGCCAGCAAAAAATAAAGTAAAAAATTTTATTTTTAATTCTTTGCTTGCTTCCGGATAATATTGTCCTTCTATCTGATCAATTATTTTATCTTGAAATATTGAAAAAATAATTGTTGAAGTAGGAACAAATAAAATAGTTGATCCCCAAATTGCAGCAAGTGTTGCTCCATACATCAAAAAATTACCTAGGAATGGTATTCCCGTATCTAACCAATCTTTAACATAGTATACAATTCCAAAAGCGATGGAACTAAGAGAAATGAGTGTTAATATAGTTGAATAAAGCACCCACTTAAAAACATTAGGATCAAATAAGTTTTTAATAGACAGTAAGAAAATAGTTATGAGATGGTTTTTATACTTCATTTCTTTCATAGTCATTAATGTGGGTCGAATGGGGTAATGGCATAATTATTAGAGTGTTTTTGAAACTTGTGTCCTAAATTTAAAACCGGTCCTTCATTTCTTCTTTTTCCTATAATTTGAATTCCAATTGGAAGATTATTTTTTGTCGTTGAACAAGGGACAGCTAAAGATGGGCAGCCTGTTAAAGATATTGCAGCTGCAGTCATTAGCCAACTAACATAATTATCAAAAATTTTATCTTCTACTTTTTTAGGCCAGTGTTCCTTAATACTGAAAGGAGCTACCATTGAAGAAGGAGCAATTAAAAAATCATAATTTTCAAAAAACACATTAGTATTTTTTATAATTTGACCTCTAGCAACATTGGCTTTGCTAATTTGTTCTTCCGTTAATTTAAAACCTTTTTCTATATTAAGCCTGAGATCTTCTTTTAATATATTTTTATGTTTTTTGTATAGCTCTCTTTTATCCGTCGCTAGAAGGTGCGCGCGTAAAGTTTGAAATGTATTTTCTGATTCTGACAAATCAGGATAGACGCGTTCTACATTATGGCCCATTTCTAATAATATTTTTTCAGCACGGTTAATAGAATCACGAACTTCAGAAGCGCAGGCTAGAACCCCAAAGTCATCAGTAATGCCAATATTTAATTTATGCTTGTCTTCATTTATAAAGTTTTGATAAGGCCTATCATTAGATATGCTTGATAGAGGGTCTCTATAATCTATTCCTGTCATAGTATCCAAAAATAAGGCAATATCTTTAACTGTTCTTGCCATCGGGCCATCTACCGAAAGGTCATTAAAAGGAAGGTTTTGTGGTCCATGAGCTATAGTCCCTGGAGTGGTTCTTAAGCCCACAACTCCGCAAAAACTTGCTGGGTTTCTTAGAGATCCGCCTAAATCTGACCCTGTTCCAAGCCATGCTGCTCCTGCAGCAAGTGCTGAAGCTGTTCCTCCAGAAGAGCCCCCAGATGTATATTGGGAATTCCATGGGTTAGGCGTATATCCAAACACCTCGTTAAAAGTTTGCGACCCTGCTCCGAATTCAGGAGTATTTGTTTTTCCTATTATTACGCCTCCCATTTTTTCTATTCTTTCAACAAGAAAATCAGAAGACTTAGGAATATGGTCTTTATATATTTGCGAGCCATAGGTAGTTTTAACATCTTTAACATCAGTTAAATCTTTGATTACTATAGGCAAACCATAGAGATAACCTGGCTGATCTTTTCTCTCTGTATCTAAATTGTTTATTTGATGACGTGCCCTTTCTTCGCAAATAGTTACCACTGCGTTAATACTACTGTGAGTTTCTTTTATTCTCTTAAGGTTTTCGTCAAGCGCTTCATCTGGCGATATTTCTTTACTTCTTAATAAAGACACAATCTCTGTTGCACTTTTTTCCCATAAATTTTTTTCTGATGAAGCCATTTTTTACCCCTTTATTTTTACAAATATTCTATCTTCTATATAACTATAAATATATTTATTATTAATTAAATTAAAAAGGAATTATAATGGCGCTGGAAAAAACCATTGATGTTTTAGGTATAGGAAATGCAATAATAGACGTTTTAGCGGATGCAGACGATGCTTTTTTATTAAAACATAATCTTAATAAAGGCTCTATGACTCTTGTAGATGAAAAATCATCCAGTAATATTTATTCTTCTATGAAAAATAAAATTCAAATGTCAGGCGGGTCTGCTGCTAATACGATATATGGCTTAGCACAATTAGGTTGTAGAAGTGCATTTATAGGCAAACGCTCAAATGATGATCTTGGAAACATTTTTCATTCAGATTTAACTAGATCTGAAATTATTTTTAATACTTCGCCTTTAGATACAGGGGAGTCTTCAGCAAGATGTTTAATTTTGGTTACTTCAGATGCTGAAAGAACGATGGCAACTTTTTTAGGCTCTTCAAGTAAATTAACAGTTGAAGATATAAATGAAAATCAGATAAAAGCTTCAAAAATAATTTATTTGGAGGGATACTTATTTGATCCACCAGAAGCGCAAGATGCTTTCATTACAGCCGCAAAATTTGCAAAGAAACATAATACGAAAGTTTCATTTACCTTGTCTGATGCGTTTTGCGTAGAAAGACATAAAGCTAAAATGAGAGCATTTGTTCAGAATGATGTAGATATTTTATTTTGTAATGAAGGTGAAGTAAAAGCTTTATATGAAACTAATTCTTTAGATGATGCTGTGAACATGCTTAAGAGAGAAGTAGAAATAGGAATAGTTACTAAAGGTGAAAATGGAGCTATTATTGTGGAAAAAAATGTTGCACATGAAATAGAAGCGTTTTCTACAAATGTAGTTGATACTACTGGGGCAGGAGATTTTTTTGCTGCAGGGTTTCTAGCGGGAATTTCAAAAAATTATGATTTAGTAAAAGCGGGAATGCTTGGAGCAGCCTGTTCATCAGAAATTATTTCACATTATGGTGGAAGGCCTGAAGATGAATTAAAAGAGTTTGTAAAAAATAAGGCTGGGCTCGAAGTTTAAGCCCAGCCTTATTATAAGCTTATAATTTATTTTATATAACCTAATTCTTTCCATACTTTATAATCAGTTCTGAACTCACTAAGCGAAGACCATACTTTTGCAAAATCTTCATCTGATTCAACAAGTTCCGCTACTACTTCATTCCACCCTTTTTCAAAAACAGAAAGCATTTCTGGAGACCATGTATGAAGAGTCACTCCTTTTTCTTGTAGAGTTTTAAGAGCAGGGCCTTGAATGCCTTCCCCTTCTGCAATAGCATGACGAATATTATCACCACAAACTGCTTCAATTTGCGCTTGTTGGGTTTCTGATAGTGTATTCCATTTTTCAAGATTGATCATTAGTTCCATAAATGTAGATTGTTGATGCCATCCTGGAAAATAATAATGTTTTGCTATTTGATAAAAACCTAACTCTAAATCAATCGCCGGCATTGAAAATTCAGTAGAATCTATTGTACCTAGTTCCAGTGCAGGATAAATATCTCCGCCTGCAAGGAGCTGAGTAGAAACTCCTACTTTTTCCATTACTTTTGCGCCCAGTCCAAAGAAACGCATTTTTAAACCTTTTAAATCGTCTGGACCTTTAATTTCTTCGCGGAACCAGCCAGAAGCTTCAGGCGGTATTATCCCACATAAAATACCTTTTATATTATGACGTGCATATAATTCTTCATAGAAATCTTTTCCGCCCCCAAAATATACCCATGACATATATTCACTAGCAGGAGGACCAAATGGTACGGATGAAAATAATTGTAGTGCAGGAACTTTACCTGCCCAATAACCAGGAGTAGACCATCCCGCGTCAATTCCACCAGTAGAAACGGCATCAAATATTTCTAAGGCAGGAACTAGAGCGCTTGGCTCAAAAAATTTAATATTTATATTTCCCCCTGAAACTTTTAAAACTTCATCTTGTAAGCGGACCCCTAAAGTTCCTATTTGCGCTAAAGAACCTGGGAAGGTACTAGCCATTTTCCATCGAATTTTTTTGTCGGATGTTGTTGCTTCAGAGCTTTGTTCTGACTGACCACAACCTAACAGTAATAAAGAAGATATTACTACCATCATGTATAATAATTTTTTCATAAATTTGCCTCCATTAGCATTTATTAATCTTTGATAATACTTTTATTTAAATTCTATTTATATAAAGTGTATTTAATGAACAGTATATATAAATTAGTTCTATCTAAATTGGGACCATATAACAAATATAATATTTTAGCATTTATTCCATTAGGTTTTTGTGCGGGTCTTCCTTTGCCTTTAATTGGAGCCACTATGTCTGCAAGGTTAATGGATTCGGGGTTAAGTTTAACTTCTATAGGATTATTTGCTTTGGCAGGAACTCCTTATGCTCTTAAATTTTTATGGTCTCCTTTAATAGACACTATAAAAATTCCTTTTTTAAATAATTTATTAGGAAAAAGAAGAAGTTGGTTATTAATAACGCAAATTATTCTTTTTTTAATATTTTTTATAATTGCTACTATCAATCCATTAGAAGACTTATATCTATTAGCTGTTCTTGTATGTAGCGCAGCTTTTATTTCTGCAACACAGGATATAGCTTTGGATGCTTATAGAATAGAATTGCATTCCGAAAAAGAATTAGCAGCGGGCATCGCTACATACGTATTAGGATATAGAATCGCTCTTATTGTAGCTGGAGCAGGAGCTCTTTATTTAGCAGAATATATGTCATGGAGTGCAGCCTTTATTATTATGTCTTTATGCTTCTTATTAGGACCAATAATTTTAATTTTTTTACCCTCTAATAATGAAATAACGAAAAGAAAAGAAAAAAATATTGGATATTTTGATAGCCTTATTGCGTGGATAAAAAAGGCTGTTTTAGAACCGTTTATTGAATTTTCACAAAGACAATCTTGGATTTGGATATTAATCTTTATTGCAATATATAAATTAGGAGATGCTTTGGCCGGAAATATGACCACACCATTTTTATTAGATATAGGTTTTTCAAAAATTCAAATCGCTAATATAGTTAAAGTTATAGGCCTTGCTGCAACTCTAATAGGACTGTTTATAGGAGGGATGTTAGTAGCAAAATATAATATTGTGTCTGTATTATTTATTGGAGGCTTTCTCCAAATGTTTTCTAATTTATTTTTTGCTATTCAAGGAGTTGTAGGAGTAAATACAAATGTTTTAATGCTAACAATTTCGATAGAAAATTTAGCAGGAGGAATTGGAACGGCTGCTTTCCTTGCATATTTATCAAAGCTTGTGGATTCTAGATATATTGCTACACAATTTGCTCTTTTGACGTCTTTTATGGCTTTATCTAGGACACAATTATCAGCTCCTGCAGGATGGATGGTGGAAGGAATTGGATGGAACGGTTTGTTTTCTTTTTATAACTTAGAACATATAGATTGGGTTTGTTTCTTTATTTTAACGACCCTATTAGCAATTCCCGCACTTTTAATTTTACAAAAAGCTAATAATAAAGATTAATATAATTGTAAAATTTCTGGACAGTTTTATCAATTGTCTTACATTCTTTGAGTATGGTAGGTGTTGAATATGTATTTTAAGCATTTGTTGCACGTTTTTATTTTGTCTCTTATTCCTACTGTAATATTATTTTTAGTAATCAAAACTATCCAAGATATTGAGCTAGTATATTTTGTAATAATTTTTGCAGTTATATTAGTATTTTATGCTCTATTTGTTTTTCTAGTATACAGAGATTGGAAAAAATTTAATTCTTGGATTGAGACTGTTAATATAGATGCATTAGATGATACAAAAAATCATAATATCCCAATTTTACCTAATATAGAAAACAATCTTATATTTCATACAGCAAAACTTGTAATAAATGTTTTAAAATCCCATGCGGATAAGCTAATACTTCTTAATAACAAGTATAAAAATTTACTAGCTTCAGTAGACGCTTATGAACAACCACTTATTTTAATTGATAATAATAAAATTATTGATACATATAATAAAGAAGCTAAAAACATATTTGGTCGTATAGAAAATGGAAGATTGTTTTCTGAAATAACCCGAGATCCAATTTTAATAAATGTAATAGATAAAATTATTTTAAACCCAAAGGCTAAAAATTCTCTTTCAGTTAATATTGATATTGATGAAAAGCATTATAAGGTATTGATAACACCGTTAAATATTGTTTCTGATTTACAGAAAACTAGTGATCAATATTTTATGTTAATTTCATTTAATGATGATACAGAAAGATATATTACAAATAAAATTAAAAATGAAATTATTTCTAACGCTAGCCATGAAATAAAAACACCGTTAACTGTTATTTCTGGTATATCCGAAATTTTAAGAAATTCAGATTTAACAAAGGTAGAAAAATATAAAGATTTACTGATTACTATGGATAATAAAGTAAACTATTTAAATAATTTACTGGACGACCTTATGGACTCAGGCAGAAATCAGGAGAATTCTGTAATTAACAAAAAAGAAGAAAATATAATAGAAATTATTAAAGAGGCAATAAATGAAAAACAAAATAATGCAAAATCTAATAATCAAGTTTTTGCAATAAATTTTAATAAAGATAAATATAATATAAATATAGTTAAAAATGATATTTATAGGGTATTTCTTAATCTATTTGATAACGCTATCAAATATAGTTTAAAGAACTCAAAAATAGATATAAATATAAAACTATCTGATAAAAAAGATAGCAATTGGCAAAAGAATGTTCCGGTATTAATAATTGATATTGCTGATAAAGGTCCTGGAATTAAAAAAGAGCATCTAAGCAGGTTGACAGAGAGATTTTATAGAATTGATAATGTGAGAAACCAGCAAAAAGGTGGCAAAGGATTAGGTTTGTCTATTGTACAAAATATAATTACTGAACATGAGGGACAATTTATTATAAAAAGCGAATATGGTAGAGGTTCTAATTTTACAATATATTTACCTGTAGACAGTAATTTAAGTATTTCATAAAATTGTAATATAAGTGTAATAATTTTTTACAAAGCGTCTTATAGAAGTTTGGTAAGAGGTTTATATATTTTTGTATTTTATATAGGCTATTATGTTTAATAAATTATAAGCTCCATAGGGGAAAATGTATGTTTAAAAAATTATTAGTTTTGGCATTTTTTGGCACAATATTTGTGTCAGCTGCACAAGCAAGAGATCAAATTAGTGTTGTAGGTTCTTCTACCGTTTATCCTTTCGCAACAGTTGTTGCGGAAAACTTCGGAAGATCTACAGGAATGAAAACTCCTAAAATAGAAAGTACTGGATCAGGTGGTGGAATGAAACTATTCTGTGCTGGTTTAGGAGTAGAACATCCTGATGTTACTAATGCTTCTAGAAGAATTAAAAGCAAAGAATTTAAGAAGTGTACTAAAGCGGGAATAGACATTGTTGAAATTAAAGTTGGATATGACGGTATTGTTATTGCTAATTCAAAAGCAGGAAATCAGTTTAATTTAACAAAACAAGCTGTATTTTTAGCTTTAGCTAAAGATGTTCCTGAAGGCAATAAAGATGGCGGAAAACTTATTCCTAATCCAAATAAGACATGGAAAGATGTTGATTCCTCATTACCAAATATTAAAATTGAAGTTTTAGGGCCTCCTCCAACATCTGGTACTCGTGACGCTTTTAATGAGTTAGCTATTGAGGGTGGTTGCAAAACTTTCCCTACTTTGAAAGCAATAAAAAAACAAGATAAGAAAAAATATAAAGCCATCTGTAGAGCGGTTAGAGAAGATGGGGCTTATATAGAAGCAGGAGAGAATGATAACCTTATCGTTCAGAAGCTTGTAGAAAATAAAGATGCGCTTGGTGTTTTTGGCTTTTCATTCTTAGCTGAAAATGCAGATAAGATACAAGGCTCTAATATTGACAATGTTCCTCCAACATTTGAAAATATAGCTAATAAATCTTATCCAGTTTCTAGGCCATTATATTTCTATGTAAAGCAAGCGCACGTAGATGTTATCCCTGGAATCAGAGAATATGTTGCTGAATTTACTTCAGACGAAGCTTGGGGACCTGATGGCTATTTATCTGAAAGAGGTATGATACCAATGCCAGACGAAGAAAGAGCTAAATTTGGTTCTAATGGCAAAAATATGACAGTAATGACGTCACGTTAATTTCTTCAAAATAAAGAGACAGGTAAGTTTTTTCTTGCCTGTCTCTATTGCATACTATAAATCTTTATCTAAGCTAAAAGGTAAAAAATAATGAGCCTATTGATAGTTAGTGTACTAATTATATCGTGTACATCGTATTACCTTGCTAGGAATAAGGTGATGGCAGCAACTGATAGTTTTGCTGATTTAAATTCATTGCCAAAATATTATGGCTTTTTTAGCTTTTTTTGGACAATATTGCCTGCAATAATTGTCTTTTGTATTTGGTCATTAGCATCGGATATTTGGATATCAAACTCAATTACTGATTATTTTCCTGCGGAAATTATAGATCAAGGGCAGGCTAAAATTGGATTATATATGAATTCAGTGGAAATAGCTTCAAAAGGTGTCTTTATAGATAATGTGGAACCATTAGTATTGAGTAAATATTTAAGTATGCAGTATTATTCAGGTCTAATTAGAAACAGTATAACTATTTTGGCATCTTTATTGGGTTTCTTTATAGTATGGAAAAATATAGAACCTTCTTTGAGAGCAAGGAATAAAGTTGAATCTATAATAATGTCATTTATGTTTTTAGCTTCATTTATATCTATTATGACTACTTTAGGAATAGTTCTATCTTTATTATTTGAGACGATTCGCTTTTTTGGGGATGTATCTCCTATAGAATTTTTCTTTGGAACGACTTGGTCACCACAAATAGCACTTCGAGAAGGCCAAGTTGCTTCTGAGGGGTCTTTTGGCGCAGTACCTGTTTTTGCGGGCACTTTTATGATTACTATTATAGCTATGGTTGTGGCTACCCCAATTGGATTAATGTCTGCTGTGTATTTGGCAGAATATTCTAGTCCGAAAGTACGATCTATAGTTAAGCCTGCTCTAGAAATATTAGCTGGGATTCCTACGGTGGTTTATGGTTTTTTTGCTGCTTTAACGGTAGCACCATTTATTCGAGGTGTTGGGGAAGGTTTTGGATTATCTATAGCATCAGAAAGTGCAATAGCTGCTGGTTCTGTAATGGGAATAATGCTTATACCATTTATTTCTTCTCTTTCCGATGATGTTATGAAGGCGGTTCCAGAGTCATTAAGAGAAGGCTCTTATGGGCTTGGAGCTACTAAACACGAGACAATAGTTTCTGTGATTTTTCCTGCAGCTTTGCCTGGTATAATTGGTTCCATATTGCTCGCTACTTCAAGAGCTATAGGGGAAACTATGATTGTTGTTATGGCAGCAGGTTTAGCAGCTAAATTAACAGCCAATCCTTTTGATTCTGTTACGACGGTTACAGTGCAAATTGTTACTTTGCTAATAGGAGACCATGAGTTTGATAGCAGTAAAACTATGGCAGCATTTGCATTAGGTTTAACTCTATTTTCTATTACATTAATGCTTAATGTAATAGCTTTAAGGGTTGTAAATAAGTATAGGGAAAAATATGATTAATTCAGACAAATTTCATAAAAGTAGGATGAGAAAAGAAAAATTTTTTCAATTTTATGGAATTATAGCTATTCTAATGGCACTTTCTTTTTTAATTATACTTGCTTATACAATTGGATCAAAGGGGCTACCTGGTTTCTTTCAAACTTATATAAATGCTTCTTTTGATATTTCTCAAGAATATGTAGATCCGGAAAATACTGGAGATGAAGAGGTTATTAAAAAAGGTAGGTATAGAAAAGTATTTAAAGAGGGCGTCATTAATATTTTTCCTGAAGCCGCTGATAATAGAGCTACATATAGGCAAGCGAGTAAAATATTCAGCAAAGGTGTTTCATATCAACTAAGGAACATGGTTCTAGAAAATAATGATTTAATCGGAACTAAAATAAATATTGAAGTTTTGGCGTCTAGTGAGATAGATCAATTACATAAGGGAAACATTGATCGTAACCTGCCAGAAAACCTTAGGCCTGTATCAGATTGGCAGCTTAAAAGTTATGATCAGTTAATTCAACAAGGGTTAATTAAGACAAAATTTAATGTAAACTTTTTCACTAAAGGAGATAGTCGAAATCCAGAAGAAGCCGGAATTTTAGGAGCGTTAGTTGGTTCAGCACTTACATTGCTTATTACTTTGGTATTGTCATTTCCGCTTGGTGTGGCTACAGCTATTTATTTAGAGGAATTTGCTCCTAAAAATAAATTAACAGATATTATAGAAATTAATATTAATAATTTAGCCGCCGTTCCTTCAATAGTTTTTGGTCTTTTGGGTTTGGCAGTTATTTTAAATATATTTGGAATTCCTCGGTCAATTCCATTAGCTGGAGGGCTAGTGTTGACCTTGATGACCTTGCCTACTGTAATTATATCATCAAGAGCTTCTTTAAGAAGTGTTCCTCCTTCTATTCGTGAAGCAGCACTGGGAATTGGGGCAAGTAAGCAACAAGCGGTATTTCATCATGTGGTGCCTTCAGCAGCTCCAGGAATGTTCACGGGCACAATAATAGGAATGGCTCAAGCATTGGGAGAAACTGCGCCATTGTTAATGATGGGAAGGGTTGCATTTATTGTAGAAGTTCCTCAGTCTATTATGGACCCAGCAACTGTTTTACCAGCGCAAGTTTATTTGTGGGCTGATAGTCCAGAAAGAGGTTTTGAAGAAAAAACTTCTGCTGCTATAATGACTTTAGTTGTATTTTTAATAGTTATGAATAGTTTAGCAGTTTATTGTAGAAAGAAATTAGAGAAAAAATGGTAGATAAGGAAAGATCATGAGTAAAATTAAAGCTAAGGACGTAAATGTTTTTTATGGAGATAAGCAAGCGCTATTTAATGTGTCTATAGATATTGAAGAAAAACAAACTACAGCATTAATTGGCCCTTCTGGTTGTGGGAAATCAACATTATTAAGATGTTTTAATAGAATGAATGATATAATTGATGGCTGTCATGTTGAAGGTCAAATAAATATGGGAAATACAGTCATTTCTGATCCTACTTTAGATATAGTAAAACTTAGAACTAAAGTAGGTATGGTTTTTCAAAAACCTAATCCTTTTCCAAAGTCTATTTATGATAATGTAGCATACGGTCCGAGAATACATGGTTTGGCTAAAAATAAAGCTGAGTTAGATCAGATAGTTGAAACAAGTTTGCAAAAAGCGGGAATTTGGGGAGAGATAAAAGATAGACTAAGTAGCTCTGGCACAGGCTTATCAGGAGGACAACAGCAGAGATTATGTATTGCAAGAGCTATAGCTGTGAAGCCGGAAGTCATACTGATGGATGAACCATGCTCTGCCTTAGATCCAATTGCAACAGCAACAATTGAAGAGCTTATGAATGAATTATCTAAAGATTTTACTATTATAATTGTTACACACAATATGCAACAAGCGGCAAGAATATCAAAAAAGACAGCATTTTTTCATCTTGGAAACATTATAGAGTACGATACTACAGAAACAATATTTACCAATCCAACTGAAGAAAAAACACAGGACTATATTACAGGTAGATTTGGATAAATAAGAAAGGATAATAAATGACAAATGAACATATAGTTAAAGCATTTTCTGATGATCTTCTTAATATAAAAAATTCTATTTTAGAAATGGGCGGCGAAGTTGAAAAACAATTACATAATTCAATAGAAAGTTTGGTTAATAATGATTCATCTTCATGTGAAGAAATAATTGCAAAAGATAATAGTATTGATGAATTACAAATTCGTATACAAGCAGATGTTGAGAAAATGATTGCATTAAAACACCCTATTGCTAATGATTTAAGAAATGTTTTATCAGCTATGCAAATAGCTAGAGACCTAGAAAGGGTTGGCGACCTAGCTAAAAATATAGCTAAAAGGGTAATTATTAGTTCTAAATATGCAAAAATAGAATCATTAAATATGGAAGAGTATGGCGCTTTAGCAAAAAGTTTATTACATGATGCATTAGATGCTTTTGTAGAGGAAGATAAGGGTAAAGCAATGAAAGTTTGGAGAGAGGACTATAAATTAGATGTTAAGTATACTCAAATATTTGAAAAATTAATAGAGGAGATGGATAATGACCCTTCTATTATTATTCCAGGTTCTCAGATATCTTTTGCTCTTAAAAATATAGAAAGAATTGGGGATCATGCCACTAATATAGCGGAAGATGTAATCTTTAATTTAACTGGAGAAAGGCCTAAAGAAGAAAGAGAGAAGTCTCAATACGAAGGAAATTAAAAATGAATAAAATTGTAGTTGTTGAAGATGATAAAGATATTCAAAAAGTTATTTGTTATGCCCTGAAAGACAAAGGATATGAAACACTGTCTGTATTTGACGGTGAAAAAGCAATCGATCTTATATTAACTGAGATGCCCGATCTAATTCTATTAGATTGGATGATGCCTTCTGTTTCAGGCCTTGAAGTTTGCCGAGCAATAAGAAGAGAGGAAGAGACTAAAGATATACCAGTTATAATGCTCACGGCGAAAACGGAAGAAGAAAATAAAGTTACAGGCTTAGAAAGTGGTGCTGATGATTATATTACTAAACCATTTTCGCCTACGGAATTGCTGGCAAGAATTAAAGCGGTTTTAAGAAGAAGTAATAAATCTGATAGTGAAGTCCTTACTTATGCTGATATAAAGATAGATACTGCTGCTCATAAAGTTTTTAGAAATGGTTTAAAAATAAATTTAGGCCCCAAAGAGTACAAACTTCTAAAATTCTTTGTAGAGAATCCTACTCGCGTTTTTTCTAGACAAAGATTATTAGATAAGGTTTGGGGAACAGGAATATATGTAGAAGATAGAACGGTAGATGTGCATATTAGAAGATTAAGAAAAGCCTTAGAAGTAGAGAATACCAATAATATAATAAGAACAGTAAGAGATGCAGGCTATTCTTTAGAGTTAGAGAACTAAGTGTGATAAAATTGTAACACCTTAAATGCATTATAGCTCTGTAATATAATTGTAATATAAATTCAAAATAATTTTAATAATCGCCTGATAACTATAGATCATTATTAATCTGTAATATTGGGAATTATTATGAAAACTTTAAATATACTTATTGCGTTAGTCTTTAGTATTTTTGTTCTAAATACTAATGCTTTTTCTCAAGATGCTGATGTTATGCAAAAGCAAATTGATGAATTACAAAATCAAATTCAAGACTTAACTATTAAAATGAAAGGCGTTAATAAAAAGACTGCAAAAATAGATGACGCGCCTAAATTTAAAATAGGACCTGGATTTTCAGTAAAACATGGTAAAAAATCTTTTAAAGTCCATGGACGTATGCATTGGGACGTAGGTTATTATGGTGAAGTTAAGGATCAAGATGTTTATGGCTCAGGAACTAATATAAGAAGAGCAAGACTAGGGTTTAAAGGGAAAGCAGATGACTTTAGTTTTACTGCTACCTTTGATAAAGGTGCTTCAGCTAAGGCTGCTTCAGATATAGGAGATCAAACTAGTATTGATGAAATACACTTTTCCTACCACCCAACTAAAACTATGAAACTGTCAATTGGTAAATTAAAAATGCCAATGTATTTTGAAGAAGCAATATCCTCTAATGATCTTTCTTTTATAGAACGTTCAGTAGCTATTGATATTTTTAGTGATAAGCAGTTTGGACCTAAAAGACCTGCTATAAGGTTTACTACTTATGATAAAAAATTAGGATACTTTTTTGGAGCAGCGCATGGTTTTGGACCAGAAAATAAAATAGATAATAAAGATGGAAATAAGCTAAATACTATAAGAGCGGCATTTGCTCCTGTATTGTCTAAAACTGAAGTGGTACATTTTGGTGCATGGGGTGCAACAGTAGATTTTGGTGCAGGTTATGCGGCTTCTTTATGTAAATTAGAGTATAGGGCTGAATTAAATGTAACTGACGCAAAGCCATTAAAAACTTCAGCTATTCATTCTGGGAATAACGTTTGTGAAGGCGCACAACACTATGGACTCGAAGCAGCTTATTTAGGCCAAGGCGGACAATTCTGGGCGTTAGGTGAGTATACTGATTATACTGCTTTCAGAAGCGGTATAGATGGTGCTGATGTTCCGGATTATAATGCAGATTCATCTACTTTTTCTATGGGTTATGTTTTAAATGGTAAAAAGAGATATTCTATTAAAAAAGCTGCATTTAAAGCTCCTAAAGTTAAAGGCAAATGGCCTAATAAAGGATCTGGTGTATGGGAAGTAGCTACACGTTACTCTCATGTAGATATGGATGACAATGGTTCATCTCTTATTTTAGGCGGAGTTATGGATAATTATACATTAGGATTAAATTGGTATATTAATGGTAATGCTATGATTAAAGCTAATTATATTAGGTCTATAATGAATAATAAAGCAGCTCAAAATGCGGGGGCTACCTCAGCTTCTTTACATGGCGGAGGTGCGAGTACTGATATTTATGGTATGCGTTTCCAATATAAATTCTAATATTAGAGAATATCTCCTCCGAGGAAAAAAGAAGGCTCTATTTTTAAATGGAGCCTTTTTTTTTATTAAATTTTGAAAAAATTATAAAATGATATTATAATAAAAGTTTCATAAAAAAATTAATAAAAGAAAATCCTTATGTTAAGTACAGGCAATGCTAAATCATTATATATAAATAGAGAAATATCTTGGCTTGATTTTAATGAGCGTGTTTTAGAAGAAGCTATGAATAAAAAACATCCTTTGTTAGAGAGGCTAAGATTCTTATCTATTTCAGGAAGCAATTTAGATGAGTTTTATATGGTTAGAGTTGCAGGCCTAGTTGCGCAAATAGATCAGGGGATAAATATAAAAAGCATAGACGATATGACTGCTAAACAACAACTGATAAAAGTACAAAACAAAGTTAAAAAGATTTTTTTAAAGCAGAATAGGTACTATAAAAAATTATTCTTGGAGTTAAAAAAAGAAAAAATATATTTAAAAGATAAAAACAAACTGACAATAAAGCAACATAAATATATTTATGATTATTTCCAAAATCAAATTTTACCCTTATTAACACCTCTTGCTATAGACCCTGCGCATCCTTTTCCATTTGTGAGTAATTTAGGCTTAGTTTTAGCATTAGAAATAAGGCATAAACAAACAAATAAAAAAAGAAATGCATTACTTCCTTTTCCGGCTAATATGGAGAAGTTTATTGAGCTATCGCCAAATTCTAAAAATAAAAAAATAGATTTTATAGCCATTCAAGATGTAATCATTAAATACATTTCTGAAATATTTAAGGGTTATGATTATATAAATGGTGGTTTATTTAGAATAATTCGGGACAGTGATATTGAGTTTCAAGAGGAAGCAGAAGACCTATTAATGTCATTTAAGTCACAACTAAGAATTAGAAAAAGAGGAAAAGTAGTTTTATTGTTAATGGATAAAAATATGCCTCTAAATTTACGTAAACTTATATGCAGAGATCTTGATGTTGATGAAGATAAAATTATTAGATCTAACGGTATGTATGATTTTCAAAGTGTTGCTGAAATAGTTAATAAAGGGCCCATACATTTAAAATTCAAAAAATACACGCCGCGTTTTCCTGAAAGAATTAAACAAGAAAATAATGATATTTTTAGAGCTATAAGAAAAAAAGATATTATTGTACATCATCCTTATGAAACTTTTGATGTTGTAGCAAGTTTTTTAGAGCAGGCTGCAAAAGACCCAAAAGTGACTACTATTAAACAGACATTATATAGGACTACTCTAGAAGATTCTCCCATAGTTAGGGCGCTAATTTCGGCTTCAGAATCAGGCAAAAATGTTACTGCTATAGTTGAACTTAAGGCAAGGTTTGATGAGGAAGTGAATATAAAATTATCCCAGGATTTAGAACGTGCTGGCGTACATGTGGTTTATGGAATTCCAGAACTTAAAACTCACGCAAAAGTTTCTTTAGTAGTTAGAAAGGAGCGTTCTAAGGTTAACAAGTATGTGCACTATGGAACAGGTAATTATCATCCAAAAACAGCAAAACTATATACTGATCTGTCCTTATTCACATGTGAGGAGGGTTTGTCGGAAGATGCATTAAACTTTTTTAATGTAGTAACTGGCTATACGGATGCAGTTAGCTGGAATAAAATATCAGTAGCTCCTGTAGCGCTTAGAAAGAAGCTTATTGAAAATATAGAACATGAAATTGAGAATGCAAAAAAAGGTATTGATGCTGGCATATGGTTTAAGTGCAATTCATTAGTCGATGAAGAGCTAATAAATTCTTTATACAAAGCGAGCAAATATGGAGTAAAAATAATTTTAATTATAAGAGGAATTTGTTGTTTAAGAGCAGGGGTAATTGGACTTTCAGAAAATATTATAGTTAAAAGCATTATTGGTAGATATTTAGAACATAGTAGAATTTATTGTTTTGCGAATGGCAAGGCAATGCCTAATGCAGTAAATAAGGTCTTTATATCAAGTGCTGACCTTATGCCGAGAAATTTTGATAGAAGAATAGAAATATTAATACCTATATTGAATAGTACGGTTCATAAACAAGTTTTGTTTCAAGTTATGTTTATGAATGTTCAAGATAATGCCTTAAGCTGGCAAATGGATAAATATGGAGATTATTATAAAAAAAAGGATGACAATAAATTAGATTCTGCGCATGTTTATTTTATGAAAAACCCTAGTTTGTCTGGCCGTGGAGAAAATTATGTTAAAAAAAATATTAAGAAATTTTTCTTCGGCTAAATTCACAGCAATTTTGGTGGCTTATGCTAAGTAGGCATGTTTCTATTATTGATATAGGGTCTAATTCTATTAGATTAGTTATTTATGAAGAAGCATCTATAGTGCCCTCTGTGATATACAATGAAAAAGTAAAAGTGGGTTTGGGTAAAAATTTACATATTAACAATTATATAGAAAAAGATTTAATTGAAAAAGCTTATCAAGTAATTAAAAGATTCACAGTAATTATTAAAACTATGAAATGCAAATTTATTTATACTGTGGCTACAGCTGCTATTAGGAATTCTAAGAATAGTAATGCAATACTTAAAAAATTAAAAGAAACAGGATTAAAAATAAAAATATTGTCCGGAAATGAAGAGGCATTGTATAGCTATTATGGAATGCAATTAGGCTTTACAAAAATTAATGGAATAATAGGCGATATTGGTGGAGGGAGTTTGGAGCTTGCCTTAAAAACTAAAGAAAAAAATATTAAAGTATCGTCCATGTCTACGGGAATTTTAGTCTTATCTAATGAGTTTGGTGATAATTTAGACAAAATTTATAAGAGTATACAAAAAGGTTTGATTCAAAATGGATGGGAAAACCAAGCAAAGGCTAAATCTTTCTATGCTACAGGTGGAGGTTGGAGATCCATAGCCAGAGTAGGTATTGAAATTTATAATTATCCTATTCCAATAATCCATCAATATTATTTAAAAATAAAGACATTAAAAAACCTAATTTCTCTGATTATTGAAACTAGTGAAAAAGATTTAGCTTTATTAAAATCTATTCCTAAAGATAGAATTCCCTTTTTAAAAATTTCTGCTAAATCACTAGAGGCAGTTGTTGATACAATTGGGGCGAAGGATATATATTTTTCTTCTTATGGGCTAAGAGAAGGTCTACTATCAAAGTTCTTTATTAATGAAAAATATAAATTGAACAGCACTTTTTCTAATATTGGGTTTTATTTTAATTCACAGACTGATAGAGCTGGTTCTAATAATAAGTCTCTAACTAATTGGGCAAAAAAGTTCTCAATTACCGAAAATATTGATTTAAAATTATTAAATATTGTTGCATCACTATCTAATATCTCTGAGAAGGAGCACCCAGAGTTTAAGGCCCAAAATGCATTTTTTAAAATAACACGAAAAACATTGTTACCATTTGACCATGTTACTAGGGCTAAAGTAGCTATAGCTACTTATTTAATTTATAATAAAAACTTACGCTCAACTAAAGTTAAAAAAATTATTAAATTTTTGAGTGATGCAGAATTTGAAGAATCTCTAATTTTAGGAAATCTTATAAGGCTGGGTATAACGATTTCTGGTGGAGCAACTAATCTTTTAAAGCAAAGTAAAATAGATATTTTAGATGATACTATAATTTTAGAGATTCCCAATTTTTTACTTAATAAAAATATTAATTTAAGATTGTCTGACCTTGCTAGAATTAAATCTTATCAAAGTAAAATTATTACTTCGCACTAAGGTTGTTCACAATAAAATTTAATTTAAATTTTGCTATTGAAACTTTTGCCGGAAGATTCGTTATTATTTCGCCATCACCTTGAACAGGCTCTTTTTTATTTTGAGTTATGTATACATCATTTGCTTCTATTATTTTAATATCTTTTAATTTAGGAATAATTCCTAAAATTAAGGCAAGAGAATATTTTATATAACTACTCCTTCCGTTTCCAAGAAATAGGCAAACATAAAGTTTTTTATTAAATGGACTAGCCGCAGGACTGCAAAAATATCTGCCTCCATAAAAGTGTCCGTTAGAAATAACTATAGAACTGGCTTTGTAACTTTTATCTCTTATAATAATAGTATAACTATTATTTTTAAATTTTATTAGGTGCACTAATGTTTGATATACATATGCAAATTTACCTAAGGTTTTTTTTAATTTTAAGTTAATTTTATTTACAATGTGAGCATCAAAACCAATACCCACCATTTGTACAAACCTTTTTTCATTAATACGGCCAATAAATACTTTTTTGTTATAGCCATTTATGATATTTTGAGCTATTTCAAAAGAAGTATTTTTTAGTCCTATTTCAGCCGCAAATACATTAGCTGTACCAAGAGGAATAATTCCTATTATGACGTTTTCTGCCTTTAATCCATTAATTACCTCATTTATGGTTCCATCACCTCCAGCAACAATAAGGTGCTTATATTTTTTAGAGTTATAATTTTGGGCATATTTGTATGCATCTCCTTTAAATTTAGTTCTCTCAATATCATATTTTAGGTTGTTTTTATTAAAGTGGAATAGAACTTTATTATAAAATCGTTTGTTTCTTTGTCCAGCAGTAGGATTGTATATTATTAATAATTTCTGTTTCATTTTTGTTAATTATTTAAATTTATTTTTGATTAATATACATTTGTTTAGTAAATATTTTAGCACAATTTTCCCAAGTATATTTTTGAGCTAAATTTATACAATCTTTTTTATCTACTTTTAATGCCTTCTTGATTGATTTTTTTAGATCCCAGTCTAATACATCTATTTTAGTTCCCCCTATAATATCTAAAGGACCAGGAACAGGAAATGCAGCTACAGGAAGGCCCATAGCTAAGGCTTCTATAACTACAACGCCAAATGTGTCAGTTTTGCTTGGAAAAACAAAAACATCGCTTTCAAGAAGATATTTAGCTATAGTAAATTGATCTTTTTTTCCTAAAAAAAGAACATTAAAATATTTTTTTTTTAAATAATCTAGCATTGGCCCATTACCAATTACAATTTTTGTACCATCAATATTTAAGTCTAGAAATTCTGTTAAATTTTTCTCAACAGAAACTCGTCCAACATAAATATATATGGGAGGTTTATAATCAAATGATCTTCCATTTATTTTTTTAAAAATGGAGCGGTCTACACCCCTTGTCCAAACTTTTAGTTTGTTTTTAATGAAGCCCTTATATATAAGTTCATTTTTTATTGATTTAGTTGTAACAAGAGTTCTTTCTGCATCTTTATGAAAATTTGCAAGAAATTTATATGCTAAATTTTCTACTAATTTTATTTTTATTCTTTCATAAATATATTCTGGAAATTTTGTATGGTAAGAGGTTGTAAATTTTATATTATGTTTATTACAATATTTCTTGGTAAAAAAGCCTATAGGCCCCTCTGTCGCAATATGAACTACTTCCGGATCAATTTTTTTAATTATTTTATTTATTTTAGGCCATATATTTATCGATAATCTGATTTCAGGATAGGTTGGACATGGAATAGTTTTAAACATCTTAGGAGTTATATAATAAACTTCATTTTTGTTATTTATAAGTTGTTTTCCAAGGTTTTTAAGAGTTATTACTACGCCATTAGTTTGAGGATCCCAGGCATCAGTAGCAATTAGAATCTTCAAAGGCTCACTTCTTTTTTTCTAAGTAAATTTTTCTTTTCAATAATTTCTAATATATTTTTTCTTTGTTCAATCCAATTAATTATTTCAAATTCGCCACTAAAATGTTCTACTATTGCAGAACAGCTCTCTACCCAATCTCCATCATTTAAATAATCTATTTTGCCGATGTTTTTAATTTCTGCATGATGTATATGACCACATATTACTCCATCAGCACCTCTTTTTTTTGCATATTGACTTATTAGTTCTTCATAATGACTTATGTAGTTTACTGCATTTTTAACTTTAAATTTTATATATTTTGATAAAGACCAGTATTCTTTTCCCATTTTTTTTCTAAAATAATTTATTAAGCTATTCATCTTAATTAGCCATTCGTAAGCCGTTGACCCTATTATAGATATCCACTTTGCATATTGCATAATGCCATCAAATTGATCCCCATGAATTATTAGGTATTTTTTTCCTTTTTTAGTTTTATGCACATACTGATTATAAATTTTTATGTGACCAAAAGTAATAGGGATAAATTTCCGAATAATTTCATCATGGTTGCCAGCTATATATTTAACATCAGTCCCTTTTTTTGCTTTTCGTAAAAGTTTTTGAATAACGTCATTATGAGTTTGGGGCCAATACCAAGATTTTTTTAATGCCCAACCATCTATTATGTCTCCTATTAAATATAACTTTTCTGAATTAGTATATTTAATGAATTCTAGTAAGTATTCAGCTTGGCAACCACGCGTTCCTAAATGGATATCAGAAATAAAAATAGTTCTATATGAATAAATAGCTTCTTCTTTTAAATTGTATTTTAACATAAGCACCTTATGATTATACAATTCGAAAAATTAGCTATATAATATTTCAAACACGTTAAAAATTTTTTAAATTTATATTAAGTTTATCAGCGGAATATTTAAAGTATAATGAGTGAAATATTAATAGATTTAATTATTTTTAATATATTTAGATTGAACTAATTGCCAACTTTTGAAAGCGCATTATTTTTTTTCACTTTTAAAAGTGTTGCATCATGCGCTGCAAACATAGCATAATTAAGTATTTCTGAAACATTTGCACCTATTGGCATTATTTGAATTGACTTAGAAAAACCGTTTAATATGGGCCCTATAACCTCTCCTCCACCAACTTGTCCTAATAATTTTGCTGCAATATTTGCAGAATGAAGACCGGGCATTATTAAAATATTAGCGGGTTCTGACAATCCACTAAAAGGGTAAAGTTCTAATAATTCTTTATTTAAAGCAACATCTGCACTCATCTCACCATCATATTCAAAGTCTACTTTTCTTTTATTTAATATTTCTATGGCCTCATGGATACGTTCCGTTCCTTTCATCGTCGGATTTCCAAAATTTGCAAATGACAGCAATGCAACTCTTGGAGTGTGTCCAAGCGCTCTCGCTTCATTAGCCGCTTGAATTGCAATATCTGCTAGTTCTTCTGAAGTTGGAGTATGAATTACAGTACTATCTGCAATAAAAAGAGTTTTACTTCTTGTAATCATAATTGATAAACCAAATAGAAGTTTATTTTTTTCTACTGCAACCACACGCTTAATATCTTTTAAGCTTGCATAATAATTTCTAGTTGTTCCCGTTACCATCGCATCCGCATCTCCGGTAGCAACTACACAAGCAGCAAAACTATTTCTATCTTGATTAATTAGTCTTACACAATCTCTTTTTAAGAAGCCTGATCTTTGAAGTCTTGAATATAAAAAATCAGTATAATGAGAATTGCGTTCACTAATTTTTGCGTTTAGTATTTCTATTCCCTTAAGGTTAGGGTCTAGTCCTAAGTTTTCAATTACACCTATAACCCTACTTTTTCTTCCTATTAGTACTGCATCACCATAACCATCTTTTGACCATTGATATGCAGCGCGAATAATTCTTTCTTCTTCACCTTCTGCAAACACCATTTTTTTAGGGTTATCTTTTACTCTAGCAGATAACATTTGAATCATGGAGGCAGTTTGGTCTAGTCTCATTGCTAGTTCTCTGCGATAACTAACATCATCTTTAATAGGTTTTTGTGCAACACCTGAATCAGCAGCAGCTTTTGCAACAGCGGGAGGTATGGTTGTTATAAGTCTTGGGTCAAATGGAGTTGGAATAATATATTGCGGTCCATAATGCAATTCAGCCCCGCTATATGCAGCAGAAACCTCATCAGGAACATCTTGTCTTGCTAGTTGTGCTAATGCATTCGTTGCCGCAATCTTCATTTCCATATTTATTCTTGATGCTCTTGCATCCAAAGCGCCTCTAAATATAAAAGGAAACCCTAAGACATTATTAACTTGATTTGGGTAATCGGATCTTCCTGTTGCAATTATTGCATCGGG
>ERZ802830.813-NODE-813-length-30710-cov-25.6035_pt1 | contig 30710 bp, 34 predicted proteins | sample MGYA00345654_ERZ802830 | MGnify/ENA primary metagenome ERZ802830 (study PRJEB30503, sample SAMEA104212375) | marine metagenome | biome: Westerlies Biome; feature: [SRF] surface water layer (ENVO:00010504) within the epipelagic zone...; material: water... | reverse complement strand
TGATGAAGATGTCTTAGTGAAAAGAGCGTCTCGCAACAAAGATAGGCCACTATTATTAATAGATATTAAAAAAAATATGAAAAATCTTTTCAATGAAAGAAAAGACATTTACAATGATTTAGCTGATTTAAAAATTAATACTAAAAATGATATACAAAAAACTATTACTGAAATTTTAAATAAACTACCTATATGATTATTAAAAAAAAAATCAATAATGAAGAACATAGTATTGAATTTACAAACACTAAAAAAATTAAATCTTATTTAAGTAAAAAAATAAATAACAAAGATATATTAATCATAGATAAAAATTTAATTAAAAATATTAGTATAAATAAAATTTATAAAACTTTTTCAAAAAGATGTTTTTTGGTTAATGGAAATGAAAAAATTAAATCTTTAAAAAGTTTTAGCTCATTGATTGAAAAAATACTTAGAGTTGGAATACAAAGAGACAGCAAATTGATTTCAATTGGTGGGGGGACGGTTGGAGATTTATCTGGCTATTTAGCTTCATCATTATTAAGAGGGATAAATCATATTATGGTACCTACATCTTTGTTAGCTATGGTTGATAGTTCTATTGGAGGTAAGACAGGAATAAATAGCAATTATGGTAAAAATTTAATTGGTAGTTTTTATTTGCCTAAAAAAGTTTTAATTTACCCAGCTTTTCTTGAATCTCTTCCTAAAAGAGAGTTAAATTGCGGATTTGCTGAAATCATAAAATACTCATTTATAAGCCCGGGTATTTTTAAAAATAAATTATTAAATTTTAAAGATATAAACAAAAGTAATATTTTAGAAATAATTAAAATATCAATCTCTACAAAATTAAAATATGTAAGTGATTTTCGTGAAAAATCTAACTTAAGAAAATCAAGAGCAATTTTGAATTTTGGTCACACTATTGGTCATGCAATAGAAAATTCAAACTCATACAATCAAAGCATAAAACATGGCGAAGCAATAGCTATAGGAATGTTGATTGAGCTAAAAATATCCCAATATTTAAAATATTATAAAGCTTCAATAGAAGATGAGATAAAATTGATAAAAAAATTTGATCTTCCATCAAATTATAAAGATTTTTTAACACCGAAAAAAATTGAAATCCTAATTAAAAAAATGATGTTTGATAAAAAGGCATCTGGAAATGATATTAATTTTATTCTTATAGATAAAAATGGTGGATTTGTAAAAAAAATATCTATTAAAAGATTAAAAGGTTTATTGAATAAAATTAATTAATGACATTATTAATTTTAATTAAATTAATAGCTATAATTATATTGCTATTTCTCTCAGCTCTTTCATCAGGATCTGAAACTGCATTAACAGCAGTTTCAAAACTGCAGGCACATAGACAAAATGAAAAAGGTGTCAAGAATGCAAATTTTATTTTAAAAGTAAAAGAACTTAAAGATGAATTTATTACTGGCATACTCCTTGCTAATAATTTATTTAATATTCTAGCCACTGCTTTAATGACAGAGTTACTGGTTTCTGAGTTTGGTGGATTTGGAATTACGGTAGCTACAATCTTAATGACAATTGTAATAGTAATTTTTTCAGAAGTTACACCTAAAATATTCGCAATAAATAAACCTATGATGTATGCGACCAAAGTAGCTAAGTTTTTTTATATTTATACAAAAGTTATCAAACCTATCGTAAAACTCATAAACTCCATATCGGGTCGAATACTTAGAGGATTGGGTTTAAATTTAAATACTGATCAATCAAAAGTTATGAAAGAAGAATTTGAAGGAGCGGTACAATTACAAAGACAGCTTTCCAAAGAAGGAGATTATGAAGCTGAATACATGAGTAACTTGCTAGAATTGAGGAAACTTAAAGTTGATGAGCTAATGACACATAGAAACGAAATAATTTTTATAGATCTTGAAGACTCTTTTAAGCAAAATCTTAAATCAATTAATAGTTCAACTTATACTAGGATACCGGTGATAAAGGGTAATTTTAATAATCTAATTGGAATTATAGATATAAGAGAATTACTTAAAGATTCTAATTTTAATGAAAATGGTAATAATGCACAAATTGAAAAAACATCATTTCAGCCAATTTTTATTCCTCAAAATAAGTTGGCTATGAAACAGTTAATTGATTTTAAAACTCAAAGAGAGCACATTTCTATGGTAGTAGATGAATATGGAGAAATTCAAGGATTGATAACCCTTGAAGATATAATTGAAGAAATAATTGGAGAAATATTCGATGAAACAGATGTGGATGAAAGTTACTTAGAAAAAATAGATGATAATAATTATTTATTTAATGGTAATGCGAGTATTAGAGAAATTAATAGAAGTTTAAATGTTGAGCTTCCAGATAAGTTTGTGACTCTGTCCGGTCTCATTCATGAACTTGCTAAAGAAATTCCCAAAGTTGGAAAAGTCATTTTTTATAAAGATTTAAAAATTCAAATAATCTCTAGATCAATAAGTAAAATAAATAAAGTAAAGTTAAGCATCTAGTATTTTTATTTCAATTGAGTGAAGTCCATCTCTTATTTTGGTATTAAGTTTTTGGTAAATATTCCTGTGAATATCAAGTTTTCTTAAATTACTATGATTTAAAACAATGACTTCAATATGAGTAAGTGAAGAAGATGAATGTTTTACACCTTGGTGTTTGGAATGAGCCTCACTATTATCAATAATATCTAAAATTTCAAATTGACTTATATCTCTTAAAAGGTTTTTAATCTCTTCTATATTCATATGAATATGACTTTAAATGAATAAAAAAAATAAAATAGATAATTTGTGTAATCATCCAGATTGTGAAATGGCTGGAGAGTTTAGGGCTCCTAAGAATTACCAAAACTTAAATGATTATCAATGGTTTTGCCTTGAACACATCAAAGAATTTAATAAAAAATGGAATTACCATTTAAAAATGGATGCTGATCAAATTGAGACTGATATAAGGTTTGATACTATTTGGAGAAGACCCACAACCTCCTTTGGTTCAGGTAGAAGGTTTTATGACTTCACAATAAATGGAGAGGATATGGGTTCTTTTGAAAATCCATCAAAATCAACTAATCAATCTAATAAGTTGCTATTGTCTTTGTCAGAGTTAAATTTAGATATAAATACTGATATAAAATTGATAAAAAAAAGGTACAAAGAATTAGCGAAGTTACATCATCCAGATGTTAAAGGTAATAGTAAAAAAAGTATTGATAAATTTAGGAAAATAGTTGAAGCGTATAACTATTTATTAGACAGATATAAAAAATGAATAAAATTGAAGCACTTAAAAAAGATAATCTTCTTGAGACAAATGAAGTATCTGCAAAGGACATTTTTGGAATAGGATCAGATTTAAAAGTTCCTCAGTTCATTAATAAAAGTGAGAATTGCCCTAAGATTGATAAGAATTATGTTTTTGACGATGAGACAACAACAGCAATCTTACTTGGCTTAAAGTATAACAAGAGAGTATTTCTCCAAGGGTTACATGGTACAGGTAAATCATCCCATATAGAACAGGTATGTGCAAGATTGAATTGGCCTTGTGTTAGAATTAATTTAGATAGCCATGTATCTAGAATTGATTTAATAGGAAAAGACTCAATAGTCTTAAAGGAAAATAAACAAGTAACTGAGTTTCAAGAAGGCATACTTCCTTGGGCTTTCCAAAACAATGTAGCACTAGTATTTGATGAATATGATGCTGGTCGACCAGATGTTATGTTTGTCATTCAAAGAGTTTTAGAAGCAGAGGGTAAATTGACTCTATTAGACCAAAGTAAAGTTCTTTCTCCTCATCCATTTTTTAGAATTTTTGCTACCGCCAATACAGTTGGACTTGGAGACACTTCAGGAATATATCATGGAACTAACCAAATAAATCAAGGTCAAATGGATAGATGGAATATTGTAGCCAAATTAAATTATTTAGAAGAAGAAAAAGAAATAGAAATAATTTCTAAAAAAATATCTGCAAGTAGTGAAGATAAAAAATTAATTAAATCAATGGTTCAAATGGCAAACTTGACGAGAAAAGGCTTTGAACAAAAAGATATTTCTATTGTTATGAGTCCTAGAACTGTAATTATGTGGGCAGAAAATTATAAACTTTTGAATAATCTTCAAACATCTCTTTCATTAACTTTTTTAAATAAATGTGATGAAAGCGAAATTGATATTTACAATGAATATTTTCAAAGAACTTTTGGCTTAGAATTATAATTGTCAGATAGTAACCTAGTCAAAATACCAAAACAAATATCTAGTACTTTAAATTCTGTAAATAAAACAATATCTAATAATAAGAATCTTAAATTAAATATAAACTCAAATATTATTTTAGAGAAAGAGGAAACTCTTAATCTCCCTTCTATATCTTCCTCTTTTGATTTTAATGATTTAAGAGGTGCCTCTGACTCGTTTGCTTTAAAAAAAAGATTTCATAATGAGGGACTATTAAATCAGCTAGTTAGCATTAACCCTGACATAAAAGAAGAAATAACATTCCTTGAAAAAATGAGATATGAGCTTTACGGATCAAAGCCCTATAAAGGCATAGCAAAAAATATTCATACAAAATGGTTGAAAAGACTAAATTTAATTCAAGCTAAGAATCAATCTGATGTTCGAGATCTCCTTTTTTTTACACTAACAAAATACTTCATTGATATAAGCGATAGCAAAGAGTGGAAAAAAAGTAATGAATTATTAAAAAAAATTACTAATAAAGAGAATAATCAAGAATTTTATAACCTTTTGAAAGGTCTTCCAGAATATTTAGATAACCAAAAAAAATTTTTAGAACATTCTGTAAATTTATTAAGACTTCTTTTTCCTAAAAATAATGAAGAGCAAGAAAAAGATGATAAAGACACTGATGAAGGCCCTCAAGAGGAAGATGTTAATGAACAAAAGAATAAAGAGGAAGCTCAAGCTAATTCTCCAGAGGAAAATAAGGTAGAAGATGAAGTGCATACTCCTGAAAGCGACACAGATAATAGCCAATCTAGTGTACAAGGAGAAGAAGTAGATATTGAAATTACAGATCAACAAATTGAAGAATATCTACAAACCATAGATAGTTATAGAAATTTAGGACAAAATTATAAAGCAGCAACTAGTCAATATGATGAGATAATTGAAGCACAAAAATTATGTGATCTTGAAGAGTTAATCGCTCTTAGAAAACAATTAGATGATAAATGTGATATTTACCAAAAACAAATATCACGATTAGCAAATAAACTTTATCGAAAACTTCAATCTAAACAAAATAGATCTTGGAGTTTTGATTTAGATGAAGGAATACTAGATACCTCTAAACTAACTAGAGTAATAACTAATTCAAATAGTTCTCTCTCCTATAAAAAAGAAAAAGAAATTAAGTTTGAAGATACCACTGTTACATTACTTATTGATAACTCTGGGTCTATGAGAGGTAAGCCGATAATGATCGCTGCACTTACAACTGATATGATAGCTGCCACATTAGAAAAATGTAAAATCAAAGTAGAGATACTTGGCTTTACTACTAAAGCCTGGAAAGGTGGTAAGACAAGAGAGCATTGGTTAAAAAATGGTAAAGAAAAAAACCCTGGTAGACTCAATGACCTTAGGCATATTATTTATAAATCTGCTGATCAAAATTCAAAGAAATCAAAGATAAATTTAGGCTTAATGCTTAAAGAAGGTCTTCTAAAGGAAAATATAGATGGTGAAGCTCTGTTATGGGCAAGCTCGCGTATTTCAAAAAGACCAGAAACTAGAAAAATTCTTATAGTCATATCTGACGGTGCCCCAGTAGATGACTCTACTTTGTCAGTTAATAGCAGTAATTATCTAGAGAAACATTTAAAAAGTACTATTTTATCTATTGAAGAAAGATCTAATATAGAATTACTAGCAATAGGCATAGGCCACAATGTTGGGCAATATTATTCTAAAGCCATAACTATTCATGATGTGGAGGAACTAGGTGGTATTATGTTTGATAAAATAGAAACTTTATTTACCTAGATTTACTAATATCTCTTTTTTATAACTCTCAAATTGATCATTCTTGATAGAATTTCTTATTTCCTCAAAAAAATTATTCATAAACCAAATGTTATAAATTGATAATATAACCATTCCTAATATCTCATTAGATTTAAATAAATGGTGAATATAAGATTTAGTAAACTTATTTATTTCGGTTAAATTACATTTTTCATCAATTGATGAATGATCATCTTTAAACTTTGAATTATTTAAATTTAGGCCTTTTATTTTGGATTTAGATAGCATGATACCATGTCTCGCAATTCTAGTAGGAGAAACACAATCAAAAGTATCGTATCCACAGCTTACTCCATGTAAAATATCATCTATGCCTCCTATACCTAGAACGTGTACTGGTTTGGATTTATTAATATAATTTTCACAATACGAAAATATTTCATACATTTGCTCTTTATTACCACCTAAAGATCCACCTATAGCTAAACCATCAAAATCTTGTGAGCATGTCTCTTCACAAGCTATTTTTCTCAAATCCTCATATATTCCTCCTTGAATTATTCCGTAAAGAGATTGAGCGCCTGAAGAACCAAAATTACTTTCATATTTACCTAAAGGGGAATGAAAAGAGTTCAAACATCGTTTTGCCCAGCGATGACTTAAGTACATTGAGTTTTCTGTATATTTTTTTGAAACATTAAAAGGAGTACATTCATCTAAAACAAAAATTAAATCAGCACCAAAATATCTTTGCAAGTCAATTGATTTTTCAGGTGATAAATAAACTTTATCACCATTAAGATAATTTCTAAAAGTGGCTCCCTCCTCTGTTATTTTAATAAGAGATTTTTTTTGGATATTATTATTTCTACCTTTAATTTCCTGCGACACAGAACCATGTCCAAGAGAAAAAATTTGATAACCTCCGCTATCAGTCATCATTGGTCCATTCCACTGAGTAAAACTTTGTAAGCCGCCTTCTTTTGCTATTATTTCTGGACCAGGTTGTAACATTAAATGATATGTGTTTGAAAGTATAACTTGAGTGTTAGTAGAATAGAGCTGTTGGGGAAGAATAGATTTAACAGTTGCTTTCGTACCACAGAAAATAAAAGCAGGAGTATTTATTTTTCCATGTGAAGTGTTAATAGTTCCAAGTCTAGCATTTGATAATAAGCTTTTTTTTAAAATCTCAAAAAATTTATTCAACGTTAGTTGGCATGAAACTTTTAGCTAAATATATAAAGAGGGTATCGAAAAGGCTTAGAACTACTCTAATTAAGTAGATACCAACACCATAGGAAATAATTAAATCTATCATAGGTACGGGATTGGAAGATAGGAGATTAAAAGCTAAAACGCTAAATATTAAGTTATCTATAAATTGTGATATTATTGTTGAAACATTATTTCTGAACCAAAGTTTAGAGCTGTTTTTACTTTTTAAATAAGAAAAAATGAAAATATCAATTTTTTGACTTATGAAAAAGGCAAAAATACTTGCCACTATTATAGGGAATTGTGGCAAGAATATTGTTTGGATAGCTTGGTGCATATCAAAACTCCAAGCCCAAGCTTCATTGAGATTAGGGTCGATGGGCTTCAAGGATATAGTTAGAAACATTAAAATAGTTGAAAATAAATAAGCACTAATACCTAAATATATACACTTCGTAGCAGATTTTTTATCAAAGTATTCATTTAAAATATCAGTACACAAAAATATGGATATGAATAAAACTGTTCCCAAAGCCATAGGTTGTGGGAAAAATGGAAACTCAATAACTTTTAAAACTTGAATATTAGCTAATATAATTGCTATCGCAACATAAGCGTAAATTCCAATCTTTCCAAAAAACTTTAGTGCAAATAAAATTGAAAAATAACAAAATAATATTTGAAATAGCCATATTGTTAAGACAGAAGTATCGTTTAAAGAAGAGGAAAGATTAAGAAAAAAATCTTGAAGCATTAGTTAGCTTTGTGGCTAACGATTTTATCAATTTGTTTTTTAATTTTTAGAGCCTTATCAGTAAGTAATCTAGAACTAGTTTTATCCAAGTACTGATCTAATCCACCATGTTTATCAATTGTTCTCAAAGTAGAGGATGCAATTCTAAGTCTAAATTTTCTCTTCAGAGACTCACTAAATAAAGTAACACTATTCAAATTCACCATAAAACGTCTTTTTGTTTTAATGTTAGAGTGACTAACATTGTGACCTGTTTGATGTTTTTTTCCAGTTATTTCACAAGCTCTTGACATGATGAGAGTTTATAATACAAAACTAGATTTTTTACAATACTAGTTTGTCAGAGTTTTAACTCTTTTATTGAGTATTTTGGGTTATGAGTGTCTAAAAGTAGTTGAATTTCCTTTTTTTTATTTAATTGAGGCCTATGTACTCCATTTTTGATCCACAAACCATCAAAGCCCATTTCATTGCCACCAGCTATATCGTGCCACAAAGAATCGCCAATCACTATTACTTTTGAAGATCTAGTAATTTTCATCTGTTTAATAATATTTTTATAAATAGGCTTAAAGGGCTTTCCATATCTAAAAACTCTCCCTCCCATATCCTCATAAAGCTGAGCTATTGTTCCGCCGCACATAGACAATTTTTTATTATCATAAACTAGAAAGTCTGGATTCGAACATAAGAGAGGAATATTATTTTTAAGCAACTTGTCTAATGTTGTTGCAAAATCTAGGATCGTTAATCCACTCTCTAAATCAGCTATCATTGCAAAATTTGCTTTCTTAATGTCTTTTGTAATTACTAGATTAAAAAAATTAATTTTATCTTTCGATAAATTTAAGGGGTAACATACCTTTCCAAACTTATCATGAATATCTTTTTTTATTGAATTAAGTGCTATTTGCCCACTTGTAATACAATAGTCGTATAAATCTTGACTAAACCCAAGTTTATTTAAGTTAGAAATAGAATGGGGTGTAGGTCTCGAGGAATTAGAAATCAAAATTACTTTTTTATTTTTTTTTTTTAAATATTTAAGGCATTCTTCAGCTTGAGGAAATTTTTTATGACCATTATGTAATACCCCCCACTGATCGAATAAAAAAAAATCATAATTTTTTACTAAAGATTTAAAGGAAGAAATATTTTTCATGAATGTTGACCAATAACTTCTGAAATATTTCTGTATCCCTCTTGTTGAATTTGAGACATTAGGTCAATTGTTAATTTTTTTATATGATATGGGCCTTCATATGTAAAGCTGCTATATACCTGAACAAGTGATGCACCAAGCTTCATTTTAGTTAAAATATCATTTGCATCAAAAATCCCTCCTACTCCAATAATTTTAATTTTACCTGAAGTTAATGTATAAAAATCTCTTATAATTTTATTAGACTTCAAAAAAAGAGGATGCCCACTCATTCCTCCTGGAAGATTTGTATTCAAAGATGATTTATCTATTGAGGTATTAGTTAGTATTAATCCATCAATATCATTAGCTAAGGAAATTAATGCTATGTCTTTTTTTTCTTGATCTGTAATGTCAGGAGATATTTTGAATAAGATAGGTATTCTTGAATGATTATCATCTCTCAGTCTATGTATTTGATTGACTATCTTTTCAAAATGATTTGATTTTAAATTTTCTCTTAATCCTGGGGTATTAGGCGAGGATAAGTTAATAACTATATAGTCCCCTAGCCTATGAAGTTGGTTAAATACTATCTCTAAATCCTTAATTATCTCTTTTGTATCTTTGTTATTCCCAATATTAATTCCTATAATTTTATCTTGAAAATTCTCTTTAATATTTGAATTAATGATATTTTTTTCAAAGACTTCCATGCCTGTATTATTAAAACCTAAAGAATTAACTAAAGCTTTCTTGGCATCAAATCTATGAATTCTTGGCTTTGGATTACCCAATTGAGGCATCGGTGTTACTGTGCCTAATTCCGTAAAGCTAAAACCTAAATTTAAAATTGGTTTGATGACTTCTGCATTTTTGTCAAATCCAGCAGAAAGACCAATTGGAGTTTGAAATCTCCTTCCCCATATTGTTTGTTCAAGAATTTCTGTATTTTGAATTTTTATTTTTGGATACAAACCCATCTTCAAGGCTTTTATTGATAGGTTATGAGCTAACTCAGGATTTAAATTTTTTAGTATTCGGTGAGCTAACTTATACATCTAGCTTAGAGTTAATTAACTCTATAGTTTTGTCTTTCGTATAAATTTTTGTAAATGAACCTAATCTAGGTCCGTTTTCTTGACCAAATACTACCTCGTAAATTAGTTTGAAAAAATCTCTTATGTTGTCTTTATAGTCTGATCCTTTTCCAACTGTAAATATTGCTGACTGAAATTCATCAGGATCAGCAGATGGATCAATTTCGGATAGTTTATTAACCATTTCTTTGAGTATAGTTAATTCATCACTATTTGGAATTTTAAATTTTAAATTTGGTTGAATAAAATCTTTAAAATAATTGATACCACAGTGTATCATTCTATTTATGAAATCTAATTCTATTTCACTAAATTCTGATTGATAATTTTTAATTAGGCCTAAAATAACTTTTGGGTCATCTGATTTACAAACTGATACTACATTTAAAATTAAACTATAATTAATCTTAGACTTATATTTTGGGTTTTTTGACTTATGGATATGCCATGAAGGGTTGTCAGGATTATCCTCTTGATTCAATTTATTAAGGTGGGTTAAATATTCATCAGTATTTTTTGGAATAACATCAAAAAATAATTTTTTGGCAGTGGTAGGTCTTTGGTACATAAACATTGAAAGACTCTCCTCTATTGAGTATTTCAACCAATCATCAATACTAATTCCATTTCCTTTAGACTTACTAATTTTTTCAGCATTTTCATCAAGAAATAGTTCATATATTAAATTTTCTGGAGGATTAGAGCCAATTATTTTGCATATTTTTGATGATAGGGCATAACTATCAGTTAAATCTTTGCCACACATTTCATAATCAACTTCAAAAGCTGCCCATCTCATAGCCCAATCTACTTTCCATTGAAGTTTACAATTCCCATCAAGAACAGATTTCGTTTTGATTTTTCCTTCTTCATAGTAGCTGATAGTGAAATCCTCTGTATTTATTTCTTCAACTGCTACTTGTAATATTTTTCCTGTGTCCTCATTTATTGGGAAAAAAGGACTGTAAGTTTTTCTTCTCTCCTCTCCTAAAGTTGGGAGAACTACATTCAAAATTTCATCATTATGGAATAATATTTTTTTAATAGTTTCATTAAATAAGCCTGACTTATATGCAGCTGTGGAACTTTGAAAAGTAAAAGGGAGATTAAATCTATTTAAAAACTCAACTAATTTTTTATTATTATATTCACCGAAGCTATCAAACTGTTCAAAGGGATCTGGAACTGAAGTTAAGGGATAATCTATATATTGAGATAGCTTTTCTTTATTGGGAACGTTGTCTGGAACTTTTCTAAAACCATCCATGTCATCAGAAAATGCAATTAATTCTGTTGGTAGGCCAGTCATTTTTTCAAAACAAAAACGAACCATATTTGATCTTAGTACTTCTCCAAATGTTCCAATATGAGGTAATCCTGAAGGTCCATAGCCAGTTTGAAATATAATTTTTTCTTTGCTCTTAGATTTCTCTAGTCTTTTAACAACCTTTCTAGCTTCATTAAAAGGCCAAGATTTATATTTACTATAATCGGTCAAAACTTTGGTGCCAAAGTCAATGTAATACCATCTAGCTCTTCAGAAAAGGGAATTTGACATGATAATCTTGAATTTTTTTTTATATCAAAAGCTTGATCTAGCATAGATTCTTCATCATCATCAGGAGTTGAAATTTTATCTATCCATTCTTCTCCAATATAACAATGACAAGTAGCACATGCGCAGCACCCCCCACAAATTGCCTCTATGTCTAGGCCTGCATCTCTAATAATTTCCATAATTGAAAAGCCAACAGTTGCATCGAGTTGATGCTCTTTTCCGTCATGATCTATAACTTTAATGGTATGTGACATTATGAATTCGACTTAAATTATAGATATATTCTTTTCATTCAATAGATTCATAAATAATGCGACTTAAATCACTATATTAATAGTTTTCTTAGTATTTATATAATTAATTATATGCAAACTTACTCATCTAGATTTATTAATTTTTGGCTTTTTACCTTGGCAATCATTGTATTATTGATGATAGCTGTAGGAGGTCTTACCCGCCTCACAGAATCTGGATTGTCCATGGTAGATTGGAAATTATTCATGGGGGTAATACCTCCTATTTCACAAGCTGATTGGATTAAGTTATTTGAGGACTATAAACAGTATCCCGAATATCAAATCAAAAATGTTAATATGAATCTAGATGGGTTTAAATATATTTTCTGGTGGGAGTATGGTCATAGAGTATTGGGAAGAATTATTGGTTTAGTTTTTATTATTCCATTTATTTATTTCAGTCTAAAAAAAAGTTTTACAAAATCTGAATATATTTTTTTTATAACTTTACTCTTATTAGGAAGTATTCAGGGTTTAATAGGATGGTGGATGGTTAAAAGTGGACTAGACATTAATCCATATGTAAGTCATATCAGACTTGCGGTACACTTAATATTTGCTCAAATAATACTTTCAATTATTTTTTATTTATTAATTAAAAGGATGGTTAAAGAAAAATATCAATCAATTAATTTAAGTCATAAAATTTCATTCGTAGTATTCAATATAATTATATTTTTTACTGTTATATATGGAGCCTTCATGGCTGGCTTAGATGCTGGTCAGTCATTTAATACGTGGCCAAAAATGGGAGATAATTTTGTTCCTGAAAATTTATTTTTCTGGGAAGAAAAGCTATTTGGAATTTTAGATAATAGTGTTTTTATTCATTTTTTTCATAGAATTTTGGCTTATAGCTCTATTGGTATCATATTTGTTATTTATATATTTTATCAAAAAAGAATTGATAATAGTTTTCAAAGAATTCATCTATTTAGTATTCTTGTCTTAGTTCTAATCCAACTGATAGTTGGTATTTTTGTTGTTTTATCTAATGTTCAAGTTTCATTAGGTTCTATTCATCAAGTTGTAGGGACATTCATATTTTTACTATCATCAAGCTATAGCTTAAATATTTTATTTCGCTAAAATCCAATTAATAGCTAATTTCGTTCAAAAAGCATGGGTAAAATTATAATTATTGGCGCCAATGGTGCGGTTGGGAAAGCCTGTACGGCTAATCTAGCTGAAAAAGATCTCGTTTTAATATCAAGAAGTGAATTCGATAACAGTTCAGAAAATCAACCTAACTCAGAAAAAGTAGTCCTGGATATAAATAATTATGAAAAAACTGAAGGTTTTATCAATTCAATAGATTATGAAATTTCTGGAATCATTTTTGCCGTAGGGTCAATCACACTAAAACCCTTTTCTAATACATCTATCGATGACTTTAAAAAATTAATGGATGATAATTTTTATAATATTGTCAATTTTTTGAAATTAAGTATCAACAAAATGTCAAATGACTCATCAGTAGTTTTTTTTTCAACAATAGCAGCCTCCAGAGGCCTGAAAAGCCATACTGGCATATCTTCAGCTAAAAGTGCAATTCTAGGTCTTTGTAGATCTCTAGCAGCGGACTATGCTCCTAAGATTAGATTTAATACAATATCCCCCAGTCTTTCTTACTCTAAAATGGCTGAATTTATAACATCTAATGAAAAAGTAGCTGAAGGTTTAGGAAAACTACACCCTATGTCAAGACTTGGAAAAGGTGATGATATAGCAAATTTAGCTACATTTTTAATTTCTGATAAATCCTCTTGGATTACTGGACAAGATTTTGCAGTTGATGGTGGAAGATCTGCACTAATCACAAAATAATATTAGCTTAATGAAAGAATGCTTTGTAGTTCTTGGTAATCAATTATTTGATAAGAAGAATTTAAAAAATTTCAAAAACACATGTGAGTTTTTTATTCAGGAAGATCTTGGTTTATGTACTTACTTTAAGCATCACAAGCAAAAAATATATTATTTTTTAGCTTCGATGAGAGAATACAGGGATTATCTAAAGAAAAATAAATTTAAAGTAAATTATATAAATCTCGAAAAAAATATTGCTGATTATAAAAATTACTTTGAGGGTCTAGAGTTTTTTTTAAAGTCAAAAAATATTAATAAAATTAATATTTTTGAGATAGAAGACTTGGATTTTAGAAATAAATTTGAACATTTTTGTAAAATTAATAAAGTTAATTTAATTTTTCACACATCTCCAATGTTTCTTGTAGGTAGGACTGAGTACCAAGATATTGTCACTGGGAAAAAACCTCAGTTGGCAAGTTTTTATAGCAATATAAGAAGAAAATTTGAAATATTTGTAAAAGATAATAAACCTATAGGAGATAAGTGGAGCTTTGATGAAGATAATAGAAAAAGAGTTCCAAAAGATTACCTTAGTCCAAAATCACCAACTTTTGAGTCAAAGCATTACAACGATTTAAAAAAAATAATTGATAAATACTTTTCAAGTCATTTTGGGGAATTAGCGAGAAATATAATTTTTCCAATGAGTTTTAAAGATTCTCACAAAGTCCTTGAAAATTTTATTAATGAGAAACTCGAAAACTTTGGACATTATGAGGATTTTGTTAGTACAAAAGATCCTTATATAAATCATAGTTTGATCAGTGCTCCATTAAATATGGGCTTATTAACTCCCAAGGATATCTTAGAGAAACTAGAAAAAATCTCATATTCCCAAGTCGGTATCAATAATTATGAAGGTTTTATCAGACAGGTATTTGGATGGAGAGAATTTATGAGATATTTAAATATTAATTATTACAAAGATTTTAATAAGGGTAATTTTTTTGGAAATGATAGGAAATTATCAAAGCACTGGTACGAAGGCACTACAAATATCCCAATTTTAAACGATATGATAATAAATCTTAAGCAGTCTGGGTATGTTCACCACATTCCAAGATTGATGATAATTTGCAATATAATGAATCTGTCAGGTTTAAAACCATCAGAAGTCTATAAATGGTTTATGGAAACCTTTATTGACTCGTCTGATTGGGTTATGACGCCAAATGTTTATGGTATGGGTCTTTTTAGTGATGGGGGAATATTTGCAACTAAACCATATTTATGTGGATCTAATTATCTATTAAAGATGAGTAATTATAGTCGTGGTGAATGGACACAAACTATGGATGGTCTATATTGGAATTTTATATCTAAAAATAAAAATTATTTTAAAACTAACCACAGGCTTTCTATGATGTACTATACTGTTAATAAAATGGATAAGTCTAAAATTAACACACACATCTCTAATGCAAAAAAATTTATTACCGAATACACAAGATAAAAAAGTTTTTATCACAGGTGCAAGTAGTGGGATTGGTTATGCTCTTTGTGAAGAGTATTTAAAACAAGGTTGGTCAGTCATAGGTCTTGCTAGGGATAGTTCTAAAATACCTGATACAACCAAAAAAAATAATAATTTTGAATTTGTAAAAGTTGACTTATCAGATTTTGAAATAAGCAAGTCAGTAATAAATAATGTATTAAAAAAAAATAAAAATATTAATACATTCATATTAAATGCAGGAGTTTATCTTCCAGATGGTTTTGATAACTTTAGTTTTGAAAATGCAAAAAAAACCTTCAACACTAATGTATTAAGTATTTATTTAACGCTAGAGCTAATAAATAAAAATTTTAAACTTAGCTCAAAGCACACTCTTGCAATAATGTCTTCTACAGCAGGCTACAAAGGCCTTCCAAAGTCTTTATTATATGGGCCCTCTAAAGCAGCTTTAATTAATCTGGCAGAATCGATTAAATCTGAGAATAGTAATGACTTAAATATTAAATTAATCTGCCCAGGATTTGTCGAAACTCCTGCTACAAAAGTAAATACTTTTAAAATGCCTTTTTTAATGTCGCCCTCTAAAGCTGCAGGAATAATATTTGATAAAATATACAAAAAAGGATTTGAGATAACATTTCCTTTTCCTTTTAATTCTATAATGAAATTTGGTAAGATATTGCCTTATAAGCTTTATTTCAAATTTACTGAAAAAAAGTTTTCAAAAAAATGAAACAACTTGCACCTAAAATTTCTATAGTTATGGGAAGTCAAAGTGATTGGTCTACACTAAAGCATACTAGTAATATCTTAAAAGAATTAAAAATTATTCATGAGAAAAAGATTATTTCTGCTCATAGAACTCCAAAAAGACTCTACGAATTTGCTGATCAAGCATATGAAAATGAAATAAATATAATAATAGCTGGTGCCGGAGGTTCAGCTCATTTACCAGGTATGATAGCAGCTATAACTCATATACCAGTGATTGGGGTTCCCATAGAGTCAAAATCCCTTAAAGGTCTTGATAGTCTCCTATCAATTGTTCAAATGCCTTTTGGAATACCTGTTGGAACAGTAGCTATAGGTGAAAATGGAGCCAAAAATGCAGCCTTATATGCAGCATCAATCCTTAGCAATAGAGATAAAAATCTAGAAAAAAGATTAATCAAATGGCGTTTATCACAGACTAAAAAAGTAAAAAAAAGTCCAAAATAATGAAATTAGGTATTCTTGGGGGCGGTCAACTTGGAATGATGATGTGCCAAGCTGCAAGAAATAATAATATTGATACTATTATTTATTCTGACTTTTTGGACTCTCCAGCTGTCCACTTTTCAAATAATCATTTTATTTCTGATTATAATGACTTGAGTAAAATAGATGAATTCATTAATGAGTGTGATGTTATCACTTACGAATTTGAAAATATTCCTTATGAAACTTTAAATCATATTAATAAAAAACTTAATGTCTTTCCAAGCCCTTCAGTGAACAACATAATTCAAGATCGTTTAACTGAAAAAAATTTTATTAACAAATTAGATATAGATACTGTTCCGTTTCTTGAAGTGTCTGATAAAAAATTATCAAAAATTGATGAAGATTTTTTTCCAGCTATATTAAAAACTCGAAGAATGGGCTATGATGGAAAGGGTCAAAGTATTATTAATGATTTGAGATCTTTAACAGAAATAGAGCAAGATACCTATATATTAGAAAAGAAAATAGATCTTAAGCAAGAAATATCTGTTATCACTGTCAGGTATCAAGATGAAAGCTTATTTTCTTACCTACCCATAGATAATACTCATAAAGACCAAATTCTTTTTAAATCTATTTCTCCTGCATTAATAAATCAGGATTTAAAACTTAAGGCTCTTATGTGGTCTGAGAAAATAATAAAATCTTTAGACTATATTGGGGTTATTTGTGTAGAATTTTTTATTGATAAAAATGATAAGCTTTACGTAAATGAAATAGCACCACGAGTACATAACTCAGGGCATTTAACTATTGAATCATACAATATCAGTCAATTTGAGTCGCATGTCAGAGCAGTATGTAATTTAGAAAAAATTGAACCTAAAATTCAAAATGAAGCTGAAATGCTCAATATTCTAGGAAGTGATATCTTTAAATATAGAAATCAAGTTATTAAAAATAATCAATTTTTTCACGATTATTTTAAAAATGAAGCCAAAAAAGGAAGAAAAATGGGTCATTTAACAAAAATTAAAAATTAAACTTCAGTCCAAAAATTTTTAAAATAATTATAATTTATAAGATGATCGTTTTGAAATTTTGAATATTTTTGAAATTTGAAATTTTTTATACGCTTGTATTTATAGCTTTTATTATCATATTTTAGACCATAATGTTTACAACCATTAAGAGTTAAAAACTTATTAAGATTTGATGTTTTTTTATTTATCCAAAATAGCTCAATAATATTTGATATAGAGTATTTAGTTGAATAGACACCAGCACAACAAGCAGGTGCATATTTTCTACTTTTTAGATGAGGTGCTGAGTCAGAGCCAAAGAAAAACTTAGAACTACCAGAGAGGGCTACTTTTTGTAATGCTTCTTGATGAATAGAACTTTTAATTATTGGTTTACAAAAAAGTTCTGGTCTTAAATTACCACCTAAAAAGGTATGAGTGTTCTCTAGTAGATGATGGGTAGTGATAGTGGCAGATATATTTTTATTAGATTTAACGAATGATACAGAGTCTTTTGTTGTTATATGTTCAAGAGTAATTTTTAAAGATTTAAAGTTTTTAATTATCCAAGAAAGTTCGAGATCAAGGAACTTTTTTTCTCTTTCGTAGGGATCATCATTTTCATGAACATGCTCACCGTGAATACATAGAGGAATATTATGATCTTCTAAGAAAGAGAAATATTTTGCCATTTTTTTAATGTCACTTACTCCAGAACCTGAATTTGTAGTAGCATTAAGAGGATAGAGCTTGGCAGCAAAAAAAAGGTTATTTTTCCGCATGTAGTTTAAATCTCTCATAGAGCAATTGTTGTTTAGGTATATTGTAAATAAAACCTCTGATGATTTATTCATTTTTAAGATTTTATTTCTATATTTTAGAAGTAATTCGGCATTGGTAAGTGGATTTTCCAAGTTTGGCATAACCAATATTTTTTGAAAATGTTTATTGTTTTCTTTTAGAACAAATTGGGAAAGAGAGCCTTCACGAAGATGGACATGGAAGTCGCAAGGCTTAAAAATTTTGAGCATTTAAAATTTTATCAACTTTTTCGATCACTTGATTATAGGCAACATCATTCATTAGACAATTATTTAAAGTAAAGTTTTCAGTTTTTTTGACAAGATCCTCAAATGTATCTTTGGATCTTACTAAATGGCAATGTTCAAATATCTCAGGAAAATATACCTTATCATTAGTAGGACCAAATAAACCTATTGTAGGAGTATTTGCTAAAGCAGCCATATGCATCATAGAGGAGTCATTGCCTATAAATAAACGTGATTTTTGCAATAATCCATAATCATTTAATATATGTTGTTTACCACAACGGTTTATAACACTATCACCAAGGGCATCCTCAAAAATTTTACAACGATTACTCTCTTGTTCTGATCCTAAAATATATATTTTATCTATTCCCTTATTTAAAAGATATTGGGTAATTTTTAAAAAGCTATCAGTAGACCATTCTTTTGGGGCCCAATTTGTAAAAGGTGCTATACAAGCATAATTAGAATTAGGAAATATCTTCCTAACTCTATCAGTTAAGATTTTAAAGTCTCTTTTGGGATCAGTTTCAAATTTTTGTTGTATTTGAGAGTAGATATTATGTTTTTTTTTCATTTTAAAGATATTTCTTTTTTTAGTGCTTAAGAAATAAGAAATTAAAGATGATCTAAAGTCTACTACTTCGTCAAATTTTAGTGGTGATAATTCTTTATAAAGCTTCCACCAATGAAGATTATATTTTTCTTTTTTTAAAGTAACTCTTCTAGTGATCATGGTATAATCATCATATAAGGGTAATGGCAATGATCCTGAAACTAAGGTAATTTCAATATTCTTTTTATTTTTTCTAATATATTTATTTAAAACTTGAAGATTTATTAAGGAATCACCTATTCTGTTTGAAGAAATAAATAATAAATGCATATATATAGAATATAAATAATACATTAAATGGAAATTAAAACACCTAATCCAGTAAAAATATCAGTCTCAGGGGAAGAGAGATTTGATTTTATTCAAAATTTAATTACAAACGATTTGAATAAATTAGTTAATATTCTTTACAGTTATATATTGACGCCACAAGGTAAAATATTGTTTGAGGTCCAAGTTGAAAGATTTAGTGACCATTTTGAGATCTTATGCACTAATGATCAATTTAATCTATTTGAGTTTCTAGATAAGTATTCAAGACTGTCTGATGTAAGTTTAGAAAAAAAATCCTTAGATTCCTCACTATATGGAGAGGATTATCTATTAGCCCTTCTTGAAAAAGGAAGAGTAGATAGCAATTTTTTAAATCACTCCACTCATATCCCCTCAGAAATTCATGATGAATATATTGATTATCAAAAAGGATGTTATGTAGGACAAGAGGTTGTCTCTAGAATTAAACATCGTCAATTAAATAAAAAAAATATTAAAATCTTTGAAATAAGCGATTATAGCTTGATTGATTTATCCTCAAATTTGAAATTATTGTTAGAATTAGGAAAATATAAACTTATTCGCTTAGATATAAGCTCTGATTATGATGAGATATTGAAGAAGTTTAAGTTAAAAATAATTAATTCTTAAAATAACTTGAATAATAGCTACTAATTTCGGATAAACTTATTCTCTCCTGCTTCATTGTATCTCTATCACGGACAGTAACAGACTGATTTTCTAAACTCTCAAAATCTACTGTTATACACATGGGTGTTCCAATCTCATCGTGTCTACGATAATTTTTTCCAATATTGCCAGAATTTTCAATCATCACCCTTCCTAAACCAAGAGATTGTAATTCAGATTTAACTTTATTTGCTAAATTGACTAAATCTTGATTATTTCTTTTTAAAGGAATTACTGCCGCTTTAATAGGAGATAGATGAGATTTTAATTTTAAAACAGTTCTATTATTTTCTTCTTCAACAGTATAAGCCTCATTCAGAATTGCAAGCACACCTCTCTCAACTCCTGCAGAAGGCTCTATTACAAAAGGTATGAACCATTCTTTGGTTTCTAAATCTTGAATAACAAGTTTAGTGGTGGAGTCTTTATTTTCTTTCACTTTAGAGCTTATTTTAAAATCATCTTGGTTTTTTGTGTGTGATCCCAAATCAAAATCAGTTCTATTAGCTACTCCTTCGAGCTCTTCAAGACCATGAGGAAATTCATACATAATATCAAAAGTTGCCTTAGAATAATGGGATAGTTCTTCCTTTTCTACTTCAAGTAGTTTAATTTTTTGAGAATTAACACCTTGATCAGACCACCATTGAAGTCTTTTATCTAACCAATATTTATGCCATTCTTCATCAGTTCCAGGCTTTACAAAAAATTCTAACTCCATTTGCTCAAACTCTCTAACCCTAAAAATAAAATTTCTAGGAGTGATCTCGTTTCTAAAAGCTTTACCAATTTGAGCTATACCAAATGGGGGAGTTCGACTTGTAGAGTCAGTTATGTTTTTGAAATTAACAAAAATTTGCTGTGCTGTTTCTGGTCTTAAATAAGCAAAAGAACTACCATCATCTACCGGACCTATAGCTGTTTTAAACATCAAATTAAATGGTCTCGCTTCTGTTAGATCTTTAGACTTACATTTGTCTAATAGGCCTCCTCTTGGGCACTCACTTTTTTCTAACTGATCTGCTCTAAATCTAGCTTTACAAGTTCTACAATCAATTAATGGATCAGAAAATGTATCTTCATGACCTGAGTGTTGAAGAACCAAAGGAGATGTTAGAATAGTTGAATCTAGGCCCTCTACATCATCTCTTTCATATACAATTGATTTCCACCATGAATTTTTAAGATTTATTTTTAATTCAACACCCATTGGGCCAAAATCATACAGACCCTTCATTCCACCATAGATATCATTTGATGGAAAGATAAACCCTCTTCTTTTACATAAGGAGACAAGATCCTCCATATTTGTTGCAGTCATTAACTACAATCCAAACTTGTTAAACATAAGTTCTTCTTTTATTTTCATAAATAATTCATCAGTCATTGGAGATGTAATTCCAAGACCTAATTTTTGTTTTAAAGATTTTGGTTGTTTGATCTTTTTAATCTTAGTTTTTTCACCATATTTAGACTTAAAGAATGATGTCTCTGAATAAATACCATCAATCAACCCAAGATCCTTAGCTTCATGAGATAGCCAAAAAGAACCAGAGAATATTTTTTTCAAATTTTTTTGATTAAATTTTTTCTTTCTTCTAGAAGTAACCCAATCAATAAAGTTTTGGTGGATCTGTTTTTGTAAATTTTTTAATTTTTCTGTATCTTTTTTGTTAATTTTTTCAAAAGGATCAAGGAAACTTTTATTCTCTCCAGCCGTAAAAATTCTTCTCTCAACACCAACTTTTTTAATTAGTTCAGTAAAACCAAAACCCCCAGAGATAACACCAATTGATCCAACAATAGAATTTACATCAGCATAAATTTCATCAGCCGCACATGCTAGCCAATAGCCCCCAGATGCAGCTACATCTTCAACAAAACAATAACACTTGATTTTCTTTTTAAGGCAGATTTCTCGTATTTTTTGGGCAATCAAAGAGGATTGTACTGGTGAGCCACCTGGTGAATTAACAACAACAGAAAGAGCATCAAACTTGGTTTTATTTAATTTAGTAAATAAACCATTGAGGTTTTCTATATTTAATGGTGCCCTACCCCCAGATGCAATCATTCCTTTGAGATCTATTGACACGATAGTTTTTGAAGATGAAAACATTATTTAAACCAATTTTTAATATCCTTCGAATATGCAGAAGAATTTGTATGAATAATAATTTCATTTTCTTTTTTTTCTACATATTTCTCATGTTTATTGACGCTTAGAAGGATATTTTTAGGAGTTGATCCCTTAAAAGACAGTAAAGGCGTGATGCCGACATAACATTTATTTATTTTTAATAAATCCAACATAAAACTCAAATTTTCATACCTATTAATTAAGTAAGCTTTTCCTTCAGGTTTCAAATATTTAACCATATTAGTAATCCATAATTCTGCTTTTTCCTTACTTGTATATTTGGCGTCATAAATTGATTCATTTTTAGATGTAATAACACTATCTTCAAAAAAAAATGGCGGGTTCGTAAAAATTAAATCAAAATAAGATAAGAAATTTTCATCTAATTTGCATACATCTTTTTGAAAATATTCTAAATTGCTTAGTTTATTTTCATTTTTATTTTTATTTGCTAATTCAAAATGATAATCATTTTTTTCAAAACCTATGACTGACGAGTTAGGGTTTCTATATGAAATAATTAAAGATATAGGACCGCATCCAGCTCCCATATCTAAAATATTCTTTTTAGATATAGAGCTATAAATTTGTCCAGATAAAATTATGGGCTCTATTCCACTTCTATAACCATTTTTTGGCTGATAATAAAGTAATTTACCATCTAGAAGATAATCTTTAGTGTATAAACTCATAACAAATGAAACAATTAACTTTTGAAAATACTATACTATCTATCCATAAAGATATTCAAGTTAAGTTGAAAAAGACTAACGAAACTATTGATAGATATATCAAAAGTGAAATTTCAATTATACCAAAATTAAGTAAATACTTTTTTAATAAAAGAGGTAAACAATTAAGGCCTGTATTATGCCTGTTATCTAGCAAAATGATTAATTCAAATTATTCTCAAATAAATACTGACATTAGTATGGCAGCGGCTCTAGAGTTCATACATGGTGCAACACTTCTTCACGATGATGTTATTGATAAAGGAAAGATTAGAAGAGGGCAAAGAAGTATAAACGATATTTGGAATAATAAATTTAGCGTTCTTTTGGGTGATTTTATGTTCTCAAAATCATTTCAGTTGATGACAAAAGGTAACTCATTAAGTGCCATGGAGTCATTAGCAGAAGTAAGTAGTAAGATATCTGAAGGAGAATTTTTGCAACTATCTAATGAGCAAAATATTAATATTAAGATTGAAGAATATATAAATATTATATCTTTAAAAACTGCAGAATTATTTGGTGCAGCTATGAAAGTTCCAGCAATACTTACAAATAAAAGTCCAAAATTAATAAAACAACTAAATACTCTTGGTGTAAACTATGGAATTATTTTTCAAATTATTGACGATAATTTAGATTATTTTGGTGGTAAAGAAATTGGAAAGGTTATAGGTCAGGATTTTCTTGAAGGGAAAGTCACACTACCAATAATCTTACTTTTAAAAAAAATAAATAAGGATCAGAAAGAGAAAATAAATACCCTATTTCAAAAGAAAAAAAGAACAATTAAAGAGTTGAAAGAAATAATTAAGTTGCTTCAAAAATATGAGATAGAACAAGAATGTAGAGAATATGCAGAAAAAATATCAGTCAAATCACTTATCATATTAAATAATTTTAAAAATAAACAATCTCAATTACTTAAAGAACTATTAGTTACTTCAATAAAAAGAGAAAGTTAATCATATCTAAATTTTGTATTTGGAAACTTTTTATTATTTACCTCTTCAACATATTTTTTAACAGCAGATTGAATATTTTTTGATAAGTTTGAATATTTTTTTACAAATTTTGGGTGATATTCAGTAAATAAACCTAACATATCTTCTGAGACTAATATTTGGCCATCACAAAATTCTGAAGCTCCAATACCTATAGTTGGAATATGAGATAAACTGGTAATTTTCTTTGCAATTTTTGTTATAATACCTTCTAAAAGAATGGCAATGGCTCCTGAGTTCTCTAGTATTTGAGCATTATCAATTATTTTATCTAAATCCTGTTTATCTCTCCCATAAATTTTAAATTTTTTAGAAGAAGAAAATTTTTGAGGTTGAAGCCCCAAATGTGCCATAACAGGAATATTTGATTTCTTTAATTTTTTAATTACACCCGATAATTCTGAATTACCCTCAATCTTAACTCCATCACATCCTGTATTTTTGATAATATTTTTAACTCTTTTGACAATAATTGTCTCATCAAATTTAGAGCTATAAGGAAGGTCAAAGAATACTAGTGAATTTTTAGCAGCTTTTTTTACTGCTCTTGCGTGATTTATCATAATAGTGTCATTAATAATTCTTGTGTTATCTGACCCATATAAAACCATACCCATTGAGTCACCTACCAAAATAACATCAACATGATCATCTATTATTTTAGTGAAGTTATAACTATATGAAGTAAGGCAAGTTATTTTTCTTTTGTTTTTTTTATTAAATACTGTTTTAATATTTCTTTTCATGTCAACAACTCTTCAAAGTATTCGAATTATAAAAGACTTTCCTAAAAAGGGTATTGCTTTTTATGATATTTCTACAATTTTATCTAATCCTAAAGAATTTAGTAAGGTTGTAAACAAGATGGCAAGTGAAGTGAGAAAGCTAAAAGCTAATACGATTGTTGGAATTGACTCTAGAGGTTTCATTTTTGCATCAGCAGTTGCATATAAGTTAAAGATGAAGTTAGTTATGATTAGAAAAAAAGGTAAACTTCCAGGTAAAACTCATTTAATCAGCTATAATTTAGAATATGGATCAAATAATTTAGAAATCCAAAAGGATATGGTGAGTAAAATTGACAAAGTAGCAATAATTGATGATATTTTTGCTACAAGTGGAACAATGAAAGCATCAATTAATTTAATAAAAAGATCTAAAGCCAAGATCAAAGGTGTGATTGTATTGTTGGAATTAGATTTTTTAAAAGGAAGATCTAAATTTAAAGAAAAATTGATAAGCCTAGAAAATGTTAGTATTTAGAATATTCTTTTTCTTCCACTATTATTGAATTTGACAATAAATTTATTTCTTTTTTTATTTCAGCCCTAATATCATTTTTAAAATGAACATCTCTTGAAAGTTTAATAAAATTTTCACCAAAATCCTTATTTGCTTCACACTCTCTTTTAAAATTTTCAATATCCCAAAGTTCTTCATTTATGGATTGTAATTTTTTAACTTGATCATCCAGCGAAAGTTTATCAGAAATATCTATCTTAGTTGCTTGCTCATTAAGTGTATTTAATTCCTTAAGGATGTTTTTTAGTTTTTGCTTATCTTCAATTTTTTTTGTTTTAATATTAAGTATTGTAATTTTATCAAATAACTCACCCACTGAAATTTCAGCTAAAACTTTCATTTATTTCTTCCATATATATCAGAATATCTTTTAATATCAGATTCGATAAATTTTGTTCCTGTTTGAACCTCTATTATTACTAAGTTTTTTTTAGCACTCTCATTTAAAACTCTGTGTTTGGCTTTTTTTGGAATAAAAATATTTTCATTTTCTGTTTTATAATAAGTCCTATTATTTATGATAACAGTAGCCTTACCCTCAATTATTACCCAATGTTCTGATCGGAAATTATGAGATTGATAGGATAAGACACCTTCAGGTTTAATTTTAATTTTTTTTAAAAGGAAGTCTTTTGATTTTGCTAAAACAACGTAAGTACCCCAGGGTCTTTTAACAATTTTATTCATGAAAACATTCTCTTTTTTTCAGTTATCGACATAAAGTTGATCAATAATGCACAAATAATAAGATTACTCAACAAGGAACTTCCCCCATAAGACATAAAAGGTAGTGCCACACCGACTACTGGCACTAGTCCTATTGTCATAGAAATATTAATTAAAAATTCAAAGAAAATTTTAAAAGATAATACAAATAAAATTAGTTTGTTGAAAACTTGAGATAATTTAAATGATTTTAAAATTGGTATAAGAAAAAAAATTAAAAATAAACCTAAAACGATCATAGAACCGGTAAATCCAAATTGTTCTGAAAAAATAGCAAAAACAAAATCGGTCTCTTTCTCTGGAAGGAAATCTAGACTACTTTGAGACCCTCCTAAAAATCCATTTCCATTTTGACCACCAGATCCTATAGCTATTTTTGATTGAATAATATGGTATCCCTTACCTAAAGGGTCTAAATCGGGATTAAGAAAAATCATAATTCTATTTTGTTGATAAGGCTTAAGTAATGTCCATAAAAAAGGGCTTGCAAGAGCTATTCCAATTAAAGATATGATTGGATAAATAAGATTAATGCCAGCATAAAATATAGCAATCAGACCAAGGATTAATATGATTACTGCCGTTCCTAAATCTGGCTGAATAGCTACAAGGAAAAATAAAGCAAAAGAAATTATTAAGGGTATTAAAGCCTTTATAAAACCTATTGTTTTTTCTGAATTTAATTTATGAAAATATTTAGCCATAAATAAGACTAATGCAATTTTAGCAAATTCAGATACCTGTAAGTTAAATCCCCCTATTCGTATCCATCTTTTAGCCCCCATTCCTGTATATCCAAAAAACAGAGTTCCTATTAGGCCGAGAACTATCAAAATTAAAAGTAATTCTGATATATTAAATATAAATTTAGGCTGGAGCATTATTATGAAAAAAAATATTGGTAAAAAAATTATAAATCTTTTAAATTGATTTAAAGCCCAAGGCTCTAAATTTCCATCTGCAGCAGAGTAAAGATTGATTTCACCTATCCAAAAAATAATTAATAACAAAAAAATATAAATCCAGTTAATTTCAAGAAGTGATTTAATGTCTTTAAACATTTAAACTATGTGCAAAATTGAGAGCCTTGTGGGCAATGGGTGCAGCCACTGCAGATCCAGAACCTCCATTTTCAATAATAACAGATGCTATATATTTGGGGTTATCCAGAGGAGCATAGCCAACAAAAACAGAATGGTCCTTAAATCTATCTTCAATTTCTTTAGTTTTATACAAATCATCTTCTCTTTCTTCCTCTTTGATTCTAACAACTTGAGAAGTGCCAGTTTTTCCCCCTATTTTAACAAAATCTGGATGGAGGTTATTTAATTTAAATGCCGTTCCCGTAGGTTCTTGAACAGCTGCTTTTAATGAGTCGATCAATATTTTTTGAAAATTATTTTCAAAAGGTATACCTAAATATTCTATTTCAGTGTTCTTATTTATTCGAGGTTGAGGATATTTACCTCCATTCAAGAGAGCTGAGTATAAATTAGCTAATTGCAGTGGAGAGGTTAAATTATAACCCTGACCTATACAGGTGATAAGAGTTTCACCTAAATACCACCCTTCATCCAAAAAAGCTCGTTTCCATTTTTTATCAGGTACTAATCCTTTCTGAGCATTAGATAAACCTAAATTATATTTCTGATTTAAGCCCAAGTTAGTAGCTAAATTAGCTAAATCATTAATATTAGTTTTTTTAGCTAATTCATAAAAGTAGACATCACAAGACTCTCTTATTGCCTTTTTTAAATTAACTCTTCCATGTCCTCTCTTTTTCCAACAATAATAATTTCTATCATTTATAGAGGAATGTCCCTTGCAAACCACTTCAGTGGTCTCATTAATGAGATTTTTTTGCAAACCTAATAATGCAGGTATTGGTTTAAATACAGATCCTGGTGGATAAAAACCAGAAAAAGCCCTATTAAATAATGGTTTAGAACTATCATTCAATAATTCATTTATTTTGTCATTATCTTTATCTTCAAAAATTTGGGCATCAAAGGTAGGGTTAGAATTCATTGAAAGAATAGAGCCATCCAATCTATTGATAATAACAATTGAACCTTTATTAGATATAGGCAACAAAGATTGATTATAATTTTGTAATTCTAAATTGATAGTTAGATGCAAGTCTTTACCCTTTATAGGATTTTCAATAGATATTTCTCTTACTATCTTACCTTTAGAATTTACTTCATTAAAAATTTTACCAGGACTGCCTTTTAAATGTTTTTCATAACCTTTCTCGATATGAAAGATACCTTTAGGATAAAGATATGATGAATCACTTGAACTTCCTACATAACCAATTATTTGTGATAAATTTTTATAGGGATAAAATCTTTTTTTTGATTCAATTATTTTGATTGAAGTAAATAAAAATTTATTCTTCTCAAATTCTACTATTTGATCCCAAGAAGCTTTGGATATTGTATAAGCTGAATAAGGATTAAATTTTTCTAATTTTTTATATATTTCATCTATATTTAAATTAAGACCAATAAGAGAATTAATTTTTTTTATCTCTTTTAAATAATTCTTATTTAAGTTTTTATATATAACAAATTCATAAAAGGAAGTATTTCCTGCTAAGAGGTTTTTATTTGAGTCATATATATCACCTCTTAGAGGAGGAGTGGCTTTTACAGAAACTTTATTTTCTACTGATTTTTTTTTATAAAATCCAAAATTCAATATTTGTAATGAAAATAGTCTAACAGCAACTACTAAACTAAAAAAAATACCTAAGATTATAATAATAAAAGACCTTCTATTTAAAATCTTAATACTATCTTGACTAGTCTTATTCTTTTCCACGACTCATTAAACCTACATATACTGAAATTAATATAATTATAGAAATTAGGTACTGGATATCTAAGATTCTATAAATGATAGATTGATCTAAAATAAATATTATAAATAAACTAGATATAAAAATTGCAATACTGTTAAAAATAAAATGCATAGACAAATTATTTAAAAGATAACTAAATAAAATAATAGGCAATATTATCAATGATGAAGAAATAAATAATGGGAGGCCAATTAAAATCTCAATAAATAAACTTGATAAAACATAAATAAAAAAATCATTTATTTGTATTTTTCGCTCTTTTAAAATTGAGAAAATAGCTATATTTATCAATGAAAATATAACTATATCATCAATAGGGAAACTTAAATTTCCATAAATTACAAAGGAGAAGATTATTAAAAGAATTCTAATCATCAATTATGACTCTTAAGTTATCTAAATTAAAATTACTCCTTGTATAAATTACAGGTTGATCTTCTATATAAGAAACTCGACCTAAAACTAGATTTACATGATCCTTTTCAATTATAGCTTTTTTACCTACATCTAATTTAATTTCATTGATGCTATCTTTTTGTCTCAAAAAACTTAAGTAATTATTATTTGTCCCTGAAATAATGTAATATTCATTATCTATAAGTACTTCATCTCCGTAATCTATACTTTTTACTGTTACTACAAGAGATGTGTTGTCGTAGACAGATTTAACTCGACCCACTATATCTATTCCATCAATAACATAATTACTTATTTGAATGCCACTTTTTAAACCTTTGTTAATAACAAAATCCTTATTATAAAATAGATTTCTGTCTCCTATCACAGACACCCCGATAGATGAAGGAAGAGGAGATGAATTATTATGGAATATTCTATATTGGTCTGTGTACTTTGAAGTAATTACCTTAAAATAATTATTTATATTTTTAAGATATTCATTTTCTTTTTTTAAATTATCTAATTCCACTAATAAATCTTGATTATTTTTTAATATTCCAAAATATTTGTATAAATTAGATCCAATATAGCCAAAGGGTTTTTCAATTGACTCTTTAACTTGAAATGCCAGTAATCGTGGTTGGTTAGAATAATTAGGAAAAATATATAAGGTTAGGAATAAAAAGAAGCAAATAATGTAAATTAAAAATACTTTTTTATTATTAATCACTTATGAACACATCTTTGTGTCTATGATTTTCTTCTAACGCAGTACCTGTACCTCGCGCAACACAAGTTAAGGGATCATCTGCTATTGATACTGGTAGTCCTGTAGTTACTCTAATAGCTTCGTCTAAACGTTGTAATAAAGCCCCACCACCAGTAAGCATGATACCTGTATCTACTATATCAGCAGCTAATTCTGGAGGCACGACCTCTAAAGCCCTTTTAAGAGCAGCAATAATTTGAGATAAAGAGTCAGATAAAGCTTCTGCTACTTGTCTCTCAGAAATAACTACTTCTCTAGGTAGTCCATTTATTAAATCTCTTCCTTTAACTGTTAATGTTTTACCATCGCCGTTTTCAGGTATTCCAGCACAACCTATCTCATGTTTAATTCTTTCAGCAGTAGATTCACCTATAGCTAATTTATGCACACCTCTCATAAAGTTAACAATTGCATCATCCCAAGTATCACCACCTACTTTAAGGCTACTGGAATGAACAACTCCACCAAGTGAGAGGACTGCTATTTCTGTTGTGCCTCCACCAATATCGACTACCATTGA
>ERZ802830.812-NODE-812-length-30722-cov-20.685_pt1 | contig 30722 bp, 35 predicted proteins | sample MGYA00345654_ERZ802830 | MGnify/ENA primary metagenome ERZ802830 (study PRJEB30503, sample SAMEA104212375) | marine metagenome | biome: Westerlies Biome; feature: [SRF] surface water layer (ENVO:00010504) within the epipelagic zone...; material: water... | reverse complement strand
ACACCGCCCTTTCACGGCGGCAACAGGGGTTCGAATCCCCTACGGGATGCCACAGAAATTCAATGATTTCAATGGGTTACGGCGTTTTGTGAGATTTTTGTGAGATTTTTTAGGCACTCACTGCGGTTTCAGGAAATTCTGCAACATTCGACTAGAATGGTCACTTGCCTGACCCATGTAATCAGGATGGTAGATAGCGTAACGCTCTTCTGTGATTCTCATACTCTCGTGACCAAACAAAACCCGAAAAGAATGTGCCATTTTTCATACAGGCTTGCTTCAATTATTATTCCAGTGTAGCTTTCGAGCGAAAAAAGCGTTTAAAATGCGATTCTATTATTTCGTTGAATTTATAAATTAAAACAAATGAATCTGCCTTTACAAAAAATATTCTTTTTTTGTTTTTCTAAAAATATCATCAACATTAGTGAGTAGCTAGCTTTTATAAAAAATCAGGGGATAAATTGCAAAATATTGAGTTTAGATTTTATGAAATTTATCGCTCTGAAGAATTTCTGTTGTTGCTTTTAAAGGGAATGTTTGTGAGCTTATGGTTAACTATCGGTGCGGCTATTTTTGGTTTTGTATTTGCCAATTTACTTGCCGTATCAAGGTTGAATAAAATCCCAATTTTTGGAATATTATCTGCAGCATTTGTAGAGTTTACAAGAAACACTCCTCTAATAGTTCAGCTATTTTTCATTGCTTTTGGGTTGCCTCTCCTTTTGGGTTATCAATGGCCGTTTTGGTCTCATGCATTACTAGCATTATCTTTGAATTTTTCTGCTTATTTTGCTGAAATATTGAGAGCTGGTTTTGAAGACGTTCATAAAAGTCAAATTGAAGCAGCCAAATCACTTGGTCTTCCTAAAATGCTTATTTTTGTTAAGATTATTTTTCCGCAGGCCCTATGTATGGTATATCCAGCTTTAAATAGCCAATTTATATTTTTATTCCTGACAACAGGTATTATTTCTGAAATTGGTGTCAAAGAATTAACCCAGGCTGGAGTTTATATTGATAGCAGAACATTTCGTTCATTTGAGGTTTTTTTCACTTTAACAATTTTATATATTTTTTTGTCTCTAATGTTAAAAACGGCGTTGAAATTCATTTATAATCGAATTTTTTTCTGGGCTAAATTTAGATGAAAACTATTTTTATAGATTTATTTGGCAAACCTGAGGGAATAGTAATTTTTCAATTGCTTGCTGCTACAAGATTCACTGTCTATTTATCTTTAATTTCTTTTATTGGAGGGGCATTTTTAGCAGCAATTTTAGCTTATTTTAGTATTAAAAAAAATTCTTCCCTCCGAAAAATCGCTACGTTTTATATATGGCTTTTTCAATCCACGCCGCTCTTAATGTTACTTTTTATATTTGGACTTGGTTTTCCACGTATGCTTGCTTTGGAGGTGAATATTTGGTTCGCTGCAGGAGGGGCATTAATCTTATATGCTTCTGCCTACATAGGGGAGGTTTGGCGTGGGGCAATAGAGAGTGTTTCCCAAAATCAATGGGAGGCAGGTAGGGCTGTAGGCTTAAACTTCTTTTCCACTTTCAGATTAATTGTGCTCCCTCAAGCCTTCAAAATTTCTATCGCGCCAACTGTTGGTTTTATGGTTCAGATTATCAAAGGGACATCTCTTGCTTACATAATCGGTTTCAGTGACTTAATGTATATCGGCAAAAGATGGGCAAATGCACCTGTTAATGGGACTGAACCGTATATTGTTTTTCCAATTATGGCGCTAATATATTTCTCTTTATGCTTTCCACTTTCAAAATTTTCTAATTTTTTAGAGAAGAAACTACAGCAATGACCTTTTGACGTCCAAATTATAAAAAGATGACATTTTATGCAATGCAAAAAAGGTTTATGTTTGGTGCAAAAATGGCACTAAACATCAAAGACTAAAAAGAGTATTGCAGAAGATATAGAATTTTAAATTGAATTATAATCTACTGGAAAAGGAGTGTTTCATGAAAATGCTAAAGTTTTTTTTAACTAAACTTTTTATCTTATCTTTTGTTTTATCTGGTACAGCATTCGCTGATTTGAATCAAATATTGGACTCGGGGAAGGTTCGTATCGCGGTTCCGGAAAGTTTTGCTCCGTTTGGTTCCTTGGGTGCTGACGGCGAACATGAGGGATTTGATGTCGATGTAGCAAAATTAATTGCCGAAGATTTGGGCGTAGAGCTGGAAATTGTTCCTGTAACTTCTAAACAACGAATACCCTATCTAGAAACCGATAAAGTGGATTTGGTGATTTCCAGTATGGGAGCAAACCCTAGCCGAGCAAAATCGATTTGGTTTTCATCAGCTTACGCCCCATTTTTCTCTGGAGCTTTTGCCAGCGCGGATAAAACTATCACAAATGTAAGCGATTTGGCAGGTTATAAAGTTGGTTTAACAGCAGGTACATTGGAAGACCTTGAACTTACCGAAATTGCTCCTGATGAGGCTGAAATAGTGCGATTTGGAGATAATGCTGCCACACAATCAGCATTTATTTCTGGTCAAGTTGACGTAATAGTTACAGGAAATACGGTAGCTGCTCAAATGGGTGAAAGCAATCCTAACTTAGACATTAAAACTAAATTTATAATGAAAGACTCCCCCTGTTTTATAGGTATTAAAAGAGGGAATCTAGATTTGCTCTTGTGGACCAATGTTTTTATACTTCATAAAACACTGGGTGGTCAGTTAGATGATTTGTCACAAAAGTGGTTTGGGCAATCATTACCCCCATTACCCACTATGTAATCTAATTAAAATTCATTAGTGAAATATGATAACTTCTAAGATTTTAAAATAACAAAATTTTTTGCAGTGCACATTTATATTGTTTGGTGTGCGCTGTTTTTTTATATTTACTAAAATGCTGAGCTTAACCAGTCTCGAAAAAATAGTTTACTTTTACCAGCTCAGTCCCGCTTCTAAAAATTATTATAAAGGTATCACTAAAAATTCCTTTGGGTTTTGTTATGTCGTAAAGGGAAGTTACCCAGAATATGATGAGCTGATAGGCACTCATGTCTCAGCAACCCGTGTCAGAGAAGCTTTTGAAAGTGACATACAAATAACAATCGATGATTGCAAAACTGTTTTTGAAAATTTTAATGAGATGCCCGAAGAGGCACAGCATGTATTCGCTGGGATGATATTTCAATTAGGCCGCCCTCGTTTTTCTAAATTTAAAAAGTCTATCCAGTATGCCAAAGAAGGTGCGTGGGATAAATGTGCAACCGAGATATTGGATTCCAGATGGGCGAAGCAAACCCCGAATAGAGCAGGTAGGTACTCAGCGAGGCTTGCTTCATTAGCTATTCCAGTATAATCTCACACATATCTCACATTGCCTTGTAAGTCATTGATTTTATTCACTTTTAATCCCCTACGGGATGCCACAGTTTTTATCAGTATTATCAATGTTTTATTGTGTATCTGAAAATTCTGTTCGAAATTTTTTTTGTTAATGCATATAAAAATGCGTACAAGTTAGATGTGTTAATGGGCACACAAACTACTTTACTCTTTTAAAATAACTGTTTTTATCGTTGAATATGAGAACATAATTAAGCTAATTTTTTTTGGCCAGAGTTTTAAGTTTCTAGAGTTTTAAGGTTTCAGAGTTTTAAATTTCCAGAGTTTTAAATTTAAGGAAATGAGCAATGTTAGATTTTATCTTTTCTTTTTTAAGTTTAAGTGTTGTGATTTCATCACTTCTAATCTTGTTTGGTTTGATAATACTAAGGCTTGGCATACAAATCGTGCCTCAGTCTGATGTGTTTGTAACAGAAAGATTAGGTAAATATTCTCGAACATTGAATGCTGGTTTATCTGTAATAATCCCATTTTTAGATAGGGTTGCGCACCGCGTAAGTATTCTAGAACGGCAATTAGATGAACAAAGAATCTCTGTAATCACAAAAGATAATGTTGAAGTTGTTCTGGAAACAAGGGTGTTTTGGAGGATTGTTGATGCCTCTAGAACGGTATACAGAATTAGAGATATTGATCAGGCATTAAGAACCGCTTCTGCTTCTATAGTAAGGTCAGCTGCTGGGAAACTAGAACTTGATGATCTTCAATCCAGCAGAGAGGCAATGAATGAGGAAATAGCAAAAAACTTGCATAATGCAGCCGAAGTTTGGGGGATTGATATAACAAGGACAGAAATTACCGACATAGAGGTTGATGAAGCTACAAAAGAAGCACAACGCCAGCAATTAAATGCAGAGCGAAAACGTCGTGCTACCATAGCGGAGGCAGAGGGTGATAAAAGATCTATCGAATTAAAGGCTGAGGCTGAGTTGTTTAGAGCTCAGAAAGAAGCAGATGCCGTAAAATTGACGGCAGATGCAGATGCATATGCCATAAAAGTTAAAGCAGAAGCGGATGCAGAACAAACAACGTTACTTGCAACAGCGATTTCAAAAAATGGTATGCCTGCTATTGAATTTGAAATTTCAAAAAGACAAGTTGAGGCTATCTCAGAATTAGCATCGTCTAGCAATTCTAAAACGCTTATCCTACCATCGAATATTACAGAAGCAATAGGTGGGTTAACGACTATTTTAAAGACAATTAAATAAAAAACAGCAAGTTAGGAATAGGATGTGGAGATTTTACAGCTTGGTTACTGGTTTTATTTTGCGCAAGTCTGGCTTGCAATAGGGTTACTGTTCATAATCTTAGAAATAACAGATGGGAGCGCTATTTTTTTTCTACCCTTGGGATTAGCCGGTTTTATTTTGGGGCTTATATTATTCCTTGTTGAGAATGATTTTCTGCAAGCGAGCTTAGTTCCAGATAAATGGTATTGGATTGTGGCTTCTTGGATAATTTTATCGGTAATAATTGCATTTATTATTTCAATGGTACAAAAGAAACCAAAAGACGATAGCGATATAAATCAATATTAAGGCGGCTTGCACATATCGTTACTAAAAATATAAAGATTTTTGGGGTATTAGCTGTTATTTTCAAAAATATCTTATAGCATTTGGCTGTAATGTTTGCTTGGTTGTTCCCTGTAATCAGAATGAATCTGTGCATAAAAGATTACAGACACTCTTAAATTAGCATATGCGAGCTGTCTTGAAAAAAAGACGTTCTTGTTATTTTTTATATACAGCCCGCAGAAAAATATTCTTTATATTTTTTATTCCAATATCAGATTTGTTATGGAAACGAATTTTAAGGCCACTCTCAGAAAGTAATATTATATCTCCAGTATCCTGCGCTTTAAGGCGATAATGCTTAATTCCTTCAAGGTTGATTGGTGACAGACAAACATATTCTCTACCAGTAGATTTATCAAATAAACGGGAATTTGTATTTGCTGAATCATCGTAAGTATCGGTCATAATACCTCCTTGTACTAAGAGGCCTTTTTTTAATGTGGGCTAGTGACCGACCACCTAAATAATCATTCCCAATTATTAATTGGCAGTCAATAAATTTAATTTAGTATGTTGTTTTACGCAACATACAATCAGCTTGATTAATGGTGTTATTTAAATTTTTAAAAAAAGTGCTAAGGCTCAAGAAGAAAATGAAAATCCCATTGGGGGATGGCATATCTGCGGCGTCCAACCGCTTAGCCATATTTTTAACTGGGTTCGTATTTTGTTTAACCGTAAAATGGATGCCTATAAGAGCTCTTTTATCTCAACTAGAAGAGTTGCGATTATGGGGAGGCGAATAATCAATCTCAGGCCCGATTGGAATAATTCCTGTGGGGTTGATGGTTTTGTGGCTTGCATAATAGTGGTTTTTTATACGCTCCATATTCACCGTTTCCGAAATTCCTGGCTGGTGATACAAATCCAACATATATGAATGCAGATAGGGGTAGTCTGCAATTCTTTTTAAATTACATTTAAAATGCCCAACATATACGGGATCAAATCTGATAAGGGTTGTGAATAGCCGCCAATCAGCTTCTGTAATTATGTTTCCTGTTAGATATTGATTGGTGCTTAATTTATTTTCCAACCAATCAAGAGTTCCAAATAATGCTAACACAGCCTCTGAATAAGCGCTTTGTGTTGTTGCAAAACCAGCTTTATAAACGCCGTTATTTACGCAGTCATAAATTCTTTTATTAAGCTCATCTATTTTAATGCGATGTAATTTTGGATAATAATCATGCTCATTCGCCCCAACATCATTAAAAGCTGAATTAAACATTCGTATTATTTCAGACGATTCATTGGAAATAATTGTTTCTGTTTTTTTATCCCAGAGAACAGGAACCGTTACTCTTCCCGAATAATGATTATCTGCCTTGGTATATATCTGATGCAAGAAATCCGCATTATTAATAGAATCACTAAGAGATGGGTCCGCATTATCAAACACCCATCCATCGTCGCCCATAAGCCAATGAACAACTGAGAGTGATACTATTTCACGCAAGCCCTTTAAATTTCTGTAGATAAGTGCTCTGTGAGCCCAGGGGCAGGCAAGTGAAACATAAAGGTGATATCGGTTTTTCTCTGCTTTAAATCCGCCAATGCCTGTAGGGCCAGGACTGCCGTCAGTTGTAATCCAATTACGAAAAGAGGAGGGCTTGCGAACAAACACTCCCTTTGTTTTTTTGGTATCGTACCAACTCTCAATCCAGTTTCCATTTTGTAGTAATCCCATCATTTGCCCTTCTGAATGTGCATTTTTTTTGCTATTCATTATGTAATAGCGTGTTTGAAACTTACTCTCACCGACATTGAAATACTGGTATTGAACTTGAATCTTTGGATTAACTCGTACGCTAAAGGCATTAACGGTTTCGAACAAAAACAATGTTCTCAGGATTCTTGTGTTTAAACGTAAAGACCAGACAACATAATCAGGATCTGTTGCAATAATGGCTTCGCGTATTTTTCAGTTTTATTCAAGTCAAAATAATAGCGGCCAAATCATTATTAACATCTATTTTTGTACGTTCTTGTTATTCAATATTGATAATCATTATCACTTATATTATAGGAATACTTAAAAAATATTTTTTGCAATTAGAAAAAGATAATTAGAGAAAAAAGTAGAAAAGTTGGAGAAAAATTATGGTTAGGGTTTTGTGCTGCTTTTTGGGGGCTATGATTTTGTATAGCAATATGGTTTTCGCAGAAACCATCGGGATATATACGCACAGGCAGCCCTTTTTGCTTGCCCCTATTTTAAAGGCCTATACTGAGAAGACTGGTATTGAATTTCAGACAGTTTATGCTCCCCAAGGCCTTGCAACCAGAATTCAGACTGAGGGCGAGAACACAAAGGCTGACATTGTGTTAACAGTTGATATTAGCCGCATAAAAGAGTTGGCAGATACAGACCTGCTAGCACCTCTTCAGTCTAAGATTATACAAAATAATGTTCCAGCTCATCTTCGCGATGCAAGCGATAAATGGACCGCATTATCGCTGCGCGCACGAATAATTGCTGTATCAAAAGAGCGCGTTGGAAAAGAAGCAATAACCACGATAGAAGAGCTTGCATTACCAAAATGGAAAGGCAAGGTTTGTTCGCGAAAAGGAAGCCATGTGTATAATCGCGCGCTATTAGCTTCTCTAATAGCTCACAATGGTGCTGAAGAAGCAAAAAAATGGGTAAATGGGTTTGTTGATAATCTTGCAAGGCGTCCTCAGGGAAATGATCGTGCACAAGCAAAGGCAATATTTACAGGCCAGTGTGATGTTGTATTAATGAATACTTACTATTTTGGAAAAATGAAGTTTTCTAAAGAACAGCCAGAACAAAAAGAGTGGGCGGATTCCATGGAAATTGCCTTTTTTAATCAAGAAGGTCGTGGACAGCACATGAATATTTCTGCTGCGGGTATTCTGAAAGGATCGAAGAAAAAGCAACTTGCAAGAGAATTTTTAGAATGGCTGACCTCTAAAGAAGCCCAGCTTATCTACACAGAGGTAAATTTTGAATATCCGGTAAATCCTGATTCTGATTCCAGTGAGGAGGTTGCGTCTTGGGGGTCGTTTAAAATGGATGATTTACCAATGAGTATTATTGCAGATGAAAGCCCGCTGGCCCAACGCATCATCAACGAGACTGGTTGGTAGCCAGATTTATTTTTAGCCAAACCACTAATCACTACTTGAAGAGATGCATAAGAGCTATTAATATGCGCGTGTGTTATTCACTCGTCTATTTAGTTTGGGGAAAAAAATGGGCTCTACAATTGGATTATATCTAGTCATCGGATTTATTTTATTCCTTGTTATAGGAATTTGGGCATTTGGAAAATTATCAGTTGACCCTGAATAAGGTTGCTTAATAGTTTCACCGACTAATTGAAATAGCTACTCTATCAACGCGGTGTATTTTCTGCTGGGATAAGCTGTGATGCTGCCTCAAATGCTAGCAACACGCATGTTATTCTGTTTTTGATTTTTTTCACAGGCTCAAAGCATAAAGAAGCGCTGTCTGGTGCAGGTTGATTTCTTAAAAGATAGTCAGACATGTCATCTTTTAACCTGTTCAAATCATCTATGTTTTTGCCAATTATCGTTTTGCCCAATAATCCTGCACCTGCCTCGCATAATGCACAGCCGCGAACACCAAAATGAACATCACTGATAATTGCCTTATCAACAACTAGAGTAATAGTTACTTTATCCCCGCAAACGGGGTTATTTTTTTCCCCCCAATGGGTCGGCTTGGAAATAGATTTTGACTGCCTTGCAGATTTAGCAAGATCTAATATCTGGCCTTGATATATATCTTGCATTGTAACGACCTTTTTAACCCCATAATAAAATCATATCATGTGTATGATGTATTATTAAATTCTAAAGATATTAAAGAAAATGTTAGGTTGCAGATGATAATAAAAGGTAAATAGCAGCAGCGGCAATGCCATAGGCCAATATAATCGACCAGTGAACCGATTTATACACATTTTCCTCTGGAACATTTGGTGGACGCTGTTTTTTGTTTTCCGAATCCATTTTATTAATCCCCCGATTTCATAAAAATTTTAGACAATATAGTAAAAAACTATGAATTAAAAAAGAATTAATATATTTTCTTTCAACAGTATTTCATAAAAATCTAAAATAGAATAAGTCATATTATTTAAAAATATAAAATTGTCTTAAAAAAACACAGATCAATCTTGCTTATCAATGCATAAACGTTAAGCTAGTGGCATTAATTGAACTGGTTGGTTTTGGCTTAAAAGTAGGTAATGCACACATCATGAAACCCAAAGCATCAAAACAGAAACATGCTACATCTGGTTTGTCTGTAATAGCTTATACAGGATTGATGATTATCTTATGGCTTGTGCTGTCTGGTCACTATACACCCTTGTTGCTTTGGTTTGGTGCTATTAGCTGTATATTTGTTGTTTTTCTTGCATGGAACAGTAATTTTTTCAATGGGGAGTTAAAGCCAGAGCAGCTGTTTGTAAAGGTTCCTGTCTATTGGATATGGCTTGGCGGTGAAATTTTAAAATCAAATATTGCTACTGCAAAAGCAATATGGATGAACAAATTTGATCCTGAGATTTTTTCAGTAAAGGCAACTCAGAAGGATGAAAATGGACTTGCGAATTATGCAAATTCTATAACGCTAACCCCGGGTACTGTTACAGTTTCGATAAATGAGAATATTTTCCTTGTGCATGCGCTAACAGCTGAGATGGGTGATGATGTGCGCTCTGGCACTATGGATAAAAAAGTAACGAAGCTGGCGTTATGATGTTTGTTGCTGTTCTTATTGCCTGTGCTGTTTGTATCGTAATGCTTGTTGCAAGAGCTGCAAGCGGACCTTCTGCTTTTGATAGGATTTTAGCTGTAAATAGCGTCGGCACAATCATCATTTTAGGCATTTCATTGCATGGGTTTGCATTAGGCAGACCAGAATTTGTGGATATTTCAATTTTATATGCCGTGCTGAATTTTCTTGGCACCCTTGCTATCCTTCGGTTTTATCGTAGCTCAGATACCAGCGACGAGGATGTGGTATGAGCTTGATATTAGATATCGCGTCTATCTTGTGCTTTGTGATTGGCACGGTAGCACTTATCACCGGAAGTCTTGGCTTGTTGCGATTGCCAGATGTATATAGCAGAATCCATGCCGCTGGAATAATCGATACAGCAGGCGTTGGTTTTATTGTATTGGGGATGATGCTTCAGGCGGGGTTGTCTCTTACGTCTGCTAAATTAGCATTGATTGTTTTCTTTCTATTTTTTACCAGCCCCATTTCAGGGCATGCGATAGCAATGATGGCACATAAATTTGGCGTAGAGCCTAAGGCACGGAACTTAAAGGGCAAGCCTGACGATACAGGAGAGCCTAATGATTGAGCTTTGGGTCAATGTTTTTCTGGTATCGCTTTTGGTCATTATCACATTCTATATTATGCGTCTAAGGCGCCTTATAGGAATTGTGGCTTTGTCGGGCGCTTATTCGCTAACGGCAGCCGCAATTTTTGTAAATATGGATGCTGTGGATGTCGCTTTTACAGAGGCGGCGGTGGGCTCTGGGATATCGACCATTCTATTTCTGGCGGCATTACGCTATTTACCAGTCGAAGAGGCACATGAAACACGATATCCGGTTTGGAGTTTGTTTTTATGCGGTATTGTTGGATTGATGCTTATAATCGCTGCTTTTGCATTACCTGAATTTGGCGATCCGAATGCTCCTGCACATCTTCATGTTGCGCCACGCTATATCGAAGAGAGCTATCCCTTATTTCATATTCCCAACGTAGTTACCAATGTATTAGCCAGCTATCGGGGTTTTGATACATTAGGGGAGACAGTGGTTGTGTTTACCGCTGGCTTAGGTGTAATTATTTTGCTGACGGGCTCTACTCTTTCTATGCGGTTTAAGCAATCTGCAACATCGTCAGATAATCAAACTGCAAAGTCTGATGAGGAGACCAGAGATGCGTGATAATCCAGTTTTCAAAATCGTCAGCAAAATCTTGTTCGGGCCTATTATCATATATGGTCTATATGTCCAATTTCATGGAGATTATGGACCTGGAGGGGGATTTCAGGCTGGTGTTATTGTTGCCGCTGCTTTTATTCTTTACTCTATGATCTATGGTCTAGAAGAAGGCAGAAAACTTATGCCTGACTGGATTATTCGCTCGGTTATGGCGCTAGGGGTTTTGGTTTTTGGCGGTACAGGTATTGCCTCAATCCTACTTGGCGCGAATTATTTGGATTATAGTCCGTTTGCCTATAAAATTTATAAAGCGCAACATTTAGGGATAATCATTGTTGAATTAGGTGTCGGATTAACCGTGTTTGCCGTTATGCTTGGATTATTTAATGCCTTTGCGGGGTTTAAACCACACAAATGAGTATCAATCTAATCGTGTTATATTGGAATTATATTATTGTTATTATGCTAATGATGGCAGGTCTCTATATCATTATTAGCAACCAGAATTTTATAAAAAAGCTCGTTGGTCTATCCATCTTTCAAAGCTCGGTTTTTATTTTCTATATCTCTCTTGGTAAGGTGTCAGGGGGAACAGCCCCTATACTGACAGGCATTGAAGATACGGTATATTCAAACCCGCTACCCCATGTTCTTATACTTACCGCTATTGTGGTTGGGGTTGCCACCAACGCACTTGGGCTAGCATTAGTGGTGCGAATACAAGAAGCCTTTAAATCGATAGAAGAACATAAATTATTGGCACTTAAAAAAGAAGATGGCCTTAAAGATATACAAATTGAAGATAGTAAAGAAGATAGTGCGGTATAATGCTGATATTAGATAACATTCCTGCATTGCTTGTTGCCATTCCTCTTTTGGCATCTGCTGTGGTATCGCTTCTACCTTCTGCTAGAATTGCTTGGGGATTTGCATTTTTTACTACTCTGATTTGTCTTTATATGGCGTTTGAGCTGGTTGGTATTATATCCTCCACTCAGGCTTTGAGTTATGCCTTTGGCGGCTGGGAGCCACCATGGGGAATCGTCTTTGTATTAGATAGCGCTAATGTCTATCTGGTGTTGCTGGTTGCCTTTGTTTCTGTAATAGCAACTTTGTATGCTTATACCATGTTAGCGCGCGAAATAGCCGTTGAAGATTTACCAAAGGCCTATGCAGTTTGGCTTTTGGCGATTGCAAGTTTATTTGGCCTTGCGATGACTGGAGATGCATTTAACCTTTTTGTATTTTTGGAAATTTCAGCCTTAAGCTCGATTACCCTTATCGCACTTGGGGCTGGTCAGGATAGACGCGCTTTGCTTGCGGCTTATAATTATCTCATCATTGGGGCAATTGGAGCGACATTTTACGTAATTGGTGTTGGGTATTTATATGCTGCAACTGGCTCATTAAACCTGATAGATATTACAGATAGGCTTAATGAGTTAGGAACTAACCAGGCTGCGATAACTGGGCTTGCATTCATGCTCGCTGGTATAATGGTAAAAGCAGGGGTGTTTCCAGTGCATATCTGGTTGCCTGCGGCTTATAGCTATGCGCCATCTGCAGTATCGTCGCTTCTAGCAGCCGTTGCTACTAAGGTTGCGATATATTATTTTGCCCGTCTGTTATTTGGAATTTTTATAGATATAACGCAATTAGTTGATTTCTTTTTGTTATATATATTAATGCCGGTTTCTGTTCTTGCTATTTTCTATGGAACGATAGCGGCTATTTATCAGTCAGATTTCAAACGTCTATTTGCGTTATCTTCTATCGCACAAATCGGATATATCACTTTTGCATTTTCGCTTAATAGCCATTCTGGTATTTCAGCTGGATTTATACATATAATTAATCATGCCTTGATAAAAGGTGCCTTATTTATGGCCGTTGGCATATTTGCATTAGGCATTGGCTCCAGAGCTACAATGTCATCTATGCAGGGTGTCGGAAGGCAGATGCCAATAACCTTTGCAGGTTTTGTGCTGGCAGGGCTTGCCTTAATTGGTGTTCCGCTAACAGCTGGGTTCATCTCAAAGCTCTATTTGTTCAAAGCCATTTTTGAAACAGGGAACGGCTTTTACGTGGCTCTAATTGCATTAAGCAGTGTGTTGTCTGTGTTATATCTGTGGAAGATATTTGAAGTTATGTGGTTAAAGGAGCCAGTGCAACCGCTGAAAATTGACAAAGAACCTGCATCAGCCTATCTGCCGGTTTGGTTGATGGTTGGCGTGATCATGATATTTGGCGTCTATAGCGGTGAGGTAATTTCATCGGGAATAGGGGCTGCAAATGCCCTTATCGGAGCAAGATAAATGAGTGATTTGCAACTCCTATTGGCTATCAGTCTTGTAATGCCACTGCTCTCAGCACTGGCGGTGTTAGTGTTCTCCAACCAGGAGAATATTCGTGATATATGCGGACCCGTTGGTGGATTAATTACGTTTATATCTGCTATTTTTATTGCATCTGCCATAATGGATGGCAAAACGGTATCGATTACCTTATGGCAAATAGCACCTGGTATAGATTTTAGCTTTGCGGTTACGCCCCTTGGCGCTTTATTTGGTCTTGTAGCCTCTGGGTTGTGGATTTTGGCCTCTATTTATACTGTTGGTTATATGAGAGGCGCCAAGGAGAAAAATCAAACAAGATTTGCTTTTTACTACGCGGTTGCCATTCATGCCGCAATGGCAATTTCTTACTCTGGCAATCTGATGATGCTGTTTATTTTTTATGAGGTATTAACCTTTTCAACTTATCCACTTGTGGCGCATAGCCAGACTAAAGAGGCCAGAAACGCAGGTCGGCTTTATATGGGGATTCTGGTTGCTACCTCCTTATTACTATTTTTGCCCGCAATTTTCTGGGTCTGGACTGTTTCAGGTACGCTAGAATTTACCAAAGGCGGGATTCTGCCTGCTGACTTTCCGCCATTTTTGGTATCTGTCATGCTTGCCATGTTTGCATTTGGCATTGGAAAGGCGGCCTTAATGCCGATACATCGCTGGTTGCCAGCTGCGATGGTTGCGCCAACGCCAGTTTCGGCGCTTCTTCACGCTGTGGCCGTTGTAAAGGCAGGTGTGTTTTCTGTTCTTACAATAACAGTATATATTTTTGGTATTGATTTTCTAAACACAACTGGCAGTGCTGTGTGGCTTGCTTGGCTGGCAGCCTTTACAATTTTAGCATCCTCTATCATTGCCATTACCAAAGATGATTTAAAAGCCAGACTTGCTTATTCTACGATTTCACAACTTTCTTATATTGTTCTGGGTGCCGCCTTGGCAACAGCAGCTGCAACTGAAGGAGCAGCGTTGCATATTGTAATGCATGCAACCGCAAAAATTACGTTATTCTTTTGTGCTGGTGCGATTTACGTAAATGCTCATATCAAAAAAATCTCGGAATTAGATGGGTTAGGTCCTAAACTGCCACTTATCTTTATCGCATTTTTTCTAGCATCCTTGTCCATTATTGGCATTCCGCCAATGGGGGGAAGCTGGTCAAAGTTTTTGCTTATGGCAGGGTCGGTGGATGCTGGAATGCCGCTTATGCTTGCGGTGCTTGCTATCTCTTCCTTGTTAAACGTATATTATTTGCTGGAGCCTTGCGCCCGTGCGTTTTTCAAGCCGGCGATAAAAAAAGTTCATGTTGAAAACCATATTTTAACGATTATACCGCCTGTAGTAACCGCAATGATAAGCCTATCCTTATTCTTTACGATAGACTGGGTAAGACCTCTTACAACCCTGATGGTGATGCCATGAGTAATTTAAATCCAAACCTGAAAAAGATGGGCAATTATGCCAGCATTGCATTGGTGGTTATTGGCATAACACTTATCATTGCTGAATTTTTTGTGCATCGCCATGGCGAAATTGCGCTTGAGGATTTGCCCTTATTTCCAGCTATTTATGGATTTGCAGCCTCTGTTTTTATTGTGGTTGTTGGCATCGGCCTTAGGCATTTGTTAATGAGAAAGGAGGATTATTATGACTGATATTACTCCTGGAATATTAATGATTATAGCGGCTGTATTTGTGCCCTATCTGCCGCATCATATTAGACAAATTTTTATGCTTGGGGCGATAGCATTATCAGCCTTCAGCCTGTCCGCCGGAGCTGGAATTCATTGGAGTGTGAGTGTTTTAGGTCAGGAGTTAATCCTACATAATGCAGATAATTTAACGCTTCCTTTTGGTATTATATTTCACATAGCAGCTGCTTTGAATGTCATTTATGGCTGGCATGAGAAAAAGGCAATGGAACATACAGCAGGCCTTGCATATGCAGGTGCTGCAATAGCCGCTGTTCATGCAGGTGATTTAATAACGCTATTTATTTGGTGGGAAGCAACTGCGATTACTTCTGTGTTTCTTATCTTAGCAAGTGGGACTGAGCGTGCTAACAAAGCAGCCATGCGGTATTTGCTTGTGCAAGTGGCATCAGGGGTAATGCTGCTTGCGGGTGCATCTTTGTATTGGCGTGAGGTTGGATCATTAGCATTTGGAGCCATGGAGCTTGGCAGTCTTGGCACCTGGCTTATTTTTCTGGCTTTTGGTATTAAAGCTGCGTTCCCGCTTTTAAATGGATGGCTACAAGATGCGTATCCAGAGGCCACAATTCTTGGCACAGTAATGCTCTCTGCATTCACAACCAAGCTGGCCATATATGCATTTGCAAGAGGATTTGCAGGCACCGAGTATCTTATTTGGATTGGCGCTGCAATGACTGCTTTTCCGGTTTTCTTTGCGGTTATTGAAAATGATCTAAGGCGGGTTTTAGCCTATAGTTTGAATAATCAGCTTGGATTTATGATTGTCGCAATCGGCATTGGCACCGAGTTGGCAATAAATGGGGCGGTTGCCCATGCATTTGCCCATATCATCTATAAAGCATTGCTGTTTATGTCCATTGGCTCGGTAATGTATAGAGTTGGAACAGCCAAGGCAACGGAACTTGGCGGTTTATATAAATCGATGCCACTAACAATGATATTTTGTATTATTGGTGCTATGTCCATTTCAGCATTCCCTTTGTTTAGCGGATTTACGGCTAAGGCTGTAATAATGAAAGCTGTTGGATATGAAGGGTTGGTATTTGTGTATTTAGTTTTGCTTGCAGCCTCAGCTGGGGTATTACATCATTCTGGCATTAAAATTCCATATTTTACCTTTTTTGGTCATGATAGCGGGCTGCGCCCTAAAGAAGCGCCTTTTAATATGTTGGCGGCAATGGCCATCGCCAGTGTTTTGTGTATCGCGATCGGCGTGATGCCAACACAATTTTATCAGATACTGCCCTATAGTCTTGATTATCAGCCCTATGATGCAAGTCATATTGTTGGCCAATTCCAACTGGTTATATTTGCGATGCTGGCATTTACATTCTTGATGCGGTTTGGATTTTATCCTCCAGAGATCGTATCAACTGTACTTAATTCAGATTGGATATATCGCAGGCTCATTCCTCGGATGGGAAGTCCCGTATTAGCAGCTGCCAATAAACTATCTGTAATGGGCAATAATATTATTGTCTCTTCTGCAAAGAAGATTATGTCAGGCACCTTATATGTATATCAGCATCCGCTTACAGGGCCTGTTGCACCTGGACCAGCGGCCATTGCATTGCTTGCATTATTAATGAGTGTGTTGCTACTTGTAAATCTCTTCTCATAATACGATATCGAGATGAGTATCGTTCTTCTTACAGTTTGACAGGTTGGCAGGTGACAGTTTTCCTTGGTAGTGACATTTTCAGAGGCTCTGGCTATGGTTCTGGGCATCCTTTGAATATACCGCGCATATGGCCCGTTATTGATATTTGTAGAGCGCAAGGATGGCTGCCAGATAAAGATTTCGAGGCAGTACCACCAGCAACCGCAGAAGAATTAGAATGTTTTCATACCAGGGCATATATAGATGCCCTGCTTGACGCCGAGAAAAATCAGGCATTGGATGAGATCCGCTCTAAAAGACACAAAATTGGAACCCACTCAAACCCCATTTATCCAGAGATTTACCGAAGGCCAGCAACAGCAGCCAAGGCAAGCCTAACAGCTGCGCATTATCTGATATCAGGTATTCATACTAGTGTTTTTAATCCTTCTGGTGGAACACATCATGGCTTCCCAGACGCAGCAAACGGATTTTGCTTTGTTAATGATCCAGCCATAGCGCTCACAACATTATATAAAAACACCTCTAAGAAAATAGCCTATATTGATATAGATGCGCATCATCCAGATGGTGTTCAAGATCATTTTAGTCATCTAAAAAGAATGATTTTATTTTCTATTCACGAGGAAGATAGATGGCCGCGTACTGGCAGAAAAGGCGATATTGGTGGCGGAAATGCGCATAATTACCCTTTGCCACGAGGCGCTAATGATGCCGATTTAAACGAGACACTAACCCATAATATTCTGCCGCGTTTAATGGATTATGCACCTGATTTTATTGTGTTACAGGCTGGGGCTGATGGTTTGGAGGAGGATCCTCAATCTGGATTATGTTATTCCAATCATGGCTACTGGTCTGCTGTGTCTGCTTTCTTGGATTTGAAAATTCCTATTCTTGTGCTGGGCGGCGGGGGGTATAACCCTTTCACAACCGCACGTGCATGGGCAGGCGTATGGGGATTAATGATAGGTCAAAACCCGCACACCACAGAATGTGTGCCAGCATCACGTTCAGTGCTGGAGAGTTTGCATTTCCCGCACCGATTGGGGAAGAATATTCCAGAGAGATGGGTTTCAAGGCTTTATGATAGACAATAATGATGTATAGCTGCATTCTTCTCGTCTGTTACATCTTAAAATGTAAATAAGATAAAAAATGAAACACCATTCTATCAAATTAAACCTAATAGTTTTTTTATTTGCGATTATTTTATTCTATCCCAATTTCTCTTTTGCATTATTTGAGCGTAAAGGACAGGTTGAGATAGCAACAACTGACGGCAAATTGCAGAAATTTAACGTGGAATTTGCACGAAGCGAAGCTGAAAAAGCCACAGGATTAATGTTCAGGGAGCGTTTAGCGGATGATGAAGGCATGTTATTTATGTGGAATACCAGTTCACTTCGTCAGTTTTGGATGAAAAACACACTTATTAATCTGGATATATTATTTATTGATTCAGATTACCGTGTCGTTCATATAGAAGAGGGCGCACAAAAAGGGTCGTTGCGTATTATATCGTCACTATTACCAGTACAATATGTGCTTGAAATCAATGCCGGACAGTCAGAAATACGCAAGATTACACCAGGCGCTTTACTATCTGCAAAAAATTTACCTATTTGTTGTTAATTATGCTTGGAATTGTGTCCTCTTATATATATAAAACAGTCTGTCGGAGTGTAGCGCAGCCTGGTAGCGCATCTGGTTTGGGACCAGAGGGCCGGGAGTTCGAATCTCTCCACTCCGACCATTTCACAATCTATCGCTGAATATTTGGATTTCCAGTCGCTATGTTTTTAGTTGTTATGGTTTCAGTCACTATATCAGATAGATAAAATGGCAGGCAACATAGATAGGAAAAGGGCAATCGCCATTGTTACGTTAAAGGCAATTCTGTAGTGCCTGTTAGATAAAAAATCAGAAATAGCGCTTCCGATAAAAGCCCAAAGGCAAGCGCTAATTATTGTAACCAGTACAAAAACGATTACCATCACGGGCAGTGCTTGCCAAATGCTGGAAGCGGTTTCTAAATAAGCAGCGATTGCGCTTATCACTACAGTTACACCTTTGGGATTAACCCATTGAAAGAGAGCGGCTGTGTGAAATCGCATTGGTTTACCATCAGGCGATAATTTTGGCGAAGATGCGGTTCCTACTTTCCAGACAAGATAGAGCAAAAATAATAAGGCAAGCATTTTCAAGATAGAAAAAAACTGTGGGAAGGTCTCTAAAAAGCGTCCAACTCCTAACCCTCCTGCAATAACAAGACACCCAAATCCAAAACAAACTCCGATAATGTGAGGCAGGGTGCGCCTAAATCCATAATTAGCCCCAGAAGCGGCGAGCATAATATTATTCGGACCAGGCGTAATAGCTGCCATCAGGGCAAATATGGAAAAACTAACAAGGGTGGCGAGTGTCATTGGCTTTGTTTGGCAAGTATAATGGCATCCTCAGCTGCTCTTATAATAGCACGTGCTTTATTCTGGCACTCTTCATACTCTGATTCTGGGTCACTATCATATACAATGCCAGCGCCAGCTTGAATATGCATCTGGTTGCCGTCAATAATAGCTGTGCGAAGTGCGATACAGGTATCCATTTCGCCTGCTGCACCAATATAACCAATGGCACCAGCATAGATGCCTCTCTTGTCAGGCTCGAGCTCGTCAATAATTTGCATGGCTCGAATTTTCGGTGCGCCAGACACTGTGCCAGCTGGAAACCCAGCCATTAAGGCGTCGATGGCATCAAATTCCGGGCGGATCCTGCCGCGAACCTCAGATGCGACATGCATTACATGAGAATAATATTCCACTTCAAAATTTGATCCCACACGAACGGTTCCAGGAGTGCTTACCCTGCCAACATCATTTCGTCCCAAATCCAAAAGCATTAAATGTTCTGCTCTTTCTTTTATATCTGCGAGTAGACTGGCTGCATTTTCTTGATCCTCTTGCTCTGTTGCCCCTCTTTTTCGGGTGCCAGCAACGGGTCTTATTGTAACTTCGCCATCACGAAGCCTGACTAGGATTTCTGGACTTGAGCCTACAATGCCTAGATTTTTAAGGTGAAAACAATATAAAAAAGGAGAGGGGTTTAAACGCCGTAAGCTTCTGTAAAGTGCCATAGGTGATAATGTAAATGGTATTGAAAATCGCTGTGACAGAACAACCTGAAATATATCACCATTGGTAATATATTCTTTAGCAGCTTTTACCATATCCATATATCGAGATTTTGATAAATTAGCAGATACATCCTTGAATTTTTCTAAGTTTTTATCAGGCGCATCACTTTCGAGTGCCGAATTTAATTTGCGCTCAGCGGCTGCAATGCGCATCTGTGCATTTTTCCAGCCATCTTCGGCAGTTTTATTAGCATCATATCGTATTTGTGTAGCAAGGGTAATGGTATCTTCCAGCCTATCAAAAATGGCCACAATAGAAGGTCTTATAAACACACTATCATAGTGGGATAAAATGTCAGGATTATGTGCAGGTATCGCCTCAACATGGCGTATCATGTCATAACCGAAATAGCCGAATAATCCTGATGCCATCGGCGCGAGTGGAAGTGTATTTTCCATTTTACCTTCAGCTAAAACCGCACGCAGATCCTCAAGTGGGTTTTGGGAATGCTCAGACAAGAATTCATCTGGATTTTCAGTGGGGTTTCGGTTTGTCTCAACCAAATTATCTCTGCTGCGCCAAATTAAATCAGGCTCTATCGCGATGATAGAAAACCGACCTCTAACTTTTCCGCCTTCGACAGATTCAAGTAAGCAAGAATAAGAATCCTGCTGTGATAATTTGAGCATAGCAGCAACGGCAGTTTGTGTATCAGCAAGCAATACACGGTAGCAAATCTGACTTTTGCCTTGTGTATAATTCTCTAAAAACGGCTCGAATTCTTGGTGTGAATTGTTGCTATTCATCCCGATACCTAACTTTTTTTCTTGGATACACCCATTTTGTTATTGGTTGCTTTGTCCCAACAATAATTGTTGCACCATCCCTGGGTAAAGCTCTAATTTATGGCTTTCTGACAATCTTGCTGAAAGTGCTTCTGAAATATTTTGAGAGGCTGCTTGATTTAATTGAGATGAATAAAATGTTGCTGTATCTGTAACTTCAGTTTCAGTTGCAGGTAATATTTCAGCTGTTCTAACGATTAATATCTCGCTTCCAGTTTCAACAATCTTAGCCGCATCAACGGGTTGCTCAAAAACTGTCTGAGCGATTAGCCGTGCATTAGCATCGTCAAGTCCAACAGCGGAGCGACGAAATGGTGTTGTAGCCGGCGTATCGTTGAAAATAGAGGGGCCAATGCGCAAATGTGCTTTGGCTTTTGCTTCTGCCGCAGTGATCGCATTTTCAAGATTATAATCCGCTAAAACACGGTTTCTGACTTCTTCAAAAGTCCGTTTTCTTGCCTCACTTTCAGCTGTTGGTTCTACTACAAAATAGCTATCATTGCCTGCGTCCACAACTGTGCTGATTTCACCTAACTCAGTGGACCAGCTTGTTTCAAGAAATTCAGCTAGCGATATAATATCGCCCTCAGAGCCGAGGAACGGATTGCCATCAATATTATTGCCTTGTTGGTCAACGCCGATAATGGTTTTGATCTCAATCCCATTTGCGGAGGCAACCTCTTGAAGTGTTGCCCCTGTTCCAAGCGCATCTTCTATTGTATTTAGTTTGTCATAAACAAGACCAATAGCGTTTTCATTCTTTAATGTTGTTTCTATTTCTTCTTTTACATCTTCAAATGAATCACTGCTTCCCAAAATAATAACATCAACAATAGCAAGATTATGACCAAACAAAGATTCGGTAGGGCCTATGAGCTCCCCAGCTTCTGCATTAAAAATAGCATCTGCCATTATTGCACCCACATCGTTATAGGTAACATCCCCAAGAAAGATATCCTCTTGTGTTAATCCAAGAAGATTATTCGCAACTTCTGTAAAGTCTGTGCCAGAATCAATGGCGTTTCTTGCCGCTAATGCTTGCTCTGCTGTATCAAACACCATCTGGCGTACAACGCGCCTCTCTGGTGTTGCAAATTCATCACCACGTTGCTCAAACGCTTCCTGCATTTCATTATCGGTTACCTCTACCTCGTCGATAAGAGCTTCAGGCGAGATTAAAAGGTATCTTAAATCTCTCAGCTCGGTTGCATCATACGCATCAGAATTAGCATTAAACCAATCGCGCAGTTCGTTATCCTGAGGCACTGGTTGTTCCTCTGGATTAATATCGAAACTGATAAGCTGAGCTGTTCGGCGCTCTAATTCATATTTGGCAAACTCTTTAGATATGCGCTCTGGGTATTTTGCCCCCATAGAAACCGTATCAGCAATTTGCTGTGATAGAATGGTTTTGTCGAGCTGTTGCAGATACGCATCTTCGCTAAGTCCTGCCTGCGATAATGCGCGCAAAAACCTACCCTGAGAGAAAGCGCCAGTTTCATCTTGAAATGCAGTTTGTCTAAGCAAGGCAATTTTTTGCATTTCACGCGTTGATACGATGTTTAATGTATCAGCTTCTGCCTCAAATAATGTAGTTCGAGCCATTCTTGAAATCACATCATTTAACAAGCCGAATTGAATAGCATCTCCTGTTGAAATACCATTATATTGAGCGCGCCTGATGAAATCAAATTCCTGCGCGACCTCTAGAGATGATACAGATTGTGAGCCTGCTTTTATGGCTTTGTCTCCGGGGCCAAATAAGCCAGTTGACACATCACCTATTCCCCAAATGGCAAAACCACCTGCAAGAAACACTAAAAAGACTTTCATAAATGGCGATTTTGAGCCTGTTCTCAATGATTGTAACATAGAGTTCGATAACCCTTTTATCTATTGGTTGAATAATTCACTAAGCTCGTTTCTAACAGGGCTTTAACATAACGTCAAAGCTACAGATAAAAACAGGATATTTTTTTTATAAAAAGAGCTTAAACCAAAGGCAATTTTGATTTTGTAATTTTTTCGTATATTTTCTGTAATAAATCTATACAGACTTAAAAAGCGCATTTTGTAGGAGAGGTAAATGATTTACGCAGCAAATTGGAAGATGAATGGAGATAAAGACTTTGTGAACTCTATTCTATCTCAAATTAAAGATAATATTCTTCCCAATTTATCAGATGGTTCTAGCCTAATTCTGTGTCCTCCGACGATATATTTAAGCGACGTGACGGATAGGTGTAAAAATACATCTATTCAAACTGGAGCGCAGGATTGCAGTGCTCATGAAAATGGAGCCTTTACAGGAGAAGTAAGCGCTCAAATGATATCGGGCACTGGCGCTCATTGGGTGATTCTGGGTCATTCTGAAAGGCGCCAATATCATGCTGAAAATAATCTACTTCTAACGGATAAATTACGCACAGCACATAATGCTGGCCTAAAGGTAATTTTTTGTGTGGGGGAGATGCATCAGCACTATATTGAGGGAACAACCAGAGAGATTTTGAAGGATCAGCTGTCTGTTCTTAATGATGCCAGCCTTGCTAATCTTAATTACATCATTGCGTATGAGCCTGTTTGGGCAATAGGCACCGGTCTTGTCCCAGCACTAGAAGAAATTGATCTTATTCATCAATTTATCAAAACACTGCTTAAAGATACCGCGAACCCACCCAAAGAGACGACAGTTTTATATGGGGGTTCTGTTAACCCAGATAACGCAAAAGACATTAAGTCGCTTGCAAGCGTGGATGGCGTTTTGGTTGGTGGCGCTTCTCTTAGTTCTGATAAATTTAAACAGATCTGTATTTAGGGTTTGCTTGATTTAATATAAGTTATTTTTAGCTTTGCCTTTTGCAAAGCGATGTTCTACAAGAATAACGAATTAGCTTGAAATCGGTGAAAGTATGACAACCATATTATTGACTATTCATATTATGATTGCTGTTGCATTAGTGGGTGTTGTTTTATTACAGCGAAGCGAAGGCGGCGCACTTGGTATTGGCGGCGGCGGCGGCGGTGGCGGCTTTATGACTGCTAGAGGCACTGCTAACCTGTTAACCAGAGTGACTGCAATTCTGGCTGCTGCATTCTTTGTAACGTCAATAGGGTTGGCGATATTGGCAGGGAATGGTCGTCAAGCACCCTCCATCGTGGATGAGGTTATTCAGTCTGCCCCAGTTATTCCAGAAACACCGACAGTTCCAACCGAGCAATAATAATGAGTGTATATAAGAGTCTCATGCGCATTAATCAAAGATTAAGAGAGCGCAGATGACCCGTTATATTTTTATTACTGGCGGTGTTGTCTCATCCCTTGGCAAGGGTCTAGCCTCTGCTGTTCTGGGCTCATTATTACAGCTGAGAGGGTATAAGGTGAGACTTCGAAAGCTTGACCCTTATTTAAATGTTGACCCTGGCACGATGTCGCCTACCCAACATGGGGAGGTGTTTGTTACAGATGATGGTGCAGAAACAGATTTAGACCTCGGACATTATGAGAGATTTACAGGCGTTACTACCAAAAAAACAGATAATGTGACTACTGGCCGGATTTATTCAGATGTTTTGGCAAGAGAGCGCAGGGGAGACTATCTAGGCGCCACCATACAAGTAATTCCGCATGTAACAGACGCTATTAAAGAGTTTGTGAGTAATGATATCACAGATGAAGATTTTGTTTTATGTGAAATCGGAGGTACGGTCGGCGATATTGAATCACTGCCTTTCCTGGAGGCAATAAGACAATTGCGAAATGAGCTTGGAAGTGATGGCTCTTGTATTGTTCATGTAACCTTACTTCCCTACATTCATGCCGCAGGGGAGCTTAAAACAAAACCGACCCAGCATTCTGTCAAAGAATTACAGTCTGTAGGCCTGCAACCAGACATTCTTTTATGCCGAACAGAGCAACCAGTACCCGCAGAGCAAAAAAACAAAATTGGTCAATTTTGCAATGTAGATGGTGATGATGTGATTATCGCAGAGGATGCGAGCAGTATTTATTATGTTCCTCTGGCTTATAATGAGCAGGGGTTTGATACACAAATCTGTCGTCATTTTAAATTAGATGATACAAAGCCGGACCTGAATAGATGGATATCTATTGCCCATGATTATGAAAATCCTGAGGGCGAGATAACCATTGCTATTGTTGGTAAATATACCTCTCTTCAGGATAGCTATAAGTCTCTTGGTGAAGCGATTACGCATGGCGGTATTGCGAATAAATTGCGGGTTAACGTGGAATGGATAGACTCCGAATTATTTGAAACCGATAATGAGGATATTCTTGCTCATTATTTGGCTGATGTATCTGGCTTGCTGGTCCCAGGGGGATTTGGCAAGCGAGGCTCTGAGGGTAAAATAAATGCAATCCGCTATGCAAGACAAAGACATATCCCGTTTTTAGGGATTTGCTTTGGAATGCAAATGGCTGTTTTGGAATCTGCTAGAACGCTTGGAAATCTGCCTAATGCAAATTCTAGTGAATTTGGAGATGGGGGTGCGTTATTAGTAGGTTTGATGACGGAATGGATTGCAGGGAATTCAGTTGAACAAAGAACAGATTTAGATGATATGGGAGGCACAATGCGCCTTGGGGCTTATCAATGCCTTATCAAAGAGGAAAGTCTGGCACATAGAATTTATGGGTCTGACGAAATCTCAGAGCGCCATCGTCATCGCTATGAAGTTAATATTAACTATGAGAGAATACTGGCAGAGGCTGGCTTGCATATTTCTGGATTATCGCCTGATGGAAGGCTTCCAGAAATTGTAGAGCGAGATGATCATCCCTTTTTTATAGCAGTGCAATTTCATCCTGAGTTAAAGTCAAAACCGTTTCAGCCGCATCCGTTATTCACTCAGTTTGTGTCCGCTGCCGGAAAACATTCAAGATTGGTATAGCAAATTAATGTCTGTAAATCCTGATATTCATCGCGTTGATGTGGGCAGTTTTAAAATAGGGTCTGGATTGCCGTTGGCGCTTATCGCTGGTCCTTGTCAAATTGAAGGGCGTGACCATGCATTGTTTCATGCTGAGGCTCTCTTAAATGCTGCTCAAATTGCGGGTATGAATTTTATATATAAATCCTCGTTTGACAAAGCCAATCGAACATCTGCTAATTCTGCCAGAGGCGTTGGTATTGAAGAAGGTTTACGAATTTTAGAAGACGTAAAACAGCAATTTGGCTGCCCCGTACTTACAGATGTTCATACATCTGAGCAATGTGAAGTTGCATCAAAAATTGTTGATATACTTCAAATACCGGCTTTTTTATGCAGGCAAACAGATTTGCTGATATCTGCTGGAAAATCAGGAGCTGTTGTAAATATAAAAAAAGGCCAGTTTTTAGCCCCTTGGGATATGGAGCATGTTGCTGCTAAAGTCGCATCGACGGATAATCATAAAATTTTAGTAACAGAACGTGGTACAAGCTTTGGATATAATACACTGGTATCTGATATGCGCTCTCTGCCTCAAATGGCAACATTTGGGTATCCTGTTATATTTGATGCCACGCATTCGGTGCAGCAACCAGGCGGGCTTGGCGGGACATCTGGTGGCCAGCGAGAATTCGTGCCGATATTAGCGCGTGCAGCCGTTGCAGCAGGTGTAAGCGGTGTTTTTGTGGAAAGCCATCAAGACCCAGATAATGCGCCATCTGATGGGCCGAACATGATACCGCTCGATGAAATGCAATCTCTTTTAACCCAGTTAAGTGCCATACATAATTTATGTCATATGAGTAAGTAACGTCGTCGAAGTTAGTATATAATTCGAATAAAAGGGTGCTTTTTTTAAGCATCCAAAAATAAATAATTAGCAAAGAGGATAGCTATGTCAGCCATTATTGATATTCAAGCAAGACAAATTTTAGACTCACGCGGTAATCCAACAATTGAAGTAGATGTGATTCTGGAGAATGGTTCTGTTGGAAGAGCTGCAGTGCCATCTGGTGCGTCTACAGGAGCCTATGAGGCTGTAGAGTTAAGAGATAATGATAAAAGCTCTTATAATGGAAAAGGCGTATTAAAGGCAGTCCATGCGGTAAATCATGAGATTTTTGACTCGCTATCTGGTACTGACGCGCTTGACCAACGCAGCATCGATACAGATTTGATTGAGCTTGATGGGACTGAAAACAAATCACGCTTAGGCGCAAATGCAATTTTAGGGGTAAGCCTTGCGGTTTCTCGTGCTGCGGCTGATAGCGTAGAATTGCCGCTTTGGCAGTATTTGGGCGGGGTAAATGCGCATCTTCTGCCAACGCCTATGATGAATATTTTAAATGGCGGCGCCCATGCTGATAATAAATTAGATGTTCAAGAATTTATGATCATGCCTATTGGTGCAAATCGCTTTTCCGATGGTCTTCAGATGGGGGCTGAGATTTTTCACGCTCTTAAATCGGGATTGATGCAGAAAGGACTTGCAACATCAGTGGGTGATGAGGGTGGTTTTGCGCCTGCTTTAAATAGCACGGGTGAGGCTTTGGAATTCGTAAGCAAGGCCATTGAGACGGCAGGCTATTCAATTGGAGAGGATATTGTAATTGCGCTAGATGCGGCTGCATCTGAATTTTATAAAGATGGCAAATATCATCTTGCGGGAGAAGGAAAATCACTAACCACCAAAGAGATGAATAAAATGTGGGCTGATTTGACAGCTAACCATCCAATAATATCCATTGAAGATCCGTTGGATGAGGATGATTGGAGCGGGTTTGCTGAATTAACATCTGTTGTGGGGGATAAGGTGCAGATTGTGGGCGATGATTTATTCGTTACAAATCCAAAAAGGCTTGCACGTGGTATAACTGAAAAATCAGCTAATGCGATTTTAATAAAAGTGAATCAGATAGGAACATTAACAGAGACGATGAATGCTATTTCTCTGGCTCAAAAATCTGGATTTGGGGTGATAATCTCCCACCGGTCTGGTGAAACTGAAGATAATTTTATTGCAGATTTGGCAGTGGCAACAAATGCAGGTCAAATAAAAACCGGCTCGCTGTCACGTTCAGACAGGCTGGCAAAATATAATCAGCTATTACGAATTGAAGATGCGCTAGGATTAACATCCGAATATGCGGGCAAGGCGATACTGCGCTAGGTCCCAAAAGGCAAATTGTAGGCTTTAAAAACCCCATTGCTTGAGCGCATATGACAATAATGCTTGAACTCAAATTATTAGAAGGGTGAAATTTGTGACCGACACACAGTCAGCATATATTCCTCTAGAGAAGCAAGAGAGGGAAATGGTTCAAATTTAGCTCTATACAGAATATCTTGATGAATACAGCGATCTCTTTATCAGCGCCCTAAAGTTTGAACTAATTGAGAGAAAATCTGGATGGCGACAACTAAGACACCCAGCCTACTTTGATATTATGTTATTTTGTCCTGCAAAGAACCAATCTGGCGATAGTCATTCGGTACTTCCAGTAGCAGATGAGGGTGGAAGGGGTATTGAGATTGTTATTTGCGTTCGAGCGTTGACAGGCATACGAGATAAAATCATATTCCGAGGATTTGAATGCTCAGAAACACGATATCCCGACTGGGGTAGTGCTGAGTTTTTTTTCAAACTAAAAGAAGGTTATCTCATACGTGTAAAACAACCGCGTGAGTTCAGATCTTAATAGACCATCTAATTTTAATTTAATGGATGTTTCTTATGCCGCCGCTAATAGAAATGAATAGAGTTTTGGTTGACATAGAATGTTGAATTTGATTCACTTCGTTATATCAGGCGGTTAAAGTCATAGGGTGCTAGAAATGAGAACGCATAAGATGCTAAATAGGCCATTGACGTATTTTGGAAGCTTTATGCTTCTTGGAACCTTAATAGCCTTTTTTGGGTTTCATTCTCTTACTGGTGAGCGTGGCCTGTTAATGCGTGATAATTTGGATAGAGAAATTGCCGCCGCACAAGAACATCTACAATTACTGAAAAAAGAAAATACTCAGCTGGAATCTCGAATTTCGCTAATGAGAAGTGATATAGTTGATAAAGATATATTAGAAGAAATGGCACGAAGTGAGCTTGGTCTTTTTGCAGATAATGACATTCTAATCTTACCTAATATTGATTAATTCATAAGTAGCTGTAATTTTGCTTATGAGATTACTTAACCAAAATTAGGTTTAAATCTTAAAAATACAATAAAAACAATAAGATAAATTAGTTGCAAAAATCTCAATTTTGCAACACACTTTAGACTATTATCAAGCAGGTTTTGTCCTAGCAATTTGATAGCGAAATTTATGTATTAAAAAATACGGAAACAGCAGGAGTTACAATATCGTGCCACGTAAACCCAATCAAACGCGTGTTAAAAATCCTAGCAAGTCTGGCAGACCGCCAAAGTCTGCCCGAAATCTTGTCAATCAGAAGCCAGACAGAAACACGCTCCTATCGATGCATCGTGATATGTTGTTGATTAGGCGTTTTGAAGAAAAAGCAGGACAGCTTTATGGCATGGGTAAAATTGGTGGTTTCTGTCATTTATATATTGGACAGGAAGCTGTTGTTGTTGGATTGCAGTCGGCAAATGAGGATAAAGACAGCGTGGTAACATCCTACCGCGATCATGGTCATATGCTTGCATGTGGCATGGAACCTTCCGGGGTTATGTCTGAGCTTACGGGCAGGGCAGCAGGATATTCAAAAGGCAAAGGCGGCTCGATGCATATGTTCAGCCGTGAGAAGAATTTTTACGGCGGTCATGGAATTGTGGCCGCACAAGTGCCAATAGGTGCAGGGCTTGGCTTTGCCCATAAATATAAGGATGATGGCGGCGTTGCTATGACGTATCTTGGTGATGGTGCTGCCAATCAAGGCCAAGTTTATGAGACATTCAATATGGCATCCTTGTGGAAGCTCCCTGTTATCTTTGTCATTGAAAATAATCAATATGCAATGGGAACATCAACCCCAAGATCCACCGCAGGTACCGCATTATATGAGCGTGGTTCTGCTTATGGAATTGTCGGTAAGCAGGTTGATGGTATGGATGTGTTGGCTGTGCGAGAGGCTGGTATTGAGGCAATAGAGTATGCACGCTCTGGCAAGGGTCCGTATATTTTAGAAATGAAAACATATCGCTATCGGGGTCATTCAATGTCAGATCCTGCAAAATACAGAACGCGCGAGGAGGTAGATGCTATGCGAAAACAGCATGATCCTATCGATCATTTGCGTGATTTACTACTTCGAGAAGGTATCGAGGAAGCAGAATTAAAACTTCAGGATACAGAAGTTAAAAAAATCATATCAGAAGCGACAGATATCGCATTGGAGTCTCCTGAACCATCACCAGATGAGCTTTATACCGATATATTAGTTGAAGTTGCTGAATAACAGCTTCGTTAATCAAAGGTTTGATTTGTTGCACAGATTATGCCGCAGAAAGAAGAATTTTAAGGGTTTAACCTATGTCGAATGAAATAAAAATGCCAGCATTATCCCCAACTATGACAGAGGGGATATTATCTAAATGGCTGGTGAAAATTGGAGATGAAATACGCTCCGGTGATGTAATAGCTGAAATTGAAACAGATAAGGCAACAATGGAAGTTGAAGCTGTTGATGATGGCGTTGTTACCCAATTGGTGGTGGAAGAGGGAACACAAGCAGTGCCAGTAGGCACCGTCATTGCCACTATATCAGGTGATAGCGGCGATGATCTAGAAACCATAAGCCAAAATAAAGCAACCCCGCAGGATGAACCTAGCATTACATCGCCTGTAATTGAGCCAGTGGCGGCGCCAGCAAAGCGTGATGTTAGCATAGCTCAGGTGATGGAATGGGATGGCCCTGTTAAAAATATGACAGTGCGTGAGGCACTGCGCGATGCGATGGCAGAAGAAATGAGAGTTGATGATAAAATATTCATCATGGGCGAAGAAGTCGCCGAATATCAAGGCGCATACAAAGTAACACAAGGCTTGCTGGATGAGTTTGGAGAGAAGCGCGTTATTGATACACCCATTACAGAACATGGATTTACAGGATTGGCTGTCGGTGCCGCGTTTGGAGATTTGCGACCGGTTGTAGAATTCATGACTTTTAATTTTTCAATGCAGGCGATTGATCAAATTATAAATTCAGCCGCAA
>ERZ802830.808-NODE-808-length-30834-cov-18.111_pt1 | contig 30834 bp, 28 predicted proteins | sample MGYA00345654_ERZ802830 | MGnify/ENA primary metagenome ERZ802830 (study PRJEB30503, sample SAMEA104212375) | marine metagenome | biome: Westerlies Biome; feature: [SRF] surface water layer (ENVO:00010504) within the epipelagic zone...; material: water... | reverse complement strand
AGATTTGATCCAGGTATTGCTTGAACAATCGGCGCTGCAATGAAATTATAGATTTCATCAGCAAAAGGAAACAGAATAACAAAAAAGATAGCAATTGAAATGACAGAGCGAAGTAATGATTTTCTAAGTTCAATCAGATGTTGAACTAAAGGAAGCTTCTCCATTGAATTCTTTTGGTCAGTCATCGCTTATTTAGTCTTCTTATCAGAAAAAATATTTTCTTCCTTAAGAGAATCTGCGCTGGATTGAATAACTTCAGTAACTTCAGAGATTATAATTTTTTCCTCATCCATGGACATTTCATCTTTTATCTCATCCATTCTTAACTCTTCATTAATGTCTGACTTTACTTTATTGAAAAACCTATTGAGCTTTCCAAAGTAAAGACCTGCCTTTCTGGCAATTGCTGGCATCTTCTCTGGGCCAACGACGATAAGAGTGATGATGCCAATAATGGCAATTTCCCAGAAGCCAAAATCAAACATAAAGTTATTAAATTAGAATTGAAATTTATTTCTTATTCGTTTCGTCATCAGCCTCAACTTTTGCCTCAATGACCTCTTCTTTATCTTTTGATTCTGATTCTTTCATAGAAGACCTGAAGCCCTTGATTGCACCTCCAAGGTCGTTACCAATGTTTTTAAGTCTTTTACCACCAAATATTAAAAGCACAATCACTAAGATAATGATTAGTTCAAATGGTCCTGGCATACCCATAACGTCACTCCTGAATAAGAATACGTACATTTTACACTCTAATAGTTTATGTATTTGATAACGTGATAGTATTGAAATTCCTATGATTTTTTAATTAAGTTTCATATAATGGAACCTTGTACTGATAGTTGGACAAATATATTCACATGAATACATATTGATGTATACTTACCCTTGATTTGTCATATTTAAGTGAATTTCTTCACAAAAGTATGTAATCAAAAAGAAGTTTACTTTTTTAAAAAATAGGAGATAAAAAGTGAAAAAAATATTTAAAAACCAAATAGCACTTGCACTTGCCGGAATCTTGGCTGGTACATCTGCTGTTGCTGGAACTCTTGTCATTAATGGTGACACTTCAGATCCGGCACCAAAGGCTGCATTTCAGGCTGTTATAGATGGATTCGAAGCTGAAAACCCGGATGTTGATGTTGTTTATAACCTTTTTGATCATGAAGGATATAAGGCAGCAATTCGTAACTTCCTAAGCGCTGATGCTCCAGACATTGCATTCTGGTATGCAGGAAATAGAATGGCTCCATTTGTTGAAGCCGGTTTATTTGCGCCAATTGATGATGTTTGGGCTGACCAAGGTCTATACTCATTGATGGCTTCTTCAGCTCCAGGTATGACTATGGATGGCCAGAAATGGGGTATCCCTTATACATACTACAACTGGGGTGTTTACTATCGTCAAGATATCTTTGAAGACCTAGGAATTTCAGTTCCAACAAATTGGGATGAGTTTATTGCTGCGGGTGAGACTTTGAAAGCTAACGGCATCACTCCAATCACAATTGGAACTAAGTATCTTTGGACTGCAGGTGGTGTATTTGACTACTTAAACCTTCGTACAAATGGCTATGACTTCCATATGGCTCTAACAAGTGGTGACATCGCATGGACTGATGACAGAGTGCGCGCAACAATGGCGAACTATCAGCAGCTTATTGATGGCGGTTTCTTCCTTGAGAATCATGCTGCACTAAGCTGGCAAGAAGCTTTAGCTCCAATGGCTAATGGTGAGGCTGCAATGTATGTAATGGGTAACTTTGCTGTGGCTCCATTAAAGGAGCTAGGTTTAGATGATAGTTCACTTGGACTATTCCAATTCCCTGCAATTACTCCAGGAGTTCCAATGGCTGAAGAAGCGCCTACGGATACAATCCACTTAACTGCTGGCGCTAAAAACGTTGCAGATGCTAAGCGTTTCTTAGCTTACGCTGCGCGTCCTGACGTTCAGACAGCTTGGAATAAAGCGCTTGGACAACTGCCTACAAATGCTGGCGCAGGCGTAACAGATGACAAGTTCCTAAACCAAGCATTCGGCATGCTTAATAATGATGCACCTGGCGGTGTTGCTCAGTTCTATGATCGTGACACTAAAGCAGAAATGGCCTCAATTGGTATGGAAGCTTTCCAAGAGTTCATGGTTAAGCCTGAGCGTTTAGAGAAAATTCTAGAGCGTCTAGAAAAAGCTCGTCAAAAACTTTATTAATCAATAAGGTTTTACTATGTCCCGTGTTCAAGTATTCTTGACACGGGACTTTTTTTTAAAATTTAGAATCTTAAGTAGGTATGTATTCTTACTGGAAAAATAATCAACTCAAGATAGCGCCATGGATTTTTTTGGCTCCTGGCATATTTATGTTTTCTCTTTATGTTATTTTTCCTATCTTTCAATCGATTAATTTAAGTTTTTATCAGTGGGATGGTTTAGGTGCAAAAACCTACATCGGTGCTGAAAACTATATCGAACTTTTGGACGATGAGTACTTCATTGTTTCATTAAAAAATAATGTTATCTGGCTTGTTTTGTATCTCTTAGCAGTTCCAGCAGGACTTTTTGCAGCACTATTTCTTAATCAAACAGTCAGAGGGATACGGATTTATAAGTCTATATTTTTCTTTCCTTTTGTTATATCTCAAGTTGTAGTTGGTCTGGTTTTCAGCTGGTTTTATGACCCCTCTAATGGGCTACTCAACATCATTTTAGAGTTTTTTGGTTTTGATACAATTGCCATTCTTGCTGAGGAAGATTATGTCACTTATGGCATTATTGCTGCAGGCTTATGGCCTCAAACGGCTTACTGCATGATTCTATATTTAACTGGATTAAACTCAGTCGATCCAGAGCAAATTGAAGCAGGTCGAATCGACAATGCAAGAGGTTGGAGAATGCTATGGTATGTGATCTTGCCTCAACTCAAGCCTGCAACTTTCATTGCAGTCGTTGTAACTATTATTGGCGCTTTGAGATCCTTTGATCTCATTGACATTATGACTGGGGGTGGTCCTTGGGGATCTAGTCGCGTGCTCGCCTATTATATGTACGAAAAAGCATTCTCAGAATATGGTTTCCGGATGGGTTATGGTGCAGCTATTGCAGTCGTTCTATTATTAATAATGATGGTTTACATTGCAACAATTCTGTATAGACTTTATCAAGATGAGAAAGGTAGCTAATTATGTTTCCTACGCCAATTGAAAGAACTAAACCATCGACCCAGCTCCTTTATAAGATAGCGCTTCCCATTTCAATTATTATTTGGTTGCTTCCACTCCTTGCGGTGGCTTTAACCTCAATTCGTTCTGGAGCAGATATCAATTCAGGAAACTACTGGGGAATGCCAACTTCAATTAACTTCATGGAGAACTATACGGCAGTTTTTACGGATTCTCCGCTTGGTTATTACATACTCAATAGCTTCAAGATTACTATTCCTACGGTGATTGGTGCCATTGTGTTGTCAAGTCTTACTGGCTTTGCTTTGGGAGTTTATCGATTCAAGCTGAACCTGTTTGTGTTTTTTATGTTTGTCGCAGGAAACTTTATTCCCTTCCAGATACTTATGGTTCCAGTAAGAGACCTTTCACTTTCTCTTGGCTTATACAACTCTGTCTGGGGATTGGTGGTCTTTCATATTGCTTTTCAAACTGGCTTCTGTACCTTTTTTATGCGAAACTTTATAAGGGCATTGCCTTATGAGCTTATTGAGGCTGCTCGAGTTGAAGGCGTTTCAGAATTTAAGATTTTCTGGTACATTGTGGTTCCTTTAATGCGCCCAGCAATGGCTGCTCTATCGGTATTAATTTTTACTTTCATTTGGAATGATTATTTTTGGGCTATTGTCTTGACTCAAGGTGCCGATGCTATGCCAGTGACTGCAGGACTAAATTCACTTAATGGGCAATGGGTTTATAACCAGCATTTAGTTTCAGCCGGTTCAATCATTGCTGCGCTTCCTCCAGTTTTGATGTTTTTCCTAATGCAAAAACACTTTATTGCTGGTTTAACTCTGGGTGCTGTCAAATGATAAAACAATGGCGCCTTGATACTAATAATCAATCATTGGTGTTGTCATCTTCAGGCAATCGATTGCCCTGTGTTATATATTGGGGCAAGAGTTTGCCAAGCCATGAAAGCCCAGATGAAATGATTGAGGCGTCAAAAAAAGACTGGGGAGACAACCTCATAGATTTAGTCCCTGAGCTATCAATTTTGCCAGAACAGTCGGCTAACTTTTCCGGACAGTTAGGATCTAAGATGAGGGATATTAATGGTCAGTTACTCTCATCTAGTTTTGTTTTTCATTCTGACAAGGTCAGCGCTAACTCCCTAACTTTAATCTATAAGGACAAAGAACTAGGATTAACGTATACGGCTAAGATTGACTCAATGGAAGAGCATGATGTATTTGCCTTAGAGGCCAAGATTGAAAGTAAGAATCCAATCATTATGGAGTGGCTATCTGCACCCGTTATAGAGGCTTCACAAAATAGCAATGAGATCGTTGGCTATGGCGGTCACTGGGGTGGCGAATTTAGAAGACAGACAACGCCATGGGTCACAGGAACACACTTAAGAGAATCAAGGGTAGGAACCACAAGCCACGCTCATTTTCCAGGGCTATTGATTCCTGCTTCTGGAAGCTCTGAAAATTCAGGCTCCTGCTATGGTTTTCACTATGGCTGGTCTGGTGGTCATCGCATGGTTGCAGAGCAGCTCCAAGATGGACGAAAGCAAATCCAATTTGGGCACACAGAGAATAGTGAATTAAGTCCTGGCAAAAGCTTTGAAACTGCAAAACTTTACATTACTCATTCGGGAGATGGAGCAGGTGGTGTAGGTCGAACATTCAGAGCCTTTGTATCCAACTCTCTTGTTGATCTTCCAAAAGATTCTATTAGGCCTGTTCACTATAACTGTTGGGAGGCGGTTTATTTTGATCATAACATTGAAGAACTCAAAGAGATAGCAACCATAGCTGCTGAAATTGGTGCTGAAAGGTTTGTTCTAGATGATGGATGGTTCAAGGGAAGAAATACTGCCAAAACAAGTCTAGGAGACTGGTCTGTTGACGACCAAAAATATCCAGAAGGTATGCATCCATTAGTGAAGCATATTCATTCCACGGGTATGACATTTGGCCTATGGTTTGAGCCTGAGATGGTGAGTCCAGATAGTGATTTATTTCGCTCTCATCCAGAGTGGATTATGGGAGAAGAAAGCCAAGCTCTAGGAAGAGGGCAGTACGTTTTAGATATTTCTATCAAAGCAGTACAGGAATATCTTTTTGAAAGCATCGACTCAATATTGAATGAGTATCCAATTGAATATGTCAAATGGGATCATAATAGAGTTCTGCCTTATCCAGATGCATCACAAACGAGGGCTCTATATAGTCTTTTGGGCAGGTTAAGAGAAGCCCATCCAGGCCTAGAAATTGAATCCTGCTCTTCGGGCGGTGGAAGGATTGATTATGGGATATTAGAGCATACTCAAAGAGTCTGGTTGTCCGATAGTAATGATGCTTTAGAAAGATTACGCATTCAGCATGAGGCGCTTATTTGGTTACCGCTGTCCGTAACCGGAAGCCATGTGGGTCCAAAAGTTTGCCATACATCTGGGCGAGAGTTGTCAATGTCCTTCAGAGCATGGGTAGCAGCTCAAAGACATATGGGTTTTGAGATGGATCCAAGAGAATTGTCTGCTAAAGATAAACAACTTCTTAAATCTGTAACATTATGGTGGAAGCAGAATCGAGAATGGATGATGAGTGCAAATATTCTCAGGTTGCCTTGCATAGATAAAAGTGTTATTGCCGAAATACAAGTAAATTCTAAGGGTGATCATTTTGTCGTTTTTGCAGGGCAAAATGCTGCCTCAGAACTTAGTTCATCTGCACCATTAGTGCTAGCTGGGCTTGACTCTAAGTCGATGTATAATATTTCTCTTCTCAACACAAAAGAAATCAAATCATTAGGTAAGTCAGAGGAAGGCTTATTGACTAAAAAATTAATGTTAAGTGGACAATTTCTAATGACACAAGGTCTTCAATTACCTAAAGTTTTTCCAGCAAATATGATGGTTATAGAGGGAGACAAGGCAGCATGAGTAAATCAAATAACCGGCGATCTTCAAACTGGTACGGAAAAATGGATAAAGATGGCTTCATTCATCGAAGCTGGATGAAAAGCCAAGGGCTTCCAGACCATGTGTTTGATGGACGACCAATTATTGGTATTTGTAATACTTGGTCAGAGCTTACTCCATGTAATGCAGGCTTGAAGAATCTTGCTGAGGGAGTCAAGAGGGGTGTTTGGGAGGCTGGAGGAGTACCACTTGAGTTTCCTGTAATGTCTCTAGGCGAAACTCAAATGAAGCCAACAGCAATGCTTTTTCGAAACCTTTTGTCAATGGATGTTGAGGAGAGTATTCGGGCTTATGGAATGGATGGAGTTGTTCTTTTGGGCGGCTGTGACAAAACGACCCCAGGCCAGCTTATGGGTGCAGCTAGTGTTGATTTACCAACTATTGTCGTCTCCGCAGGCCCAATGCTTAATGGAAAATATAAAGGCCAAGACATAGGCTCTGGAACAGATGTCTGGCGATTCTCAGAAGAGGTTAGGGCTGGAGATATGACTCTAAAAGAGTTCATGGCAGCTGAAACTGGTATGAGTAGATCCTCGGGCGTTTGCATGACTATGGGGACGGCTTCAACTATGGCAAGTCTGGTAGAGGGGATGGGGCTCAGTTTACCAACAAATGCAACTCTGCCTGCAGTCGACGCAAGACGAATGACCCTTGCTCATTTGTCAGGAAAAAGAATTGTAGAGATGGTTGAGGAAGAGCTCAATTTATCCAAAGTCATTACTAAAGAAAGTTTTCAGAATGCGATCACTCTGAACAGTGCAATTGGTGGCTCAACAAATTCAGTTATTCACTTGCTAGCCTTAGCCGGAAGATCAGAAATTGATCTGAATCTCGAGGACTTTGATAAAGCTGGAGACATTCCATTGCTGGTCAACTGTATGCCTTCTGGAGAGTTCTTGATGGAGGATTTTTGTTATGCCGGCGGAATTCCTGCTGTTTTGGATCAAATTAAGGGCTTCATCAAGCCAGCAAACACAATATTAAACAAAGATATAACGCATTACTTCAATGAGGCAGAGATTCTGAATGAAGATGTCATTAGGACTATTGATAAACCGCTTAAGCCTTCTGCTGGATTGAAAGTGCTCAGGGGTAATCTTGCACCGAATGGAGCTATTATTAAACCTGCTGCAGCTTCCGATGATCTATTAAATCATGAGGGAGTTGCTTATGTTTTTGAAGATATTGAGGATTTAAAAGAAAATATTGACAAACCTGACTTGCCAGTTACCAAAGATACCATTCTTGTTTTAAAAGGATGCGGGCCCAAGGGCTACCCAGGAATGCCAGAGGTTGGCAATATGCCAATACCCAAAGTGCTCGTTGAGCAAGGCGTAAGAGATATGATTCGTATTTCTGATGCAAGGATGTCAGGAACAGCATTTGGAACTATAGTTCTGCATGTTGCTCCAGAGGCCAACGTTGGTGGTCCAATCTCGATTGTTGAGACTGGTGATCGAATTCGAGTTGACGCCCATAATGGAGTGCTAGAGCTTTTAGTTTCTGACTCGGAAATTAAGGAACGTCTCAAATCTAAAAAACAACCAGAAATGAACTATTCGCGGGGATACGCAAAGCTCTATATTGAAACGGTGTTGCAGGCTGATAAAGGTGCAGACTTAGACTTTTTGGTGGGTAAAGATACCCGCCTTCCTAACCGAGAATCACACTAATGAATAATTACGCAACTTTTAAAGACCTCGAGGATACTTCTGTATTTATTACGGGTGGAGGTTCTGGAATTGGAGCCTCAATTACCGAAGGTTTTTTGTCGCAGGGCGCAAAAGTGACTTTCGTTCAGAGGTCGGATTGCGATGACTTTTTAGATCACGTCTCTTCAAAATACAAACATAAGCCATTATTTATTAAATGTGATATTACAAATACAGATGATTTGAAGTCTGCAATCTCAGAATCCATCAAGGTGAATGGCGAAATCACTGTGCTCATTAATAATGCAGCGAACGACTCAAGGCATACCCTTGATAAATTAACCCCAGAAGAGTGGGACCAAGCTATTAATATAAATCTAAAGCCTCATTTCTTTACCGCTCAAGCTGTAGCGCCTTCTATGAGAGAGCACGGCGGAGGAAGTATTATTAACTTATCATCAGCATCCTACCTGATGGGTAATGCTGGTTATCCCGCCTATGTCGCCTCAAAGGCAGGTATTACTGGTCTAACTCGAGCCTTGGCCCGTGAACTTGGAGGTGATGGTATTAGGGTTAATACATTGGTTCCTGGTTGGGTTTTAACAGACAGGCAACTCAAACTTTGGGCTAATGACAAAGATCTTGCTAGTCATATGAAAAAACAGTCTTTAAAGGAGCATTTAATGCCGAATGATTTAATCGACTCAACTCTTTTTTTAGCATCAAAAGCATCACGAATGGTGACCGGTCAGGCGCTTGTGGTCGATGGTGGCGTTGTAGTTACAGGGTAATAGGGCGATGAACGATATTAAAGCTAAATGGATTGCTGCTGACTGGGGTACAACCCATATGCGTGCTTGGGCTATTGGAGAAGAGGAAAACGTGCTAGCGTTTAGAGAGTCAAACGAAGGCATGAAGGATCTCCAACAAAATGAATTTGAACCCGTTTTATTGAGACTTATTGAGAGCTGGCTAGATGACACTAAAGTCACTACAGTCATGGCTTGTGGAATGGTTGGAGCTAAGCAAGGTTGGGTTGAAACTCCCTACTTGAAAACACCCTGTGTACCTATAGATAACAACCAACTGACAACGGCAAACACGCATGACAAAAGAATCATCGTGCATCTTGTCCCTGGTGTCATGCAAAATCATCCCGCAGATATTATGAGGGGTGAAGAAACCCAAATTTCAGGATTCATTAATAAAAACAAAGGCTTCAAAGGAGTAGTATGTCTCCCAGGAACCCACGCAAAATGGGTCAATATTCAAGAGGGACAGATAAGCAGTTTTAAAACTTTTATGACGGGTGAGCTCTTTGGTGTTATCTCGAACCATACCCTGATAAGACATTCAACTTCAATTAAAGGATGGAACCAAGAGAGCTTTGAAGAGGGCATTCATGAGGGATTCAATAATCCAGGCTTAATTGCATCAAATCTTTTTTCATTGCGCGCTGAGTCTATTGTTAATAACATGGATCGAGATCAGGCAAGATCAACTCTATCAGGCCTTCTTTTAGGCGTAGAGCTTAATGGGGCTCAAAGTTACTGGAAAGACAACAATGTCACTCTTATTGGGTCAGAGCTCTTGTCTAATAATTACCATCAAGGATTGAAGGTTCTTGGCGGCCAGAGTCAATTGTTCAGTCTTGAAACCGCCACTTTGTCTGGGCTAAGTTCTGCCTATACAAATCTTGTTTCTGATTGAGGCTTTATGACTAGAAATATAATTGCTATTTTGAGAGGAGTAAAGCCAAGTGAGGTGCTTGAAATAGCACGCACTATTGCAGAAAATGGAATCACTCAAATAGAGGTCCCGATGAACTCCCCAGATGTTTTTGATAGTATTCAATTACTTCATGATGAGATGAAAGATTTCATCTCTGTAGGTGCTGGAACTGTCACTAATACTAAACAGGTTAAGATCCTTGAGGAGATTGGCATTGATTTTATTGTGTCCCCAAATTTCGATTCGAAAGTTGTAGAAGCAACTAAGCAAGCTAACATGTTAAGCTTTCCTGGAGTCATTACCCCAACAGAGTGCTTTTCAGCTTTAAATTGTGGTGCTGACGGATTAAAGTTCTTTCCGGCAAGTCTTTTGGGTGAGTCTAATTTGGCCGCCTTAAAGGCTGTTTTGCCACAAAACATTCCTCTATATATGGTTGGAGGTGTTGGTCCAGAAAACTTTTCATCATGGCTAAGCTCTGGTGCAACCGGTTTTGGAATAGGTTCTGGTATCTACAAAGCTGGAGATAGTTCTCAGAGTGTGGCCAGTAAATCAAAGCTTATTGTTCAATCTTATGATGAAGCCCATAAATGATTAAAGAGTGTTTGCCGGCAGATTCTTGTGATTTAGGGGAGGGGCCTCTATGGCACCCAAAACTTGAGGCATTATTTTGGTTCGACATTAATGCCTTTAAGATGTATTGCTGGAAGGACAGCGAACTGAAGGCTTGGAATTTTTCTGAACCAGTATCTGCCGCTGGTTGGATCGATAAAGAAAACCTAATCATAGCCAGTGCTTCATCGCTCATAAAACTATCGCTCACATCAGATAAAAGGACAGTTTTAGTTGATTTAGAGGCTGATTTGCCGCATACACGTTCAAATGATGGAAGAGCTGATCCTTGGGGCGGCTTCTGGATTGGAACAATGGGACTTAATGCGGAAAAAGAAGCAGGTTCAATTTATCGTTTTTATAAGGGTAAGTTAGAACAGCTGCATCAAGAGCTAACGATTCCAAATAGTATCTGCTTTTCACCTGATAAAAAATTTGTTTATTTTGCAGACACAAGACAAGAGAAAATCTGGAGACAAGATTTAGATCAGAAAAATGGTTGGCCAATCAATGAACCTATTATATTTATTGATTTGAAGGCGCAGGGCCTTCATCCAGATGGGTCAGTTTGCGACAGTGAGGGTTTTCTATGGAATGCTCAATATGGTGCATCTAGAATAGCTAGATATAGCCCGGAGGGATGGTTAGACAGGGTGGAGAACTTTCCTGCATCACAGGTGACTTGCCCAGCGTTTGGAGGTAAATCATTTGATACTATTTTTGTAACGACTGCTAGCCAAACTTTGAGTGATGAGGATTTGAAAGCAGAGCCTTTGGCTGGTAAAGTGTTTCATTTTGAAGTTGACGCAGTCGGTTTGGCTGAGTATCAAGTTGAATTGTGAGATTACTATGACTCCAAAACTAGGAAGCTGTTATTACCCCGAACACTGGTCTGAAGAGCAGTGGCAGAAAGATGCTGATGATATGATTAACTCTGGCTTGGCATGGGTAAGAATTGGAGAATTTGCTTGGAGTCGAATTGAGCCTGAAGAGGGTGTTTATAACTTCGAATGGCTTGATCGCGCAATTTCTATTTTGGGTTCTGCTGGATTAAATATAGTAATGAGCACGCCTACCGCAACACCGCCCCGATGGGTCATTGATAAATGGCCAGATATGCTTATCGTTGATGCTGATGGTAGGGCTCGTCAATCTGGATCGAGAAGGCACTATTGCTTTTCACATGAAGGGTACCTCGAGGAAGCAATAAGAATTTCAGAAATCGTTGCAAAACGATATGGGGACAATCAATTCATAAAAGCATGGCAGCTGGATAACGAATATGGCTGTCATGACACCACACTATCCTATAGTCGATCTGCTCTTAAAGCCTTTAGAAGATGGACTTTGAAAAAGTATAAAACGATTGAGCAGCTCAATGAATCCTGGAAAAATGTATTTTGGTCGATGGAATACAATGATTTTGAACAAATCCAGCTACCTAATCTAACCGTAACTGATCCAAATCCAATACATTCTCTTGACTTCAAACGGTTCAGCTCTGATCAAGTTATTAAGTTCAATCGAAGCCAATCGCAAGTCCTGAGAAAATATACTCAAGCACCATTAATTCATAACTATATGGGTCGAATTACTGACTTTGATCATTATGAGGTTGGCAAGGATTTAGATATAGCGAGCTGGGACAGTTATCCTCTGGGATTTTTGGAGGATCGATCGAATCAAAGTGATAGTTTTAAAAGTAAATTTATGCGCTTTGGAGATCCAGATTTTCAGTCATTTCATCATGACCTTTACCGTTCGGTTGGAAATGGACGCTGGTGGGTAATGGAGCAGCAGCCCGGCCCAGTCAATTGGGCACCTTATAACCCAGAGCCTGCAAATGGAGCAGTAAGATTGTGGACTTGGGAGGCAATCGCCCATGGTGCTGAAGTTGTCAGTTATTTTAGATGGAGGCAGGCTCCGTTTGCCCAAGAACAAATGCATGCAGGACTAAATAGGCCAGATGGAGTTAAGGCCCCAGGACTTAGTGAAGCATCTCAGGTCTTTTCAGAATTAAAAGAGTTTGATAGTATCGATCAAGTTCAATCAAAAGTAGCACTGATTTTTGACTATGAGAGCTGCTGGGCATGGGAGGTCATGCCTCAAGGAAAAGACTTTACGTATTTTGAGTTGGTATATGACTACTACAGAGCTCTCAGATCGTTAGGTTTATCCATCGACATAATACCTCCCAATGAAATTGATTTGAGTGACTATAAAGTTGTATTATTGCCAGGCTTAATGCATATTGGAGATCAGCTTGAGAGCGCCATTAAAGAATTTGATGGGGTTATCATTTCAGGCCCCAGAACTGGCTCAAAGACTTTAGATATGTCGATTCCAAAAAATCTTCCACCAGTGGTTCCAGGCATTAAAGGAACCGTTGCCCGCGTCGAAACACTAAGGCCTAAGGCAGAGATTCCCATCAAAGATCATGGCTATTTTAAAAAGTGGATGGAGACCTTAGTTGATTCTGATAATGTGATTAAGTTCTGTGATGATGGCAGGCCAGCAATTATTGGAAATGAAAAAAACCTTTATATCGCTGGTTGGGCCGATCAAGATACGTTAAGAAGTATTTTTACTGATATATGTGCTGATCAAGAGATCAGTATTACTCATCTGAATGATTGTGTCAGGATTAGAGAGACCTCAACTCATCGCTTTTGGTTTAATTTTAGCGAGGAGGAGTCAACTGTAGGTTCAATCAAAATCCCAGCTTCAGGAGTTTTTTGGGAAGCAATCTAGCTTATTTAACTCTAAGCTCTGTTTTAGGGTCAAAAAATAAAGCTTTTGAGGCTTTAGCTTTAATGCCTACTAAAGCTCCAGTTGATGGCAATTTCTCTTCTCTCGACTCAACAACAATTCGTTCTCCATTTGCAGTCTTAAGGTAAACGTAGGATATATCTCCCAAGGCCTCAGTAAATTCAACCTCTAGATCGCCTGACTCAACAAGACTTAAGTGCTGAGGTCTGAGTCCAATGAGTAGTTCTGAGTGAGAAGAAGCAATAGATTGATCAATCTCAAGTTTGATAGTTTTTAGGCTAGGTATCGAAAGCTTAGAGCCATTAATATCACCCCTAACAAAATTGATGGTCGGTGAGCCAATAAATCCTGCTACAAAAACATTTTCTGGGTCATCATAGAGTGACAATGGTGTTCCAACTTGTTGAATTAACCCATCCTTTAGAACGACAATTTTATCTGCTAAGGTCATTGCCTCGACTTGATCATGAGTCACATAAATGATTGTGGTCCCCAGTTCACGGTGAAGGCGAGAAATCTCCACCCTCATCTCAACTCTGAGCTCTGCATCAAGATTAGATAAAGGCTCATCAAATAGAAAAACCTCTGGACCTCTAACAATCGATCTTCCAATTGCTACTCTCTGTCTTTGGCCTCCAGAAAGAGTCTTTGGTTTTCTATCTAGATACTCTTCTAAATGCAGGATTTCAGCGGCTTCATTAACTTTTTTATCAATTTCATTTGAAGGAACTTTTGACATTTTGAGTCCAAAGCCCATGTTCTCTCTCACAGTCATATGTGGGTATAGCGCATAGGACTGAAACACCATTGCAATTCCCCTGTCAGCAGGATGCATAGTAGTTACATCTCTATCACCAATATGAATTTGTCCGCTGGTAACCTCTTCTAGTCCAGATATCATTCTTAGTAAAGTCGACTTTCCACATCCCGATGGCCCAACAAAGACACAAAACTCTCCATCTTGAATCTCTAGGTCAATACCGTGAATGACCTCTAAATCGTCATATTTTTTAGTCGCGTTGGATATATTTAAGGATGCCATAACAAGTAATATTTAATTAGTAATTTTTTTCTGGAAAGCTCCAAGCCCCTGCTTCTTTTCCAATCAACTGTGAAGTTTCGAGCAATTCAGGCTTAAATTTTTCAAGACTTTTTAGGCTATGAATGTCAACAGAGCTTGTAATAGAAAGGCCACCAATCACCTTACCATTTGTTGTAAGAATAGGGGAAGAGATACAAATAATTTTTTCCTCATGCTCCTGTCGATCGAATGAAATTCCTTCTTTTTTTATGGTGGCGAGCTCTTTCTTTAATGCTTTTGCAGAAGTAATTGTGTGCTCAGTATATTTATGAAATGCTTGTTTAGATATGACCTTATTTAATTCTGATTCATCTAAGAAAGCCATCATTGCTTTACCGACTCCTGTGCAGTATGCTGGCCCAACTTTACCAGCTTGAGAATACATCTCTATGGGAGAGGCTGGATTTCGCTTATCAACATATAAGACCTGTCCATTATCGAGCTCTGCCAAGTGGACAGTTTCTCCAACCTTTGCAGACAAATCGTCAATAAAGGGAACTGCTACTGGGGCCAATGAGCTTTGAAGCCATGCGGAATGAGCCATCCTAACAAGCTTAAGTCCAAGCTTATAGGTTTGCTCTTCTTCATTGTAGCTGAGCATATCTTGATTTAGCAATGTCTGAAGAAGTCTGTAAAGGGTAGCTTTTGGATACTTACTAGTTTTAAGTAGACTGGAGAATCTTACTGGAGAGCCAATCTCTGCAACTTCACTGAGCACATCTAGCGCCTTTCCTACAGTACCATCTCCTCTTTTTTCATTTGGCATAACTTATTGGATCATATGTTTTAGTTAGAATGGCTCTATATAATCAGACTTTTAAGCCCCTATTTTTAAATAAATTTTAACAGATAATGTATACTACATTTAATTAAGTTTTCAATAGTAGAACATAGTCTCATTATTTGGAAAATCCTTTTGAAGACTTAAATATTACTCAAATCAAAAAAGTAAAAAAATGTCAGAAATTACAAAATATATATTATCGATTGATCAAGGTACGACCTCATCTAGAGGCGTTATATTTGATGAAAACTATGAAATTGTTTCAATAGGGCAAAGAGAGTTTACGCAATTTTTTCCTGATTCTGGATGGGTTGAGCATGACCCTGAGGAAATTTGGACTTCAACACTTGAGAGCTGTAAGAGTGCAATAAAAGAATCGAAAATTGAGCCAAATCAAATAGAAGCAATAGGCATCACCAATCAAAGAGAGACAACAGTTGTATGGGACAAGGAGACTGGTAAGTCAATTTATAATGCCATTGTTTGGCAAGATCGAAGAACTTCTGATCAGTGTCAAAGTTTAAAAGATCTTGGTCACGAGAATCTGGTGACCCAAAAAACAGGACTTCTTCTTGATCCTTATTTTTGTGCTACTAAAATTGCCTGGATTCTCGATAATGTTGAGGGTGCTCGTGAAAAAGCTAACCAAGGCCAACTTCTTTTTGGAACAATTGATAGCTTTCTTATGTGGCGATTAAGCAATAAGAAAGTTCACTCAACTGACGCCACTAATGCTTGTCGTACCCTTTTATATAATATTCATGATGGCTGCTGGGATCAAGAGTTGCTGGACCTGTTCAATGTTCCTGCATCAATGCTTCCTGCCGTTTATGATAATGCTGCTGACTTTGGGAAAGTTGATGAATCTATCTTTGGCTTAGAAATACCAATCGCAGCATCAATTGGTGATCAGCCTTCTGCTCTTGTTGGTCAGGCATGTTTTCAACCGGGTATGGTGAAGTCTACTTATGGTACCGGCTGTTTTGTTTTAATCAATACTGGCTTTAAGCCAGTGAAATCTAATAATAAATTACTAACCACCCTGGCTTTCCAAGTGAGTGGTAAAACTTGTTACGCTCTTGAAGGGTCAATTTTTATTGCTGGAGCCGCAGTTCAATGGCTGCGCGATGGTCTAAAATTCATTGATTCAGCTGAGCAATCTGAAACACTTGCTAAGCAGGCCGATGAGTCTCAACATGTTTATCTTGTTCCTGCGTTTGTAGGATTAGGTGCCCCTTATTGGGATCCAGATTGTCGGGGTGCGCTTTTTGGAATGACGCGCAATACAGGTCCAGCTGAAATCACTAAGGCTACACTTGAGTCCGTCTGCTATCAAACTTCTGATCTATTAAATGCAATTTCAAAAGACTTGGGCGAAAGTAAGCTCAGTGCTATTAGAGTGGATGGAGGAATGGCCGCTTCAAACTGGACAATGCAGATGCTTTCTGATCTAGTTGAACTTCCAGTTGATAGGCCAAAGAATCTTGAAACGACTGCATTAGGGGCGGCATATTTAGCTGGTATGCAGGTTGGTTTTTATCCGTCGATGGATGAATTTTCTGAGACTTGGCAGTCAGAGAGTCAATTTAATTCAAAGATGACTAATGACCAAAGACAAAGGAAGCTCTCTGGATGGGAAGATGCCGTTAAGAGAACGCTCTCTGATAGCTAGCCCCGAAGAAAGTTAATTGTCTTTTCTGCAATGAATTGACTGACCCTGACGTTAGACTCGGTTGTCACTCCAGAATTATGAGGAGTTAAAATGCAGTTCATCGAATTAGAGATGTGTTTGTAAAAATCCTCTTCAACAGGTTCAGAGCTGTATACATCAAGAGCAAAGCCACTGATGATTTTTTCACTGTAAGCCTGAAGAAGGTCTTTCTCATTGACAATTGAACCCCTAGAAGAATTAATAATAATAGGGTTTTGTTTCATTAAATTAAATGAACGAGCATTGATTAAATCTCTTGTTTGGTCAGTTAGTGGAAGGTGAATGGAAATGACATCGGAGAGGGCAAAGAGATCCTCTTGTTTGACGAGTGATACGTTGTGTTTAGAAGCCTCAGATTCAGGAACAAAAGGGTCATAGGCAATTACCTTGGCACCAAATACTTGAGCTAACCGTGATACCTTTTTTCCAATTACGCCAAAACCAAGAAGCCCAAGGGTTTTTCTACCTAGTTCTCTTGACTCTATAGAAGTTCTTGGCCATTGACCAGAGGATGTTCCATGATGCGCAATGGGAATATTTTTAAGCAAAGACAGCGAACAAGTGATTACATATTCAGCAACTGAGTCTGCATTCATGCCTGTTGCGGGCTGAACGAAAATACCATTATTTGAGCAATAATCCGTATCAATATTATCTAATCCTACACCCAGCCTTCCAACAAAAGTTAATTGCTCAGCCTTTGATAGAAGGTCTTCAGTGAGCTGAGTTTTATTTCGAACTATCACAGCATCAGTATTCGAAATTAAAGAGCTGAGTTTGGCTTGATTTTCATGAAGACTAGTGTCATAAGTTACATCAAAATTTTCAGACATTTTGTCAACACTGTCTTGCTCCATGAATTCTGTTATCAATACTTTTTTCATTATTTATATTTGTTTAGAGGGTTTAATTTGTTCAGAAAATTCTAAGACTTCTTCATAGCTGGGCAAAGTGCTGATTCCACCTGTCCGAGTGCACTTCAGTGATGCAGTAGCAGTTGCCAGTTCGATCGCTTCTTGGGTGGTTTTGGTTTCAATAAATTTAGCAAAAGCGCCATGAAAGACATCTCCAGCTCCATTAGTTTCTTTGACATCAATTTGGGGAGAGCTACAATGAAAAACATTCCCATTCTCTATCCAGTAAACGCCCTTAGACCCAAGAGTAACCGCATAAAATTTTTGGTTTTTTTGATAAAGACTACGCAAAGCATTAATAATTGGCATATTGTTTGTGAATCGATTCAATCCGATTTCCGAAAAGACAGGGTGTGACGCTGAATTGACTACTTCATTAACTAGATTACTGTTACTAAAATTATCAAGATCTACTACACAATTAATCTGATGTTTTTTTGACTGAATGGCAACAAAATGAGCCGCCTCAATCCAGTTCGTATCTACAAGATAAGATTGGGTGCTTAAAAATTCAAATGCCGGCATTTTTTTTTCATTACTGAGCTTTTTTTCGTTATATACCGCTAGCATCCTCTCGCCCTTACTGTCTTCAAAGATATGACTTTGTGAAGATTGGGCTTTGTTCACAGTAATAGATTTTTCAGTAGAAATGCCGTTTTCAAGAAACTCTGATTTCAAATACTCAGCAGCATCATCACTACCAAAACGGCCAATAAATTCAGCCTCGCCGCCCAAAGACTTAATAGCAAAACTGGCAACTGGAGCAGGCCCACCTAGTCGCGTCTCAAGGCCGCTTGCTACGAGTTTAATTGGCTTGTCAGGAAAACGATCAATCTTGATCACCCTGTCAAGAAAAATAGGTCCAACGCATGTAATCATTTCAGTTAATTTTAATGAAAATATGAATCTATTGTTGCTAGAGGTTGAATTCACTCATTTGAACAATTCGACCTTCCTTAATTGATTGTTCTGCAGCCTCTCCTATTGCAACAGCAATTAACCCATCATTAAGTGAAACCTCTGGTTTGGTACTGTTGCGAATAGCATTAATAAAAGAGGTGTGTTCATAGTATGTGGATCCGTGATGATGTCCTGCATCATGTATTTTAGGGTCTACACTTATGTTTTCTCTGAGCGCTGTTTGGTCTTCCCTCATTCCAATTCTAATGTCAGAGTTTGTAATTCCAGAGGCGTTCGATGGGACTTCAGTCTCAATCTTTCCAAGTGAGCCGACCGCACATAGCTCCTCTTGATACTCAGAGTTTTCTGCAAACATACACAAGTCTAGGAAGGCTCTAACCCCGTTCTCAAAGTCAACAATGACAAATGCATTATCTAGAATATCAGGCGTCATTCCATCGTAGGTCTCATCAAGATGATTTACATCTTGATTACCACTTGCATAAACCTTAACAGGCTCGCTCTGAGCAATCAATCTCATCAAATCAAAAAAATGACAGCATTTTTCAACTAATGTTCCCCCAGTTTTTATTGCAAAGCGATTCCAGTCATCTACCTTGTGTAGGAACGGAAAGCGATGCTCTCGGATTGAAAGCATTTTTAAATCACCGATTGTATTATTATGGATCTCGTTAATCATCCTTTGGACAGGAGGCATATAACGATACTCCATTGCAGTCCATATAACACCAGGATAGTTTTCTGCTAGTTTTTCAAATTCTTGACAGTCTTTGACGGTGGTGCAGAGAGGTTTTTCAATCAAAAGATGAACTTCTGATTTCATTACATCTTTGAGAACATCGATATGAGTGAAGTTGGGAGTTGCTATGATAAATGCATCAGCAATGTTTGCATCAATTAGATCATTGTAATCATGAAAAATAGCAACTTCATCATTAAGAAGTTCAAGACTTTCTTGAATTGATTGCTCACTAGTATCACATAATGCAACAACCTCAGCATCATCAATTATTCCAATGTTTAAGATGTGTTCTTGACCCATACACCCAGCACCGATAATCGCATATTTTATCTTTTCAGTCATAGAGTGTAAGTCGGTATGTCCATTTGCTGGCCAAAATGGATAAGTTTGTCAGAAATATCACCATAAGTAAATGCAACATGGTGCTCTAAACCGCCCTTGAACATTTGTTCTAATTTATGGGCGCTATTTTCACCTAGATTGATAACTCCAGAGGTTCCAGAGAATGAATTAGGACGATCAAGAACTTGGCCTTTCATCACAAAAAATTGAAGTCTGCCTCTCGCTTTAGAAACTCTAAAAATGGTAATTTCTCCCTCTTTCAGGCTAAAGTCGTGAAGAAGTGGCTTTTTTCTATTTGAGTGAATTCCAGACCTAGCAGTGCCTTCTTTTGCCATACTAATAGGAGCTAAGCCGCAATGCCAAAAAACTAGAGAATTATCTGATTTATCAACGTCAACAATATCTACTAAAAGCGAAGGGTTGTTATTCATTTGATTAAGAATGTTGCAACTTATTCCGCCCAAAACATCGGCTTCACAAGCGCAGCTTACTTTCTTTTCATTCATCATAGCCATTGGGCCACATGAGGCGCAGCCATATTCAGTAAATGTCTCTGGCCAGCAGCGAATAGCAAATGCGTCTAGGTTATGCTTATCTTTGAGATTTTCAAGTCCATGAAAGATAGAGAGGCTTTTGTCAAACTCTTCTTGAACTAGCTCTTCAGTTCCAGCTAGGTAGCTTGATACGGTACTTTTAGTTTTAACAATTGTCTCTACTTCAATATCTTTGGCTTCGTCAAATAAATCTTCAAGCTCCAGATCAACTAGAGACACATTGAGTTTGGAAGTCACCTCATTTGAGTCGTAATCGCAGGTATCAAATCCTTCAGGTCTGGTTCCAATAATTCCAATTGTTTGCTTATCAATGGAGTAGTCAAAATCAGCATTAATATTGGCAATAGTCGCTATATCCCAAGCTATTTTTTTACTTTCGTTTTGACTTTCGATAAAGTTAGAGAAAGACATTTCGTTAGCTTTATCATCTTCTTCCATTATTACAAAATCAGGAGTAATGTCATTTTTAATTAATGAATGCATTGCTAGATTAAGCCCACAAATTGAGTTTAATCTGAGTCTTCCTCCTGTTCTAGGCTCTGGAAAAGAAACGATACATATTGGTTTTTGAATCGATTTAGCAAAGTTTAAGAGAAACTTAGCATCAGTAAAGGTTGTTTGAAAGAGAAAAATCTTCTCAAAATCATTACTATTAAAAAATGATAAAGCGCTATCTGCATCTTCATCATTCGTTATGAGATTTTCAAAGCCAATTGCATCTGGCGATAATGACAATAGAAGTGATTTTGCAATCTTAAATTTAGATTCAGCGTACTCCACATCAAAAGTCTCTCTCGCAAGGGCTAAATATCCAATCATTCAAAACCTCCAAAATCTTTAGTGAACTTCTCAGGATTATCAATTTTAAATCCATTATTAAAAAAAGTATCAAGAGATTGAGCATTTCTTGCAGTTAGTTCATTGAGCTTCTTTACATAAGAAACGGAAGCATTTTTAAGGCCTTCTTCTACTTTCTCGATATTTGGATAGTTTTTAAAGGCATCTAGCCAAATAGTTCTTCCTGCAAGATAACCTGAAGCGCCATTTATGTATGCAAGCTCTAAACACTTATAAAAGGAATCTTTATCCATTCCTGAGGATAGTACAACCCATGGTTTGTCATTAGTTGCTTCTGCAAGATCACTAAATGCTTTTTCAGTCTCATTAGTTATGTCACCCGCAAGCATACTGCTGTCGACAGGACTTTCAAGCTTGAAGATATCAACCTTATATTCGTCTTTTGCGAACTCTTTAACGCTGTCAATAACATGCTGAGTTTTTTTCTGTTTTTGTTCTTGGTATTCCGTGGTGTGGTTTTCATCATCTTTGAATGGGTATACAAGAAGTTCAAGAAGAAAAGGGATACTATATTTTTCGCACTCTTCGCCTATTTTTTTTACATATTCTTGTTGATGCTCAATAGACTCCTCATCTGCATCAGGCCTATACCAGGCGAGAACTTTAACTGCATCACCACCAGCTTTTTTTATTTTTTCCACACTCCAGTTATCTATATTTCTTGAATAACGGCCCTTTTGAGTTTCAATAAAACTATGCTCTTCAAGAGTTATAACAAGACCTTTTGATTGATTAAATCTAAGAATATTTGATAATGAATAGTGAGGATCCATTAAGATTGCTGTAGCAAGTTTAGACAAGTGCTGTGTAATTAATCTCTTACATTCAACAACTTGAGAATATGTATAGCTTTGTCCAGTTGAGTCAGTGATGAGATTAAAAATTGGCGGCCTTTGGTCGACTGCTAGCATTTGAAAATGATTTTTATCAGTACAAAGTTTTTTTAAATGTATAAGTTTTCCTAGGTTGTTATTTTTCATTATTTAGGATTATTGTTAAAAAAAAAGAATAAAGCTTTTGACACTCTAGTTTTACATAGTGGAACACTGTACCAAAATCTAGTTTTTATTTTACTGCTATATATGAATTCATGTATACTCCAATTTGATTAATTTCATATATTTTTTAACTTTTCCTTTATTTTGTATGAAGTTAGTCGACAAAAATAAATTACATTCTTTGTGATTTTTCATTAATAACAATTGGAGAGAGATATGAAAAAAAGTATTTTTTTGGCATCTGTTCTTGCCGTCTCCTCGTTTAGCATTAACGCTGCAGAAATTAAATTTGTATGCTATCAAGATGCTAATGAGTGCGATGTCTTAGAGCAAATGGCATCGGTTTGGGAGAACTCTACTGGTAATACTGTTAACTTTGAAGTGGTTGGTTATGATGTCGTTAGAGATCAACTTGAAAACCAACTAGAAGCTGGTTCTGCGCCGGATGTTGCGCGTATCACCAACCTAGGTGGATTGAATCAGTACTACCTTGACTTAACTCCTTATGTAGATGCGGGAGCTTGGGAAGCAAACTATGGTGCAACGCTTCCATGGTATAGAAAACCATCTGGAGATAATGGAATTTATGGCTGGCAAACTCAGCTAACGGTTACTGGTCCATATGTTAACGTCACTATGTTTGAAGATGCTGGCGTAGATATGCCAGAAGAAGGAGCGACTTGGGATGATTGGGCTGACGCTCTAAGAGTGGTTAAGTCAGAGCTTGGACTAACATCAGGTCTTGCAATGGACAGAACTGCACATAGATGGGCTGGTCCTGCATTTTCTTATGGAGCTAAATTCCATGAGAATGGTGTTCCTATCCTAGTTGATGAAGGCTTTAGAGCCTTTGCAGAAACATTTGTTGGATGGCACGAGGAAGGCTTAATGCCTGCTGAAGGTTGGCCAGCTGGTGGTGGTACTGCTTATAGAAATGCAGCACCTCTTTTCCTTGATGGAACTGTAGCTATGCATATGTCTGGATCATGGATGCTTGGCAACTATGATGCAAACATTACTGACTTTGAGTGGAAAGTAGTTCCAATTCCTTGCGGTACTGGCGGTTGCGGTGCAATGCCTGGCGGATCTGGAATTGTTGCATTTAATTCAACTGACCATCCAGAAGAAGCAGCATCATTCGTTGACTTTATGTCACAAGCTGGAAGAGCTGGTTACTTTGCAGCGAACACTGGAAACATTACTGCTCACCAAGGTCTTCAGAAAGCGGGTATCGACTACTCAGGTGTAAGCCAAAGAGTATCAGAAGGTCTTTCGACTTTCGCAGCTAACGCTGGTAAAGCAGCAGAATCAACACCACAAGCGTATTGGTTCCAAGGTTACAACAAGAACTTTGCGATTTATGGCATCGTTCCTGACTACATAACTAAAGCAATTACGGGTGAAATGAGCCTAGATGACGCTTTGGCAGCAATTGATGCTGACGTAGCAGCTAAGATAGCTGAATAAACAATATTCAGTTATACTAAAGTTCTAAACTTTAAGGCCGTCTCTTGAGGCGGCCTTAATTTTATTTAAAATTCAATCCTGATAATGTTTGAGTCTGTTTTAAATCTTAATAGTTGGTTTGTGTTCTTTACTGTCTATCTTTTGATTGGCTTTGTGCTCTCAAAAGAAGTCTATGGTTTTGTCCCCAAACTAATGTCTAGTATAGGTTGGCCAATAGAATTTACTCAAAAATTATTCGGCACCAAGTCACTACCTTATTTATTTTTATTCCCAAATATTCTGATATTTGGTTTGTTTACATTCCTTCCATTGTTTATGAATTTTGGTTTCTCGGTAACCGATGGAACAAGCATAAACTTTGAATCTCGAGACTTCTCTGGTCTTGATAACCTTGCAAGAATTACCCAAGAAGTTCAAATTGATACGGGCGGAATTAATGTCGAGAATGATAAATTCCAGGCGGCTCTTTATGACACCTTTGTTTTTGTTATTCTTCAAGTTCCAATTATGATTCTTATTGCACTATTCACTGCTATCGTTCTGAATAGAGAGATTATTGGAAGAGGTTTTTGGAGAGCTGTTTTTTTCTATCCAGTGATGCTCAGCCCTGTCGTTGTTGCCTTCTTATGGACTCTTATTTTGAAGCGGCAGGGGATGCTATCCCAAACCTTGATTGATTGGAATTGGATTAGCGAGCCGATTCAGTGGCTAGTGGATCCTTCTTGGACAATGTTTTGGTCTATCTTTGTTTACACGTGGGCCCATATGGGTTTTTATATGCTTATATTACTGGCCGGTCTGCAGTCTATTCCTAGAGACTTATATGAAGCAGCACAAATGGATGGTACATCCGATAGAAGGGTATTTTGGCGCATTACATTACCATTATTAATGCCAATTCTGCTTGTTGTTACAGTGCTTTCACTGATTAAAGCTGTTCAGGCGTTTGAAGAGTTGTATGCTCTCCAAGTGGGTTGGATTTCTTTGGTCTCGTATATCGTCGAAAATGCTGGCATTAGGGGTCAAAAGACATTTTTTGGTCTTGGTATTGCCGCAATGGCTTCCTTAATTGTAGCGCTGATTTTGATTATTCTATCTTTGCTACAATTCTACTTAACTAGGAGACAAGTCAAGCTATGACAGACGTCATTAAATTTTTTACTAGAAGGCAAGGAAAAAAGAAAGCCAGCCTGACTGATTGGATATCCTATGGGTTCCTGTTTCTAGGTTTTTTAATCATATTCCTGCCTGTGTTGTGGCTTGTGATGAATTCTATAAAGTCTCAATTCCTGCTTCAGAAATATGACACTAACTTTCTACCAATGGATTATGAACGAGTTGCAAGAGCGACAACTTATGGTCCTGATGGGAAAGACATTTTAATCATTAAAGATCTTGAGCCGTGGGTCATGTTTTGGAAGAATTTGGATGATGAGGAGCGAGCTGAAAAAGATGTTGTCAATTACATTAAAAATTTCACTGGGAATGAGTATTACGCTTTAAGGTCTCACTTTGGATTAGTTTCAGTTTTTGCAAAGGATTTAATAGTTAATCAAAATTTACCTGAGTGGCTCATCAAATATCCAAGTATGTTTCCTAGTGCAAAAAAAGACTACGATCCTCAGTCAATAGTTGACAATTTGAATACTGAAGACGCAAGATTGTTATCTGAATACCTTGGCCTCAAGCCCTACAAAGCAAATGGATTTACTGCTCAAATTCTCGTCTCTATGCCAGATCCTGAAACTGGTGAGCTAGTAGAGTATTCGGTAAGCAGAATAAATCCTACCAAGGATACAGTCAACGCAAGACTTGTTACAAATCCCAAAAGTGGAATTACTAAACTTCCTCAGAATGAGATCATTATTAACAAGAGTCTCAAACCATCTTGGATTAATTACACGGACCCTCTGACTAAGAAAGCTTTAGGAAGTTTTGATGCGGTTAGGTGTCTGAATAACTCTGTATTTGTCACAATTGTTGCCACAATCATTACACTTCTTATTAACTCAATGGCAGCCTTTGCTTTGTCGAAGTATCGCTTCAACGGACAGATTGTATTCTTTGTCATTATTTTGGCAACACTCATGGTTCCAGCCTCTGTCCTTATTGTTGGAATCTTTAAAATGGTTACTATGACGGGACTGTCAGGATCTCTATGGGGGGTTATTATTCCGGGGGCTGCAACACCCACCGGGGTCTTTATGTTGCGGCAGTATATGCTTACAATTCCAGACGAGTTACTCGAGGCAGCCCGAATGGATGCGGCTAGTGAATGGACCATCTATTGGCGCATTATATTTCCACTAGCACTTCCAGCTATTGCGGTTCTCGGTATTCTTTCAATCATATGGCGTTGGAATGATTTGATTCTTCCAATGATAGCCGTTTCGACAACAAAAGCTGCCTACACCATTCAGCTTTGTCTTCTCGACTTTAATGGTGAGTATCTTGCTCGTGAGCACTACGCATTGGCAATGACAGTGGTCAGCTTGATTCCAACAACGCTAGTCTTTGTTTTCCTTCAAAAATACATTACAACAGGTATTGCCTCAACAGGCATGAAATAAATTATGGCAAATCTAAAACTAATTGATATTAAAAAATCCTATGGCAAAACTGAAGTCATTCATGGGCTTGATCTTGAGGTTCTTGACGGTGAGTTTTGCGTCTTGGTTGGCCCTTCGGGTTGCGGTAAATCTACTCTTCTTAGAATGATAGCTGGTCTTGAGGCTATAACAGAAGGCTCAATATTGATTAATGACGAAAAAGTTAATGATATTTCAGCTGCAAAAAGAGGGCTTGCCATGGTTTTTCAGTCCTATGCTCTATACCCGCACATGACAGTTCGTCAAAATCTAGCTTTTGGTCTTGAAAATTTGAAGTTAGATAAAGATGATATTGAAGAGAGAATTACCAAAGCTGCCAATCAGTTACGAATGGAGGACTATCTTAAAAGAAGGCCTGGTCAGCTCTCAGGTGGCCAGAGACAGCGCGTTGCAATTGGAAGGGCTATCGTAAGAGAGCCGTCAATCTATCTCTTTGATGAGCCATTATCGAATCTAGATGCTGAGCTGCGCGTTGCAACCCGAGTTGAACTTAAAGCCCTCCATGCAAGACTTGGAAATACCATGATCTATGTGACTCATGACCAGGTTGAGGCGATGACAATGGCTGATAAAATTGTAGTCATGCATGATGGCATTATCGAGCAAACGGGCTCTCCATTGGATTTATATAATAAGCCGGCTAACTTGTTTGTAGCGGGCTTTATTGGCTCGCCCAAAATGAATTTTTTAGACAGCTCTTCGTTACCAGAGGATATTAAAAAGCATGCTCCAAAAGGCGCAAAAACCTTTGGTGTAAGGCCTGAACATCTAAACATTCAAGACCAGAACGCTCTTCCACTTGAGGTAAGAACTGTTGAACAATTGGGATCTGACAGTTACCTTTATGGCGTAACCATAGACAATCAAGAAATATCTATAAAGCTCAATAGTCAAACCAGCATCAAGGGGGGTGAGTCTATCAAGGTAGGTTTTGATGATAGCAATACCCACTGGTTTAATGAAAAAGGAGTTTCTCTTTAATTTTTGATTGTGTATCATCGTTTTATTTAGTTTTTAATCAAGTTTAAATGACCTCTAATAACCCATCAACGGTTTGGATTAAAAACCCTTTGGCAGTCTTCGCAGAGAATGCTGAAGGAGGAATCGTTCTGAAGGATCAAAAAATTTTAGAATTGGTTCCTTTGGGCCAAAGCCCCAAAAATCAAATTGATGTAGTTTATGATGCGAGTGATAGTGTTTTACTTCCTGGACTTATCAATACACATCATCACTTCTATCAGACACTCACTAGGGCTTATCCTGAAGCATTAAATAAAGAGCTTTTTCCATGGCTTAAGAGTCTTTACAAGGTCTGGGCAAATATTCAACCTGAAATGATTGCAGTATCAACAGAGCTAGCGTTATCAGAGCTCTTATTATCTGGCTGCACAACAGCGAGTGACCATCATTATTTGTTTCCAAGTCAGCTTGAGAGCGCTATCGACATTCAGGTTGAGGAAGCTAAAAAATTAGGAATGCGAGTTGTTTTGACGAGAGGCTCCATGAGTCTGGGTGAGAAAGATGGAGGTTTGCCTCCCCAGTCTGTTGTTCAAACTAAAGAGCAAATTCTATCTGACAGTGAGCGCCTCATTAAAACTCATCATGATAGAAGTGAAGGCGCGATGACTCAAATCGCACTTGCTCCATGCTCTCCTTTTTCTGTAAGCACTGACTTAATGATTGAAACTGCTCAGCTTGCTAAGCAGCATAATGTAAGGCTCCATACCCACCTCGCAGAGACGATCGATGAAGAAAATTTTTGTTTAGAAAAGTTTGGACTAAGAACTGTTGACTACCTTGAGAGTGTGGGATGGTTGTCTGATCAAACTTGGCTCGCTCACGGGATACACTTTAATAAAGAAGAGATACAAAAATTAGGCCAGGCGGGTGTCGGTATTTGCCACTGTCCAACCTCAAATATGATGCTAGCTTCTGGTATTTGTCATAGTCTTGAGCTTGAGAATGCAGGATCTACTATTGGTCTTGGTGTGGATGGTTCTGCCTCGAATGATGGCTCTAACATGATTGCTGAACTAAGACAGGCAATGTATTTACAGCGCCTTCGTTATGGCGCATCTAAGATTACCCATCAAAAGGCTTATCATTGGGCTACTAAAGGCTCTGCTGCGCTACTAGGGAGAGACGATATTGGTGAGATTGCTGTTGGTAAGCAGGCTGATTTAGCACTCTTTAAGCTTGATGAGATGAGATTCTCTGGCAGCCATGATGCTTTAGCGGCATTGCTGCTTTGCGGTGCACAAAAGGCAGATAGGGTTATGATTGCTGGCAACTGGAAGGTGATTGATGGTCGTATTATTGACCAGGACAGCTCTGAATTGATGAGCCGTCACAGTGATGCAGCCAAACAATTGCGTCAACTATCTAGCCTATAAGATTTTTCTTAAAACAGCCGTTGACTTGCCATATAGAGTTATTTATAATCTAAACTTGAATATTGTTACATAAATCAAGTTAGTTATGAATACAGCAAATCATGGAGGCGCCAGGAAGGGTGCTGGCCGCAAAAAAAACTCAGGTAGATTCAAGGAAGAGACAAAGGTTATTAGGGTTCCTGTTAGCCTCGTTAATACTATCAATCCTGTTATTGAGATCTATAAGTCTCAGGTTAAATCTGATGTCGAAGTTCTTTTGGCTAATGACAATCCAACTGAATTATCGATTCCAATTTTTACCTCTAGGGTTCAGGCAGGTTTTCCTTCTCCAGCCGATGACCACTTGGAGGATACGCTTGATCTGAATACACATTTAATTCACCATAAAGAGGCTACATTCTTTGTAAAGGCTCAGGGCGACTCGATGATAGGCGCAGGTATTCAGCAAGGAGATATTCTGATAGTTGACAAGTCTTTAACTGCTAAAAGTGGAAAGATAGTGATTGCAGTTGTCGATGGTGAGTTTACTGTTAAGCGCCTACATAAATACAAAGGAAATATAACGCTTAAGGCTGAAAACCCTGATTTTAAAGATATTAAGATTGGGGGTGATGATGAGCTTATTATATGGGGCGTTGTGACATCAGTCATCCATCAATATGAATAATAAGACTAAGTTTGCATTAGTCGACTGTAATAACTTCTATGCCTCCTGTGAAAGAGTGTTTGAACCTAAGCTAGAGAGAAAGCCAATAGTTGTTCTTTCTAATAATGATGGCTGCATTATTGCCCGTTCTAATGAAGCCAAAGCACTAGGTATTAAAATGGGAGCGCCTTTTTTTAAAGTGAAAGATTTGGTTGTTAAGAATAATGTTGTGGTTAAGTCCTCAAACTACCCTTTGTATGGAGATATGTCTTCTAGAGTCATGAAGATTATTGGAGAGTATTCACCTGTTCAGGAGGTATATTCTATTGACGAAAGTTTTATCGATTTAGAGAAACTTCCATTTAACTTAATGAGTCATATGCAGTCCTTAAGGCAGCGCGTCAAAAATTGGACAGGAATTCCTGTATGTGTTGGCGTTGGAAGTACTAAAGTTTTGGCAAAGCTCGCCAATCGTATTGCTAAAAAGTACCCAAGATTTGATGGCGTTTTTGATATAGATGAACTGCCTTATGAGAGGTATTGCAAATTATTGCAGTCTGTTGAAGTAGGAGATTTATGGGGTGTAGGAAGACAAAGCGCTAAAAAATTAAATCGTATTGGCGTCCATACTAGCTATGACTTTTATCAATCTGACGTTGGCGTTATTGAAACCCTTCTGGGAGTTAATGGCAAAAGGATTCATCAAGAGCTTTATGGTAACTCGTGTATTCCTATGGAGTCTATTCCTCCAACAAGAAAGCAGATTGTCTCTTCCCGCTCTTTTGGCTGTGATTTAAAAGATTTCGATGAGTTAAATCAGGCTCTCACTAACCTCACTAGAAAGGCTGTTAATAAGCTAAATAACCATAAGCTTTCAACGACAACTATTACTGTTTTTATTTATACAAATCCGCATAAGAAAGATAAGCCTTGTGTTCACTTATCTAAAACTATAGGGATGACTAGTGCTATTCAGGATCAGTCTCAAATAATTCCCTTAGTGTCACAAATATTAAGGCTAATTTATAAGCCTGGATACTCTTTTTATAAAGGGGGATTGGTGCTTGGAAATCTAGCCAAAAACTATCAGCAACAAGATCTCTTTTCAATGAATCAAAATAGTCCGTCTCAGATAATAGAGCACAAAAAATCTAATACGATCAGAAGTGTCAATAGTAAGTTTAATGAGTCAATCAAATACGCCAGTGAGTTGGGTAATAATAAATGGCTTCCAAGGGCTGACTTTAAATCAAATAGGTACACAACTAGCTGGGGGGAGTTATTAATTATTTAAGATTTAAAAATATTTTTAAAATGATAAGTGATATATAATGAATTCAAACTTAAATCCAACGTTGGTTTTAAGATATAACAAAGACGTTTATTTGGGGAATTGCCTAGGTAAGCGTTTTTTTTCGTCAGTAAAATTATTTTTAATAACAGGGAGAAGTTAAATGGTACGCATGTTGGTAACAATTAATATTTCTAAGGGCTGGAAAACTTGGTCTGAAATGGCAAAAAGCCTAGAGCCTCAGATGAATGAGCAAGGAGCAAAGATGATTTGGGCAGGAGCAAATCCGGACGAAACAGCCGTCTTTGTATTGGCTGAGGCGAAGGACCCATCGTTTGTTAAAACTTTTGGAGAGAGGCCCGATATTGTTGAGATCAGAGAGGCGGGTGGCGCTGATGTTTCATCAACAACGGTGATGACACAAATAGGTGAATATTTCTTAGGATAACTCTATCTGCAAGACAAAATACAAATGACCTCCCTAAGGTCATTTGTATTTACCAAAATTGCATAAATATTGTCATTGTCTATAATAGACGGATTTTCGGGGGAAAAAATTAAGCAATGAAGCACCTTGCAATCATCGATGATGATCCAGAAATTCTAAA
>ERZ802830.806-NODE-806-length-30861-cov-12.0154_pt1 | contig 30861 bp, 24 predicted proteins | sample MGYA00345654_ERZ802830 | MGnify/ENA primary metagenome ERZ802830 (study PRJEB30503, sample SAMEA104212375) | marine metagenome | biome: Westerlies Biome; feature: [SRF] surface water layer (ENVO:00010504) within the epipelagic zone...; material: water... | reverse complement strand
CTAGTTGAGACTACAAATTTGGATGAAGTAAATAGGGATGACGATAATGCATTTCAATTCAGTACAAATTTTGATACAGAATTTAAAAAGGGTGATAAATTAACTGCAGTTTTTCAGTATGAAAAAAATGGAGAAAATGAATTGTCCGAAATCGAAAACACAAACCCTTTAAGAAATGAGAGAGTAGAAGAATTCAGAGATGAAAAAAGAGTTTTATTACAAGCTGATTATGTGCTTCCTTTTGACGATAGTTCACAACTAGAAATTGGATACAGGGGAAGTTTTTTAAACCAAGAGACTGACTTCAGTGTTTTTGATTATGAAGGAATAATCAGAGATACGTTATCGAATGTGCTGGTTTATAAAGAAAAAATAAATTCTGCATATATACAATATGGGAAATCTATAAAAGATTTTTCATTTTTATTGGGGATGAGGGTAGAAGACACTGAAATTATTATAAAGCAATTAACAACTGAAGAACGCAATGACCAAAATTACACCAAATTTTTTCCAACACTAAACTTCTCTTATAAATTTAATGACTCAAAGAGTATTATAATAGGGTTTAGCCGCAGAATCTCAAGACCTCGGGCAAGGCTCTTAAATCCTTTTCTATCGAGATCAGGCATTACTAATTTTTTCCAGGGTAACCCAAATCTAACTCCGAGCTACTCAAATACAGTTGACCTCGGGTTTTTAAGAAAGTGGGATAAATTAACTTTTAATTCTTCCATTTATTTTCAAAAGTCATCAGACGTGGTTACCGTTTTCCCTTTTGATACAGGTCAAAGAGTTTCCATAAAAAGTGATGACGATCCATCACAAAATATCGTCAGATCAGTCCCTATAATCATAAAAAGTCCAATTAATCTTAAAGAGAATAATCGAATTGGAGGAGAATTGACATTGAGTTATTCTCCAACAAGAAGATCAAGGTTTTTCATAAATACCAATCTTTTTAATTCTGAAAATATTGGTAACTTCCGGGGAGTAAATTTAGATCGATCAAATTTTAGTTGGAGTTCAAAATTAAATGCGAAAACAACCCTCCCAGGTCAAATTGACTTTCAATTGCAAAGCACCTATTTTGGTCCCAGGAATACTTCACTTGTAAGTTTTAAGCCATTACTGTTTGTGTCTGGAGCGCTCAGTAAAGATATTTTGAAAAATAGAGGGACTGTATCAATTAGAGCAAGAGATATATTTAATACCGCACAAAGGGAAATTAATACTCGCAGTGGAACATTTAATCAATTTACTACTTTGAGAAGAGAAATTCCTTCGATAACAGCTTCATTCACTTATCGCGTGAGGCAAAAGAAGGTTCAAAGCAAATCAAAATCCAGAGAGACAAGGGAAGATGTGGGATTTTAAATTCTAACTACTACTGTTAGATTTTTGTTTTCTTTTTTCTTTTAAAAACTCCATTAGGTTTCCAAATAACCAATAGGGAATAACAAAAGTCAATAAGAAAATCATCAACCAAAAACCAATAGTCAATATAGATAAAAATGCTAGGAAACCTAAATACTGGTCGAATTCAAACATTGTATTAAATCTTAATCAAATTTAGCTTTTTTCTATTTCACTTTAAGCTTTGAAATAAATTTATTTTAACCCAATAAATCAAAAGGCCGTATTTTTGTAATGAAATAAAAATTTCAATATGAGTTACAGAATAGAAAAAGACACCTTAGGAGAGGTAAAAGTGCCTGCAAGTGCTTATTGGGGAGCACAGACAGAGCGTTCTCGAAGTAATTTTAAAATAGGGGCATCAGCGTCAATGCCTTTGGAAATCGTCTATGGCTTCGCCTATTTGAAAAAGGCCGCGGCATATACAAATTGTGATGCGGGAATTTTAGAGGAAAGAAAAAGAGATTTAATCGTGAAAGTGTGCGATGAAATATTAGCTGGAAAATTGGATGACCAATTTCCTCTTGTAATATGGCAAACGGGATCAGGAACTCAAAGCAATATGAATCTTAATGAAGTAATTGCAAATCGTGCACATGTGTTGGAAGGGAATAAATTAGGAGAGGGTGAAAAAACTCTTGCACCTAATGATGATGTAAATAAATCCCAGTCCTCTAACGATACTTTTCCAACAGGAATGCATATTGCGGCCTACAAAAAGATATTAGAGAATACAATACCCGGAGTGGAAAAGTTGAAGTCTGCCCTTAAAAAAAAATCTAATGCCTTTAAGTCAGTCGTTAAGATTGGAAGAACCCACCTTATGGATGCTACTCCTCTTACCTTAGGCCAAGAGTTTTCTGGTTATGTCTCTCAATTAGATCATGGAATTAAGGCCCTTAAAAATACTTTAAATCATCTATCTGAGCTGGCATTGGGAGGTACTGCTGTTGGAACAGGAATAAATACTCCAAAGGGTTATTCTCATAAAGTTGCAGAATATATTGCAGAATTTACAGGACTGCCATTCATTACTGCTCAAAATAAGTTTGAAGCACTAGCTTCTCATGATGCCATAGTTGAAACTCATGGTGCTTTAAAACAGCTTGCAGTTGCCTTGAATAAGATTGCAAATGATATTCGGATGATGGCCTCAGGTCCTCGATCTGGTATTGGGGAAATTAGTATTCCAGCTAATGAGCCAGGAAGTTCAATCATGCCAGGAAAGGTTAATCCAACCCAATGTGAGGCAATGACTATGGTATGTGCCCAAGTTATGGGAAATGATGTTGCTATTGGAGTGGGTGGATTGCAAGGACACTATGAATTAAATGTTTTTAAGCCAGTTATGGCAGCTAATATTCTTCAATCGGCTCAGCTCATTGGAGATGCTTGTGTCAGTTTCTCTGTTAATTGTGTTATGGGAATAAAACCAAATCACGAAACAATTAGTGAATTGGTAAATAATTCTCTGATGTTAGTTACTGCACTTAATACAAAAATAGGTTATTACAAGGCTGCGGAAATTGCCAATAAAGCCTACAAGGAAGGAACAACATTAAAGATTGCTGCATTAGCGTTAGGGTATTTAACTGAAAAAGAATTTGAGCAATGGGTTAAGCCTGAGGATATGACAGGTAAAATTTAAATTCAATCTCTAGTCAGTCGCTTGTATTGAATTCGTTTTGGAATCAAATCATCACCTAAACGATTTTTTTTGTTTTCTTCATAATCGGTAAATGAACCCTCAAAAAAATAAACCTGTGAATCTCCTTCAAATGCAAGTATATGGGTACATATGCGATCTAAAAACCAACGGTCGTGAGAAATTACCACCGCGCATCCAGCAAAGTTTTCCAACCCTTCCTCCAGCGCCCTTAGAGTATTGACATCTAAATCATTGGTAGGTTCATCCAGTAAAAGGACATTTCCCTCCTCTTTTAAAGTCATTGCTAGATGAAGGCGGTTGCGCTCCCCACCCGATAGGGTTTTAACTTTCTTATTTTGCTCATTTCCGCTAAAATTGAATCTACTTAAATAAGCACGAGAATTTACCTGTCTTCCTCCCATTATAATCAAATCCAGTTCATCACTAAAATTCGACCAAATGGATTTTTCGGAATCAATATTACTATGAGATTGATCAACATAGGCGACCTTGGCAGTTTCTCCAAGAGAAAAACTTCCACTATCTGGAATTTCTTCACCTAAAATCATCCTAAATAAAGTTGTTTTTCCTGCCCCGTTTGGACCAATAACACCAACAATTCCAGCTTGGGGTAGGGTGAAATTTAAATCTTCATACAACAACTTATCACCGAAAGTCTTTCTGATTCCTTTTGCTTCAATTACATTAGCCCCCAAACGTGGACCATTGGGGACGTATATCTCTAATTTTTCATCGACTACTTTTTGATCTTGACTAATCAAACGTTCGTAGCTACTTAATCGGGCTTTTTGTTTGGACTGTCTTCCTTTTGGTGCCATACGTACCCATTCTAACTCTCTTTCTAAAGTTTTTTGACGTTTTGAAGCTTGTTTATGTTCTTGAGACAATCGTTTAGCTTTTTGTTCTAACCAAGAGGAATAGTTTCCTTTCCAAGGAATTCCCTCTCCCCTATCCAATTCTAGTATCCAACCTGCAACATTATCCAAAAAGTAACGATCATGGGTCACCGCAATTACAGTTCCGGTGTATTTCGCTAAATGGTGCTCTAACCAGTGGACAGACTCAGCATCTAAATGGTTAGTAGGTTCATCAAGTAATAAAACATCTGGTTTTTGAAGTAACAATCTACATAGTGCTACTCTTCTACGTTCACCTCCAGAAAGGAATTCTATCTTTTGGTCCCCTGGAGGAGTTCTTAGTGCATCCATTGCCAATTCTAACTGACTATCCAAATCCCACGCATTTAGGGAGTCTATTTGGTCTTGGAGCCCAGCTTGTTTATTCATCAAGTGCTCCATCTTTTCGGAGTTTTCATAAACTTCCGGTAGGGAAAATTGATCGTTAATTTTATTGTATTCCTCTAAAACGGCTACAGTTTCTGCCACACCTTCTCTTACCACCTCGCTAACAGTTTTCTTTGAGTCAATATAAGGTTCTTGCTCCAGGTAGCCTACAGAATAGCCTGAAGAAAAAACTACATCGCCCCGATAATTTTTATCAATCCCAGCAATAATTTTTAATAAAGTAGATTTACCAGATCCATTTAGTCCCAAAATTCCAATTTTTGCACCATAGAAAAAACTGAGATAAATATTTTTTATTACCGGTTGGTTAGCCGAAGGATAAGTCTTTGATACTCCGGACATTGAGAAAATTACTTTGTTATCATCTGCCATAATAACAAATATCTATTTTTTTAATACGATTTCAAAAAAAATGTATTTAGTTTCGTAGTGTAAACGTGAAATAATAAACCCTTTTTACAAACTGTTAGATTTAATATGAGTATAGTTTTAGAGAGAAATAAAGATCAAAATAAACTATTGATCGCTGACCTAAATAAAAAGATTGCCCAAATGAAACTGGGTGGAGGAAAATCGAAGTTAGAAAAAATACGCTCCCAAGGCAAGATGCCAGCAAGAGAACGAATCAGTTGTCTTTTGGATAAAAATTCTGACTTTATCGAAATCGGAGCTCTTGCGGGATATGATATGTATAAAGATGATGGCGGCTGTCCTTCAGGAGGAGTTGTGGTGATTATGGGATACATCTCAAAAAAACTTTGCATTGTCGTTGCAAATGATGCTTCGGTAAAAGCAGGAGCTTGGTTTCCTATCACCGCAAAAAAAAATCTTAGAGCTCAGGAAATTGCTTTAGATAATAAAATTCCAATAATCTATCTTGTAGACAGTGCAGGTGTCTTTCTTCCCCGACAAGACGAAATCTTTCCTGACAAAGACCACTTTGGACGTATTTTTAGAAATAATGCCCAAATGAGTAGTGAGGGAATTATTCAAATCGCAGCTGTTATGGGAAGTTGTGTTGCTGGAGGTGCTTATCTTCCTATAATGTCTGATGAAGCGATAATCGTCGATAAAACCGCAAGTATATTTTTGGCTGGTAGCTATTTGGTCAAAGCAGCAATAGGAGAAGATATTGATAATGAAACCCTTGGAGGTGCCACTACGCATTCAGAAATAAGTGGTATAGCCGATTATAAAGCTAAAGATGACCAAGATGCTCTTAATCGTATTAGAGCATTGATTGAGAAAATTGGGGAGAACCCAAAATCAGGGTTTAATCGAATCAATTCAATTCCGCCTGTCAAAAATACAGAGGAGATCTTTGAAATACTTCCTAATGATAAATCTCAACCCTATGACACCTACGAAATAATTGAAAGAATAGTTGACAAAGGAAGTATTGAAGAATATAAAGCTGCATATGGGAAAACACTGATTACAATATATGCCCGAATTGACGGTTGGGCAGTTGGTATTGTAGCAAACCAACGAAAAGCTGTTAAAAATAAAAAGGGAGAATTACAATTTGGTGGAGTAATTTATGGAGATTCAGCTGATAAAGCAACTCGATTTATTGCCAATTGCAACCAAAGAAAAATACCATTAGTTTTTCTGCAAGATGTAACTGGGTTTATGGTTGGAAGTAAAGCGGAACATAGTGGTATTATTAAAGATGGAGCAAAAATGGTCAATGCAATGTCAAATAGTATTGTTCCAAAGTTTACTATTATTATAGGGAACTCAAATGGAGCTGGAAATTATGCTATGTGTGGCAAGGCCTTCGATCCTAGGCTGATTTTTTCTTGGCCAGGTTCAAAAATAGCTGTGATGGGTGGAGAACAAGCAGCACAAGTTTTACTACAAATTGAAAAGTCTAAGCGAAAGAAAGAAGGTGAAAAAATGAATCTTAAAAAAGAAAGCGCTTTATTAAATGAAATCAAATCCAGATATGAAAAACAGACACAAGCCTATTACGCAGCAGCTAGATTATGGACGGATGCGATTATTGATCCATTGGAAACACGAAAGTGGATTAGTATAGGAATTGAAGCAGCTAATAATGCTCCCATTGAAAAAAAGTTTAATATGGGGCTTATTCAGGTTTAGCTAATTATTAAAGTATCTATAGTCTTTTCTCTCAAATACTTCCCATTATTTCTCAATATTTCGGATACATAAAGGATTTCTTTGGGTACTTCGAATTTATCTAAGCCTTTTAATGAAGTTTGATTCAATTTAAATTCCTGGAGTTGACGCTCTTCTCCCTCAACGACCAAAACCAGTTTTTCTCCCAAAACTTTATCTGGTATTCCGTATACAAAAAACGGAAGCCCAATGTGACTAGCTAATTTTCGCTCAACTACTTCAGGAAAAATTTTAACGCCCCCTGAATTAATTACATTGTCGCGTCTTCCCAAATAAGTAAAGTTTTCCTCGTCATGCATATTTACAATATCATTTGTGTAGATTAGTTTGTCAGTAATATCAGGGGCATCCACAACCAAACATCCTTCCTTATCAAGCTTAAGGCGAATACCATCCAAAGCTTTGAATGGCTTTTTAGGGATAGCTAATTTTGATACCGCAATATGGGTAATGGTTTCAGTCATACCGTAAGTCTCAAAGCAACGCTGATGACTTTCCACTAATTTTTTATTCAAATCTGGATAGATAGGAGCACCTCCAATAATAAGGGTCTTAATTTGATCTAACTGATCTAGTGAATTATTCGCCTGCATAGGAGTCATAGCAACAAAATCATAAGTATTATAAAGATTTTCCATCGGACATGAACTAGGCTCAACTAATTCCAGTGAAAGTCCTAGAATCATTGCCCTAACAAGCATCATTTTTCCGGCAATAAAGTCAGCTGGTAAACAATGAAGAGCTGAATCCCCAATTTTAACATTAAAAAAATCTCCAGTTCTTAGAGCTGAACTGACCATTGCCTGTTTATAAATTTTAATGATTTTTGAATTACCTGTAGAACCAGACGTTTTTACATTGATGTGGTCATACTTATCCATCCAGTCCATAATAAAGTCTCCAATAGCCATTTCATAGGGTTTGCCTTCTTTAATAAAATCATGGCCTATTTCTTTTAACTCCTTAGCTGAGAAATGAAAACCGTTTAACTTAAAGCGATTGTGAATTTTTGTGTAATGAGGTATTTTCATTCAAATTTATTGGTTAGTTGTTTTTTCCAATCCTTCCATTGATATTTTTTTGCAAATATTATTGTTATAATAGGGTAAATAATCAATAGTGTAATCAACATTTCCTTACCCAAGGATGGAGTAGAATTATCTATCAAGATAGACTCAGTTTGAAAAGCAGTCCAAGAAGCAGTAACAAGAAGTGCTGTGACCAGGTTGTTCGCTGCATGAAAGCCCAAAGCTAATTCCACTCCATCATCCATCAGAGTTATTATCCCCAAGAATAATCCCGTCCCAATATAATACCATATGAGTTCAAAACCGAGTTTATCGATCTCTGGATTCCATAAATGAAGCAAACCAAATATTATGGATGTAGACAGCAAAGGACCCCATCGGTTTTTAAAAAGAGTACCAAAACCTTGCATTAAATAACCACGAAAGATTAACTCTTCAACAGAAGTTTGAATTGGAATCATTATAGTGGCTATTAAAAATAATATCAAAAATGGTAAAGGTTTAAAGTTTATTTCATAATGTTCAGGACTCATTAAATAATCCGAAATAACCAATAAGGCTGAAAAACTTCCCCACAGTAAAAAGGCAAAAATTATTTTTTTAAAATTTATCCTTTGATCTGCAGTAATTAAACTTTGAAAGGGTTGATCGTGTAATTTAGTAATGACAAACCAAAGTGCAAGCAGGGATAAAGTAAAAGGTATAAGTACTAGTATTAATCCTAAGTTAGGAGGCAATAGAGAAAAAATTTGATCCTTATCTTCTATATTTTCAAGGTTAATATTTCCATAAATCAAATATAAAGATATTGGAATTTGTCCCAAAAAATGAAATAGAATAATAACTAATGATCCTCTAATATATTTGATGAATGAGTTATCCTTTAAATTTAATTGTTCTAAAAACATACTTAAAATTTAGTATTCCAACAACTATTAATATTAAATTTAAGTTGCCCTGGTTTTACTTGCAAGGGAGAATCAATATTGTTACTAAATAAACCGCCGGTTCCAAGTCCTTGATGGGAGGTTATACCGAGTTGATATGTCCACTGCGCTATAGCATTTAATCCGATGTTACTTTCTAATGCGCTGGTCACCCACCATCCAATAGATCTTTGCTCAGCCAATTCAATCCAATGTTCACAAGATTTAAAGCCGCCTAATAAGGAGGGTTTTAAAATGATGTACTGAGGTGAAACTTGATCTAGTAGACTTTCTCTATCCAAGGGGTCAAAAACACCAATTAACTCCTCATCTAAAGCAATTGGAACAGGTGTTTTTGAACAAATTAAGCTCATCCTCTTTCGCTGATTAGCTTTTATAGGCTGTTCAATTGAATGGATGTCTAGATTTGCAAGTTTATTCAATTTATCCATTACATCATCGGGGGAAAAACCACCATTTGCATCTACTCTGATAATCATTTCATCTTTGGAAAACTCATTTCGAATTTCTGAAAGTAACTCCAATTCCTTTTCAAAAGGTAATGCACCAATTTTTAATTTTAGACAATCAAACCCTTCATCAATTTTTTGTTTTATCTGAGCTTTCATAAAATCAATTTCCCCCATCCATATTAATCCATTGATTGGAATACTATCAGTTCCATCAGTAAATTTTGAAGGAAAAAGCTCAAAAGAATTTTTTCCATTCAAAGACAATACTGCCATTTCATAACCCATTTGGATAGAAGGAAAATTTTTTAAAATCTCCAAAGAGACTTTATTGTTCATATTAATTTGATTACACAGAAGTTTAAGTTGTATTTCATAATCCGGTCTGTCGTCTGAACTGAGTCCTCTAAAGATGGCACACTCACCTATCCCTCTTTTTAAACCATCTTTTAAGAATAAAAACCAAGTTTCTTTTTCCATCAAAACCCCTCTTGAAGTTCCACTAGGAACCTTGAATTTAAGAAGATATCTTTTATAGGTAGCTTCCATTAGTTTAATGAAAAGTTAAAAAATAAGAATAACGAGATGAAAAAAGTAGTCAAAGACAATTCCTTAAGAAGCGAATCATAGTCTTTAGACTCTTTTATTTTTGAAACTTTAAAAAAATGGATTAATAGCGGGAAGTAAATTAAAAGGTAAAATTGATGATTTAATAATTGATTAACCCCTACCCCTATCAATAATGTAATTGCACTTATGATAATTAACGAATAATGATAAAGTTTCGATTTCTGGATTCCTAAAATTACTACTAAAGTATTTTTTTTTGAATTTCGATCATTTGCTATGTCCCGCATGTTGTTGAGATTAAGGACACCTACGCATAGTAATCCAATAGAAATTGCAAAACAAATAGCCCTTAGATCAAGTGTCTTTGATTGAAGATAATAAGCACCTAATACGCTTACAATACCAAAAAAAATAAATACAAACAGGTCTCCAAATCCACTGTATCCATATGCTGAATTTCCTAAAGTATATTTGATTGCTGAAATAACAGAACTAAATGCAAGTAGAATAAATAATAGTGAAACCAAAAAGCTATTCGATCCCAAGGCAATATAAATCAATATAATTGAAAGAAATATCGAGATAATAGAACATATTATAATACCCTTTTTCAACTCTGACGCTTTCAATAGTCCTCGCTGAAAGGTTCTTTCTGGACCTAAACGTAAGTTATTATCCGTTCCTTTAATACCATCTCCATAGTCATTTGCAAAATTTGAAATAATCTGAAAACCAATAGCAGTAAACAAGGAAAGTATGAAAATAGAATAGGAGAAATCGATGGATTGAACGGCAAGAGCATTTCCCATTATTATCCCTGAAACAGATAGTGGTAGGGTTCTAGGTCTTGCTGCACTAAGCCAAATTTTAAACTTTGAATTCAATGCCTAGGGGAACTTTGGGTATTGATCGAAATTTGGGTCTCTCTTTTCCAAAAAGGCTTTTTTACCCTCTTGTGCTTCGTCCGTCAGATAATACATTAAGGTTGCATCACCAGCCAACTGCATCAGTCCGTGCTGACCATCGAGTTCAGCATTTAGAGACCTTTTAACCATTCGCAAGGCTAAGGGACTTCTCTTTTGCATAGTCTTACACCAATCTAAAACAGTTTCTTCAAGTAAATTAAAAGGAACTACTTTATTGACCATTCCCATTTTTTCGGCCTCATCTGCTGAATATTGTTGACATAAAAACCAAATTTCTCTGGCTTTCTTTTGCCCTACATGTCTAGCTAAATAAGAAGAACCAAAGCCTCCATCAAAACTTCCGACTTTTGGACCAGTTTGTCCAAAAATTGCATTTTCACTTGCGATGGTAAGATCACAAACAACATGTAAAACATGGCCACCTCCAATGGCGTAACCATTGACCATCGCAATCACCGGCTTGGGAATCTCTCGAATTTGCTTGTAAAGATCCAAAACATTTAGCCTTGGAACACCATCTTCACCCACATAACCCCCGACACCTTTAACGTTTTGGTCTCCTCCACTACAAAAAGATTTATCTCCAGCTCCGGTAAAAACAACAACGTCAATATCTTTTCGCTCACGACAAATCTCCATTGCCTTTAACATCTGTACATTGGTCTCAGGACGGAAGGCATTGTAAACTTTAGGACGGTTGATGGTTATTTTAGCTACTCCCTCAAAATATTCAAATTTAATATCACTGTATTCTTGAATACATTTCCATTTAGTTTGACTCATATTATTAGTAATAATTTATTAGCAAAGTTAATGCTTTTGCATGGCTTTAAAATAATTTAATAAAACCGAATCATTTAGGGTTCTTGGAGTTTTAATTTCTAATAATTTAGGCTTATTAGAGGGATTATAGAAGCTTTTTAGTACTAAACGAAGTCCCCAAAGAGTTTTCACAAAATAATGATTCAATCCAAAAGCTTTACATATTGATTTAGCATTTCTCTGATGGATCGTTTCAAAATAAGTATCGAATTTAGGGGTGTCCTTTTCCCCTGGTAAAATTCTGAAAATACCTCCACCGCTATTATTAATAAGTATAATTCTAAGACTGGAAGGTATAAAATTATTCCACAAACCATTGATATCATAGAAAAAACTTAAATCACCGGTGATCAGCAAAGTAGGATTCTTATTTACAAGTGATGCTCCAACAGCAGTAGAAGTTGAACCATCTATACCGCTTGTACCTCGATTACAAAAAACTTCAGTTTCTTTGGGAAGATCAAAAAGTTGGGCGTAACGGACTGTAGAACTATTAGCCAATTGTAAATGTAAATGATTGGGTATAGAATCAAATACGGTCTTAAAAGCTTTTAAGTCGGAAAAAGGAATTTTTTTAAAATATTTGTTTCCTAACCTTTTGTGCTCTTGGTATTTTTCTAAGACAATTTGTTTGTAACCCTCCCCTTTTTGAGAAGATGTGTTAAAATAAATTTTAGATAGAAATTCATTAGGGTCTAATAAGACATGGTCACTAAGACAATAATAGGTATCATTAGCCTTAAAAGGATCAATATGCCAATGGGACTTCGGTGAAAAATTTCTTAAAAAATGCTTAATTTTTTTCGATATTATCATCCCTCCAAAGGTTAATAGAATGTCTGGTTGCAATAATTTTAAAAAAGGGGAATCCCCCCCTTCTATGGGGGCGATAAGAGAGTCAATTGAATTAATAGCGTTCGCGGGCCTTAAATTGGATGTTGTCTCAGTCATTAAAACAACTGAATTGTCTTCTGAAATTTTATCTAAAACCTCTTGATTAATGGTGCCAGGAAAATTAACCCCTACTAAAACTAATTTTTTACTAGATTTTTCCCATTGTTTCTTATAAGATTCAATATTAATAATTGAATTTTTTTTCTCATCATCATTAAAATAGTTAAGTCTAATAGGCACATCTGTCATTCCGTAAAGGGGTTCCTCCATTGGAACATTGAGGTGTACAGGGCCACTTTTAAACTTTGCAGTATTTAATACCTGATTGATTAGTTTTTCATTTTCAAATTGAATTTCTAATTGTCGATCATTAACCTCCTTAATGGACGGGTTTTTTTTAATAAGATTTTGGTTAGGGTTATCGATGAGTGTTTTCGTTGCATGTGAAACGTCTGGTGTCAAATAGGCTTGTGCCACCAAATGAGGTTCAAAGACTCCTTTTTGTTGTATGGTTTGACCGTCCCCAATATCAATACTATATGGCATTCTATCAGCAGATATGACTATCAAGGGAATGTTACTATACAGTGCCTCTACAATGGCTGGATAAAAGTTTAATAATGCTGAGCCAGAAGTACAAACAACTGCTGCAGGTGCTCGCATTTGTTGGGCGATTCCCAAAGCAAAAAATGCAGCAGACCTTTCGTCAATAATACTATAGGTTATAAAAAATGGATTTTCTACAAAACTATTTGTTAGTGGAGCGTTTCTTGATCCAGAACATATCACAATATTTTTAATATTTTTTATTTCACAAAGCTGAACAACAGTTTGCGCAACCGGTACATCAGTGTATTGTATTGAAATATCCTTTTTGGTATTCAATTTCATAGAATCGTAAAAATACGAAACAACTAGGGATTAAATGAAATCTTTCAACGGAATAGCCTTGAGTAAGGTTTGGGCTTTTTTTTGAGTTTCTTCCCACTCCCTATCAGCTATACTAGCAGAGGTTATTCCTGCACCAACGTAAAATTTTACGACTTGATCCGTAATTTGAGCACACCTAAGATTTACAAATAAATCAACTTTATTTGCATAAGCTATTGGACCAAAAAAACCTGTGTAGAAAGAACGATCAAAATTTTCGTTTTTAGATAAAAATTTTATCCCTTCTGTTTTAGGAATACCACCTACTGCAGGAGTAGGGTGTAATTCATCAATGATTTGATGAAGATTAAAATTAGTGGTATTCACACTAAACATATTGCACAAATGTACCAAGTTTCCGGCTCGTCGTGTAAAAGTATCTGTACATAGAACTTCTTTTTTTCTAAATAGTTTCTTTAAAATATTCATAATGGCATCAGCAACAAGACGCTGTTCATTTTTTTCCTTTTCTTCCCAAGGGTAATAACCATCCTCTCGATAAGAAAGGGTTCCCGCAAGAGCCATTGTCTGAAATTTTCCAGAATGAATTGAAAAAAGTGACTCTGGACTTGCTCCTACCCAAGTTCCAAATTGAGGATTAAACCAATAATAAACCATGGCATCTGGGTATAAGCTCAGTAGGTTTGAAAATAGGGAAAAAGAATCAACTTTTTTAATTAGCTCAATTGAACGTGCAACTACGAGTTTTTTTAAGACACCATTCTGTATTGAGTCTTTGGTTTTATTGACCAAGCTAAAAAATGATGCTCTATGATCATCTTTTGGAATCACTTTTAAATCATTTGTTTTGACTTTTGCTTTTATAAAATCATATTCTAAATGATTCTTGGCAGGGATAAAAAGAGTTTGATTGTTTTTTTTGAAAGTGCCCATTATAAAACCATTAATCTTGAAATCTTTAGTGAAGTTAAGTTTCTGGTCTTTTTGAAAGTAACAATGAATTTTAGAAGATTTTGGTAACCTAAAAAAAACAAATGGATTTTGCTCAATTAAAAATTGATTAAAATCTTTTGAAAGGCTGGTTCCTCTCATTTACCTTTTATCCAATGTGATGGTTGTTAGTTTACATAGTGATATCAAATTATTATCATCATCTGTAACCTTGATTTCCCACAATTGAGTGGTTCTTCCTAAGTGAATTGGTCTTGCCGTGCCTGTTACATAACCTTCTTTTACGCTCTTAACGTGATTAGCAGATATTTCAATACCTCTGGTAATAACACCTGGGTCTCTATTAAAAACAGCAACCGCTGCACTTCCCACAGTTTCTGCTAGAGCAACTGTAGCACCACCGTGAAGAATACCCTCGGGTTGGTATACTTTTTGAGTTACTGGCATTCTTGCTGCTAAAAAATCTTCACCAACATCCACAAATTCGATCTCGAGAGTTTCCATTAAATTTCCTTTAGCTATAGAATTACAAAAGGATAAGATTTTTTGTTTTTCCACCATTAGGCTCATAAATAATAAAACCTTCCGCTGTAAATAATGATACGGAAGGTTTTTAGTAAAATTTTAATATAAGTTAGTCTTTAACTTCCTCAAAGTCGACATCTTGAACGTCATCTCCTCCTTTATCCTCCGCTTTCTTTCCGTCATCTGCAGTTTGTTTATCTGCATTGGCTTGCCCAGATTCTGCTTGTGCTTTGTACATTTCTTCAGAGGCATTTTTCCATGCTTCATTAATTTTTTCCAATGCAACATTAATCGCAGCTAATTCTTTTGAATTATGTGCTTTTTTGAGTTCCTCTAATGAAGCTTCAATAGGTGCTTTTTTGTCAGCAGATAATTTTTCTCCAAATTCTTTAAGTTGAGTTTCAGTTTGGAATATCATTTGATCTGCGCTGTTTAGCTTATCAACTTCCTCTTTTGCTTTCTTATCACTTTCAGCATTAGCTTCGGCTTCTTGTTTCATTTTTTCAATTTCTTCCTCAGTCAATCCCGAGGAAGCCTCAATTCTAATATCTTGGGACTTTCCAGTGGCTTTGTCAGATGCGCTTACTTTAATAATCCCATTGGCATCAATATCAAAAGTAACTTCAATCTGTGGAGTTCCACGAGGGGCTGGTGGTATACCATCGAGATGAAACCTTCCAATGGTTTTGTTATCAGTAGCCATTGATCTCTCTCCTTGTAAAACATGTATTTCTACTGACGGCTGGTTATCTGCGGCTGTCGAAAACACCTGTGATTTTTTTGTAGGAATGGTTGTATTAGAATCAATTAATTTTGTCATTACGCTACCCATAGTTTCAATTCCCAATGAAAGTGGGGTTACGTCTAATAATAGAACGTCTTTTACATCTCCAGTCAATACACCTCCTTGAATCGCTGCTCCAATAGCTACCACTTCATCAGGATTAACTCCCTTGGATGGTTTTTTTCCAAAGAATTTTTCTACTTCAGACTGAATAATTGGGATTCTTGTAGATCCACCCACTAAAATTACCTCATCAATTTCTGATGTGGAAAGCCCTGCATCATCCAATGCCTTTTTGACTGGAGCCAGTGAACGCTTTACCAATTTATCAGATAACTGTTCGAACTTAGCTCTGGTCAATGTTGTAACTAAGTGTTTGGGGCCTGAGGAAGTAGCAGTTACGTATGGTAAATTTATTTCGGTTTGCTTTGATGACGACAATTCAATTTTAGCTTTTTCAGCTGCCTCTTTGAGTCGCTGTAAAGCCATAGGATCTTCTCTCAAATCAATTTGTTCAGCTTTTTTAAAATCATCGGCTAAATAATCAATTAAAACCTGATCAAAATCATCTCCACCTAAGTGTGTATCACCATTTGTAGAAAGAACCTCAAAAACACCATCTCCTAATTCTAGGATAGATATATCGAAAGTTCCTCCTCCAAGATCGTAAACAGCTATTTTACTATCGCTCCCTCCCTTTTTGTCTAAACCAAAAGCTAAAGCAGCTGCAGTAGGCTCGTTAATTATTCTTTGTACTTTCAATCCTGAGATTTCACCAGCTTCCTTAGTAGCTTGACGCTGTGCATCATTAAAATATGCAGGAACTGTAACTACAGCCTCGCTTACATCATGTCCAAGGTAATCCTCAGCAGTTTTTTTCATTTTCTGCAATATCATTGCAGAAAGTTCTTGAGGAGTGTAAAGCCTTCCGTCAATATCTACTCTTGGAGTATCATTATCTCCTTTAACAACATTGTATGCAACAGTTTTTGAATCTTTAGAAGATTCGGTAAATTTATTACCCATAAATCTTTTGATTGAGGCAATTGTTTTAGTCGGGTTTGTAACAGCCTGTCTTTTTGCAGGATCTCCAACTTTAATTTCACCTCCCTCAACAAACGCAATTACCGATGGTGTTGTTCGTTTTCCTTCAGCATTCGGAATTACTACCGGCTCGTTTCCTTCCATTACAGAAACGCATGAGTTGGTAGTTCCTAAATCTATTCCAATTATTTTACTCATAATTAATATTTTATAATTTATAAATTATCTTCAAGCATTATGCCATATTATTACTCCTGACAGCTTGTCAGATATTATTTAAAAAAACTGATAATCTAAATTTTATTTCTACTACCAAAAAAAAACTACATTTATAAAAAAAAATGTCTAATTCGCCAAAAAAATATACACGAATAACAACTAAAACGTTAGCTGAGATGAAATCTAAAGGTGAAAAGATTTCTATGCTCACTGCATACGATTTTACGCTATCAACAATTATAGACAAAGCAGGAATAGATGTGATACTTGTAGGAGATTCTGCTTCCAATGTTATGGCAGGTCACGAAACAACTTTACCTATAACTTTAGATCAAATGATTTATCACGCATCAAGTGTAATAAGGGGTGTAGAAAGGGCGCTAGTAGTTGTTGATTTACCATTTGGATCTTACCAAGCCGACTCAAAAGAGGCGCTTCGTTCATCCATTAGAATCATGAAAGAATCTGGAGCGCATGCAGTAAAATTAGAGGGAGGAAATCAAATACAGGGTTCTATTGAACGTATTCTTCAAGCCGGAATACCTGTTATGGGGCATTTAGGTTTAACTCCTCAGTCTATTTATAAATTTGGAACCTACTCGGTAAGGGCTAGGCAGGGAGAAGAGGCAAAACAGCTAATATCTGATGCTAAAATGCTTGAAAAAATTGGATGTTTTAGTATCGTTTTAGAGAAGGTTCCTGCAAAACTTGCTGAAGAAGTTGCTCAGAAAGTGAGTATACCAATAATAGGAATTGGTGCAGGGGGAAAAGTAGATGGTCAAGTTCTGGTTTTACATGACATGCTTGGCATGAGTAAAGAGTTTAGTCCAAGATTTCTTCGACGTTATTTAGACCTTAACCACATCATATCTGATGCTGTAATTTCATATTCAGCAGATGTTAAAAGTCAAGACTTTCCAAATACTGAGGAACAATATTAGTTTATTGATCATCTATGCTAGAAATCATTTACGAAGACAATCATTTGATTGCTGTAAATAAACGACCAGGAGATTTAGTTCAAGGAGATAAGACAGGAGATCTACCTCTTGTCGAAAAGGTTAAGTCTTATATTAAAAAAAAATATAATAAACCAGGATCAGTCTTTCTAGGGGTAATTCACCGTCTAGATAGACCTACCAGTGGAGTTGTTATCTTTGCCAGAACCTCCAAGGCATTAACTAGAATTAACCAACAATTTAAAGATCGGGAAACTCAAAAGAAATACTGGGCAATTGTTGATGAGTCATTTGACTCTAATTCAGGAACTCTCACTCACTGGTTAAAGCGTAATTCAAAAATTAATAAATCTTATGCTCATAGACTAGAGATTATCGATTCAAAAAAAGGTATACTTCATTATAAAAAAATAAAAAACCTAAACCGCTATTGCGTTTTAGAGATTACTTTGGAAACTGGGAGGCATCATCAAATCAGAAGTCAGTTAAGTTTCGTTGGCTACCCTATTAAGGGGGATTTAAAATACAACGCGAAAAGAAGTAATCCTGATCATAGTATAGACTTGCATGCTAGATCATTAACCATATTTCATCCCACAACAAAGGTGATAATGACAATTATCGCAAAACCACCGATTAAACCTCAATGGAATTTCGCTCTTTCCGATTAATTATTTTTGATTTTTCTCTAATTATTTCTCCGACAGGTCTATTCTCAATTTTACTTTCTAACCAAGAAAGAATATCTAAATATAAAAACGACCGGCGCTCATAGGGATCGTCTTCATATTTTTTCAATTCTTTATGAAGCTTTACAAATGCAGCCTTAAGTTCATGAGGGTAGATATCTCCAAGCGAACGAACAAAACGAATCATGGCTTTTTGTACCTCATGTAGATCGTTCATTTTAATCAAAAACTTATAAGTTTCCCTCAAATGAGCATCCAAATGATAATCAAAACCTGCCTCATAATGAGCAACTACGCTTAAAACTCTCGTAAAACATAACAGGTCTTCTCGCATTTTAAGATGCTTATTTTTGATAATCTTATCTAGGTAAAGAATACATTTTTCATAGTTCTCAAGTCCAAAATATAAACAAGCAATTTTATAATAAAACAACATTATGTGATGAGGGTCAATTTGATTTTTAAAACTATCTATACCATTGATTACATCTGGTAAAATTTTAAGTCCTTCTTCAAAATTTCCCTTAAGAAAATAAAAGTTAAATCGATTATTATAAGAGTAGAGAAAACTTAGAGCTGCCAAATTATCATTACTAGGAAAAATATCAGATTTAATGGTAATCAGCATTTTTTGAAGTGTTTGTTTAAACTTTTCTGGATATTTTATTAATGCTAATGATTCCAATAAAAAATTATTTCCCTTAAGATAGAAGACAGGGTGAATAGGAATCATATCTGGGTTTTCGTCAAACATTACAACCCACTTAGTTGAATATTTAAAACAAGATAAAAAATCCTGAACCAAAAAACTATACCATACATGAGCCTTAAAATACCATAACTTCTCTCTAAAGCCGAGGTTTGATTGTACTATATTTGGTATATTTTCATAAAAAAACTTCGTAATTTCTCTAAATTCAATATCGCTTTTGGCATAACCAGTTTTAATCAACCGCTCATATAACAACAAGGATAAATTTGACAACTGGCTTGTCAAATCGTTATGAGTTCTCAAGTCATCTGCTTCCTGAATTAATTGCTGCGCGCGATTGCTCAAGCTCCTTGTTATATATTGAGATTCAATTAATTTTTCAAATTCAACTATATCGTAGGCGGCGTATTTTTCTTCATTCTTTAGGGCAAGCGCCTTGGCTTTATCCAATATTTTGAGACTTAATTTATAAAGTCCTTTTTGATATAAAATTACAGCGAAATCCATTTGCTCTCTGATTTGCATCCGAATATTTTGATGAATAGGATTTAGGCGTAAACTTATCAAGATTTGTTTGTAGAGGTGGGCTTTAAGGTTGGACAATTGTTGTTTAGTTACAATTCCTTTTTCCAGTATAACTTTTTCACTATACTTTTCTAACTTATCCAATAGATTAAAAAGACTAAGAAATTTAGCATTATTATTAGAGCCCATTCTACCAACATACAACTTAAATTGTCTCTTCTCTGATTTAGTCAAGGACTTAATCAACAAAAATAAATTGTCTTTTTGATCATTAATCATTGTAACAAAAATTGGGTTAAACCACTGTTTTTTAGTAATTTAAATTAAAAACAAAGGTATAGAATATTGTAATAAAATCAAGTAATTAAAGAGAGTATTTTCTTTTCACATTAAATTTGTTTTAAGTTAAAAATATCATTATAAATGAATGATGGACATGTTTATATTTTTGATACTACTTTAAGAGATGGAGAGCAAGTCCCAGGCTGTAAGTTAGATACTAAAAATAAGTTAATTATAGCAGAACGATTGGATGAATTAGGTGTTGATGTTTTGGAGGCAGGTTTTCCGATTTCAAGCCCAGGAGACTTCGATTCAGTAGTTCAGATTTCTAGGTTAATAAAAAACTCTAAAGTTTGTGGATTATCTAGGGCTGTGAAGAAAGATATCAAAGTTGCGGCTGAAGCACTAAAAGATGCCAAAAAATCTAGAATTCATACAGGAATTGGTACATCTGACACACATATCAAATATAAATTTAATTCAGATCGGGAAAAAATTATAGAGCGGGCAGTCGCAGCAGTAAGTTATGCAAAAAGCTTTGTTGAAGATGTTGAATTTTATGCAGAAGATGCAGGTCGAACAGACAACGATTATTTAGCTCGTGTTTGCGAGTCTGTCATCAGCGCAGGGGCTACCGTTTTAAATATTCCCGATACCACTGGTTATTGTCTTCCAGAAGAGTATGGTGCAAAAATAAAATATCTCAAAGAAAACGTTAAAGGCATCCATAAAGCTATTTTATCATGCCATTGTCATAATGATCTTGGCTTAGCCACTGCAAATTCAATTGCTGGAGTTGTAAATGGTGCTCGTCAAATTGAGTGTACTATTAATGGTATTGGAGAAAGAGCAGGAAATACTTCCCTTGAAGAAGTGGTTATGATTATGCGTCAACATCCTGATTTGAATTTAGATACAAATATTAATTCGAAACTTCTCTACTACACGAGTTGTTTGGTGTCTGATAGTATGGGAATGCCAGTTCAGCCAAATAAGGCGGTTGTGGGAGCAAATGCTTTTGCTCATAGCTCAGGCATTCACCAGGACGGAGTTATCAAAAAAAGAGAAACATACGAAATAATGGATCCAAGTGATGTAGGCGTGACTGAGTCAGCCATCGTATTAACTGCTCGCAGTGGGCGAGCTGCCCTGGCATACCGCGCAAAAAATATTGGATTTGAATTGGACAAACTTCAACTAGATAAAGTTTATAAAGAGTTTCTAAAAGTCGCAGATCTTCAAAAGGAAGTTAATGATGAAGACATTCCTAAAATTATCGCGGCTTGTAGACTATAATCACTTATTTTTACAGCACAATGAAAAAAACACTTTTTGATAAAGTTTGGGACGGACACATAGTTCAACAAATAAATCAAGGCCCCGATGTACTTTTTATTGACCGTCACATGGTTCACGAGGTTACAAGTCCAGTAGCCTTTCTAGGATTAAATAATAGAAATATAAAGGTCATGTGCCCTGAGCGTACTTTTGCTACCGCAGATCATAATACGCCAACAATCAATCAGCACTTACCTGTCCAAGACCCATTATCGGCTAAACAATTAGCAGCCCTTGAGCAAAACGCTAAGAAACATGGGATTTCTTATTGGGGATTGGGTCACGAAAAAAATGGAATCGTGCATGTAGTAGGTCCTGAGTACGGTATCACACTCCCAGGGGCTACAATTGTTTGCGGTGATTCACACACCTCAACTCATGGAGCGTTTGGTGCTATTGCTTTTGGAATTGGAACTTCTGAAGTTGAAATGGTTTTATCTACTCAATGTATTCTTCAGCCAAAGCCAAAAAAAATGCGAATTACCATTAAAGGTGAATTGCAAAAGGGAGTCACTCCAAAAGATGTCGCTTTATTTATAATTTCAAAGCTTACGACTTCTGGTGCAACAGGTCACTTTGTAGAATATGCTGGTGATGTATTTACTAATATGACTATGGAGGGCAGAATGACAGTTTGTAACCTGAGTATAGAAATGGGGGCACGGGGAGGTATGATCGCGCCCGATGAAAAAACATTTGATTTTATAAAAGGTCGTGAGTTTACTCCTAAAGAAATGGATTGGGATAAAGCAATGGATTATTGGCAAGATTTATATACAGATGAGAATGCAGAATTTGATAAGGAGTTTTTCTTTGATGGAAATGAAATTGAGCCAATGATTACCTTTGGAACTAATCCTGGTATGGGGATAGGGATTTCTGAGTTCATTCCAATAGCAGAAAATGTTGAGGGTGGGAATGCTACTTACCAAAAATCACTCAATTATATGGGTTATAATGAGGGAGAAACAATGATTGGTAAAGAAATTGATTTTGTTTTCTTAGGTAGTTGTACCAATGGAAGAATCGAGGATTTTCGAGCCTTTACCGAAATTGTAAAAGGTAAAAAAAAGGCAGACAGCGTTACAGCTTGGCTGGTTCCAGGATCGCATAAAGTTGAAAAAGCTATCGAAGAGGAAGGTCTTTTAGATATCCTTAAAGAATCTGGCTTTGAATTACGCGAACCAGGATGTTCAGCGTGTCTCGCAATGAATGAAGACAAGGTACCAATGGGAAAATACGCCGTTAGTACCTCTAATAGAAATTTTGAAGGGCGTCAAGGACCAGGTTCTAGAACACTTTTGGCAAGTCCAATAATGGCCGCTGCTGCTGCAGTGACTGGAAAAGTAACAGACCCCAGAACTTTAATAAATTAAAAATGGCTTACGATAAATTTGATGTTTTAAACAGCACTGCAGTTCCATTACCTATTGAAAATATTGATACTGATCAAATTATTCCAGCGCGATTTTTAAAAGCTACTGAAAGGATTGGTTTTGGGGACAACCTTTTTAGAGATTGGAGATATAACAGTGACAATTCTCCCAAAGAAGATTTTGTACTCAACAATGGCACTTACAGTGGGAAGATTTTGGTGGGTGGAAAAAACTTTGGATCAGGTTCGTCAAGAGAGCACGCTGCTTGGGCGATTTATGATTATGGTTTTCGATGTGTTGTTTCTAGTTTCTTTGCAGATATTTTTAGAAATAATTGTCTAAATATCGGGGTACTTCCGGTTAAAGTTAGTAGTGTTTTTTTGGAAAAAACCTTCAGTTTGATTGAAGAAAATCCAACAGAAACTTTAACCATTGACCTGCCGAATCAAACAATTTGTATCGATAGCACTAATGATCTAGAGCAATTTGAAATCAATCCTTATAAAAAAAATAATATGATAAATGGTTTTGATGATATTGACTATCTCTTAAACATTAAAGAGAATATAAAAACCTTTTCAGAAGGCACTCCCCTGTAATACAAAATCCCTGTGAAAATGTCATGACGAAGAGAACTATCGAGATTATGGATACCACCCTCAGAGATGGGGAGCAAACCTCTGGTGTTTCCTTTTCAATTTCTGAAAAATTAACTTTATCCAGGTTACTTCTAGGTGAGTTAAACGTAGATAGAATTGAGATTGCATCTGCACGTGTTTCAGTTGGGGAACTAAATGCAGTTAAGGAAATTACTCAATGGGCAAAAAGTGAGGGGCTTGACAGGCGGGTTGAAATTTTAGGATTTGTAGATGGAGGGACTTCAATAGACTGGATGATTGAAACTGGCGCTAAGGTTCAAAACCTATTAACCAAAGGCTCACTAAACCACTTAAAGCATCAACTAAAAAAAACACCTGATCAACACTTTAAGGATATTGAAAAAAACGTTCTAGCAGCAAAAAAAGAAGGAATTGATACCAATGTTTATCTTGAAGACTGGAGTAATGGAATGCGTAATTCAAAGGATTACGTCAATGAATATTTATCTTTTGTCACCACCCTACCAGTAAAAAGAGTTTTATTACCAGACACCTTGGGGGTAATGACATATTACGAGACTTACGCATTTATATCAGAGGTAATAAAAAAATATCCTGAAATTCACTTTGATTTTCATGGACATAACGACTATGATCTTAGTGTTGCAAATGCAATGGAGGCAGTTCGTGCTGGTTGTCACGGATTACACCTTACGGTAAATGGAATGGGTGAAAGGGCTGGAAATACACCTATGGCTAGCACGGTAGCTACTCTTAAAGATTTCTTACCAAATATCAAAATTAGTATCAATGAGTCATCTCTTTATAAAGTTAGTAAGTTGGTAGCAACTTTTACTGGATTTAGAATTCCAGTAAACAAACCGGTAGTCGGCCAGAACGTATTTACCCAAACTGCAGGTATCCATGCAGATGGAGATAAAAAAAACAACCTCTATTTTAACGACTTACTACCTGAACGATTCGGTAGAACTAGAGAATACGCTTTGGGAAAAACCTCTGGAAAAGCTAATATTCAAAAAAACTTACAAAAACTTGGGGTAACCCTTAATGATGATGAAGTCAAAAAAGTTACGCAAAGGATAATTGAATTGGGTGACAAAAAAGAAATTGTTACCACTGAGGATTTACCCTACATTATCTCTGATGTATTAAATAGTAATATAGAACAAAAAGTAGCAGTTGAATCATATGTGTTGACGCATTCAAAAGGGCTTCGTCCAACCACTGCTGTATCACTAGAAATAGAGGGAGAGCTATTGGAAGAAAATGCTTCTGGTGATGGACAATTTGATGCTTTTATGAATGCAATCAAAAAAATATACTTAAGAAAAAATAAGGAGTTACCTGTTTTGATAGATTACGCTGTTAGAATACCTCCAGGTAGCAACTCCGATGCATTATGTGAAACCTTAATCACGTGGAAAAATTACAAAAAAGAGTTTATAACTCGCGGTCTAGATTCTGATCAGACGGTATCGGCAATAAAAGCCACCGAAAAAATGTTAAATATTATTTCCTAATAAACCCCTATAAATGAAATTAAAAATAGCTTTATTAGCAGGAGACGGCATAGGTCCAGAAGTAACCGATCAAGCTGTAAAAGTATCCAATGCCATTGCGCAAAGATTCAATCACGAAATTGAGTGGATACCAGCCCTTACTGGTGCTGCTGCTATCGATAAAGGAGGAGACCCCTATCCAGATGAAACTCACAAGGTTTGTATGAATGCCGACGCGGTGCTTTTTGGAGCAATTGGACACCCCCGATTTGATAATGATCCATCCGCAAGTGTAAGACCTGAACAAGGACTTCTTAAAATGAGAAAAAAACTAGGCCTATTTGCCAACATCAGGCCAACCTTTACTTTTTCTTCATTGATTGAAAATTCTCCACTAAAAAAAGATCTTATTGAAGGTACCGATTTAGTTTTTATAAGAGAATTAACAGGAGGAATTTATTTTGGCAAAAGAGGTAGAAAAGATAATGGTAATACTGCATTTGATACTTGTACATATAATCGATCAGAAATTCAACGTCTTGCGAAAAAAGGATTTGAATTAGCTATGACTCGAAGTAAGAAATTATGTTGTGTAGACAAAGCAAATGTTTTGGAGAGCTCGCGCTTGTGGAGAGAAACAGTTCAAAGTATGGAAAAAGATTATCCTGAAGTGGAAGTATCTTATGAATTTGTAGATGCCGTAGCAATGCGACTGATTCAATGGCCAAATAGCTATGATGTACTTATTACAGAAAATCTTTTTGGTGATATTCTTACTGATGAAGCATCTGTCATCTCTGGCTCAATGGGACTAATGCCATCGGCATCTGTCGGAACAGATATTGGTTTATATGAACCCATTCATGGTTCGTTTCCACAGGCTACTGGAAAAGATATTGCCAATCCGTTGGCAACTATACTTTCCGCGGCAATGATGTTTGAAATGTCATTTGGTCTTAAAGAAGAAGGCGCTATGATTCGAAAAGTAGTTGATGAATCTCTTGTTGAAGGTATAGTTACAGAGGATTTGGTAAAGGCCGGTGGAAAAAAATATAAAACAAGTGAAGTAGGAGATTATCTAGCCCATAAAATATTTTAGCTTCTCTTTTTTTACCAATTTGAACATATATTATATTTGAAATGTATTCTATTTGGTAAACTATAGTCTTTTTACTTGCTAATTTTAATTATGTGTCTTAACAAAATTTGAAAAGTAAAAAAATTAAATATTATTAATGAAAAAAGCCCTTTCTATACTATTTATAATTTTTCAATTAAATACCTTCATAACAAATGGTCAAACCTCAGTAATGACTTTTAACATTCGTTATGATAACCCAGAGGATAATGATAATTGGTGGGAACATCGAAAGTTGTCAATCCTTAAAATGTTTAACTTTTATTCCCCTGAAATTATTGGAATTCAGGAGGGTCTTAATAATCAAGTAAAATATATTAAAAAAAACTTACCTGACTATAATTACATTGGAGTAGGAAGAGATGACGGAAAAAAAAAGGGTGAATACACTGCTATTTTCTATAAAAAAAAGAAATTAAAGCTAATCTCTTCAAAAACCTATTGGCTGTCAGAAACTCCAGAAAAGGTTTCCATAGGATGGGATGCATCAATGGAACGTATTGTAACTTTTGGTGAATTCTTAGACTTAAGGGTTCAAGAATCACTTTTTATTTTTAACTGTCATTTTGATCACCGCGGAGAAATATCCAGAGAAAAATCAGCTGAACTACTATTAAATTTTATTAAAAATAAAGGTATAGAAAATAAAAAAATCATTGTTATGGGTGATTTAAATTGTTTACCAGATAGCAAACCCATTAATACTCTTAAATCAAAACTCGAGGACAGCCATGATATATCAATTAGAGAACCTTATGGCCCAATTGGTACTTCAAATGGGTTTAATTTAGATAAAGTAATTAAAAATAGGATAGATTATATTTTTACCAAAAATATCAAAGTAATTGATCATAGAATTATTGATGACAGAAGAGAAAACAATCTTTTTATATCAGATCATCTACCTGTCATAACAAAAATGATAAATTGATTTAAACTTTACATGAAAAAAATAATTTCTATTTAATAAAAATGAAAAATATTTTAAAAATCCTCTTTTTATTTGGAGTTAACCTATTTTATTCTTGTAATTTTTTTAATTTAAAAATTGGTGATTTCAAAGTTTTACCCACCCCCCAGAGCTTTCAAATTAATGGGGTTAGTAAATTAAACTCTGAAGATATAGCATATTTTTACAATCCTAACAATAAAATCCTTCCTCCAGGTAGTGGTTTTTTAGTTAATATTAAAGCGACTGATACTGAGGAAAAAGCTCAATTGATCTTCAGCATTGACCCAAGTATTCAGATAAAAGATGAAGGATATATTTTAAATATTTTAAATGAAAAAATTAAAATAGTAGCAAAAGATAATGCTGGATTGATATACGGATTAGCCACATTGGAACAATTATTGGAGGATGCAGAGGAACAAGCAGTCAACCTGCCTCTATGTGAGATTGAGGACTACCCTCTACTCTCTTTTCGTTCAATTCATTGGGATGTGAAGCATCACATAGAGACCTTAGACTATTATTATGATTTACTTGATGAACTAAGAAAATATAAAATTAATGGAATCATAGCTGAGGTTGAGGATAAAATTAAATATAAACGTGAACCGATAGTTGGGTCCTCGGATGCATTTAGCGTTGAGGATTGGAAAAAACTGAGTGCATATGCAAAAGATCGAAATATTTCAATCAGTCCACTGGTTCAGGGTCTTGGACATGCATCATTTATTCTAAAGCATGAGCAATATATACCTTTAAGGGATGATATGGAAAGTGATTGGGCATTCAACCCGCTTGACCAAAAAACCTATAAAGTCCAATTTAACCTCTACGAGGACGCATTAGAAGCATTTCCTTATGGAAGGTATCTACACATTGGGGGAGATGAAGTTAAAACCACAGGTAGAGATAGTGGAAAATCCTCATTAGAATTGCAGTTGATCTGGTTAAATAAGGTTTGTCAATTTGCTGAAGGCAAGGGTCGGATACCTATTTTTTGGGATGATATGTTACTCAAGCAAGCGGAGGTTTATCGACCAATGTTTCAACCTGATAGAAGTAAAAAAGAAGTGGACAGTATTTGGAATAAAAATGAATATAAACTAAAAAGTTTTTTACCGTTATTACCAAAAAACTGTATCTACATGCGCTGGAATTATCACTCGCCTGAAGCCTATGGAAATACTAGGGCAATGAAGTGGTATAAAGATAATGGACTTAAAGTGATGGGGGCTACAGCAGGGCAAACAAGATGGGTACTTATGCCTCAAAGAGAAGGGAATCTTAAACAAATCCGAGATTTCGCAATATCATCAATTGAAAGTGGTCTAGATGGCTTACTATTAACCCTTTGGGATGATGATTCACCACACTTTGAATTGTATAAACGGGGTATTATTGGGTTTGCTAATGACACTTGGTCTGGGAATAAAATTAGTAAAGATGAATTCAAAAAAGCCTATAGACAAAGAGTTTATTCCGTCAAAGTTACAGAACCTGAATTTGCATTTATTGATCAACTCGAAGCACCTGTTGAAGAATGGAAAAATATACTATTAAAAGGTAATAAAAGAAATTATCTAATGCAAATGGAAAATCCTTACGAAGAAGGGCTTATTGAAATTCCCCAATTAGAAAGTCAGGGTAATTGGACTAAAAAATTTAAAGATAGACTTAAACGTGCTGAAAATATTATTTTAAGTTGCGATACGATTAGTTCAAAAATCAAACAAATGCAACGGATGACATCTAGAAATAAATATACACTTGAGGTATATGAACGGGTAAACGAATTGGTTCGTTTCACTCCAAAGATATTACTTTTATTAAGGTTATTTGATCAGGCAAAAAATGAAGAGCAAAGGATAATTGCATCTGCAAAAATAAGTTATCTTAGAAAAGAGTTTTTAAATTTGAGGGATAGGTTTGAAGAGACATACTCTAAGACTCGTATTATTCATAAACCAAAAGACTATATTCTCGATCAAGATCATCACCATCATCTAGCGAATCAAATGCACAGTTTTGACTGGCAGTTTTCAGCAGAATTATTAATGTTTAAAAAAATTAGTGACCAGCTAACGGTTTATAAATAATTTAAAACGGGTGATTAAAAATGCATTATAAAATGTAATCAGAGGAGACGAAGTTAGACTCATTAGAGTTTAGAAGTGTTTCTAAAATTTCATTATTATAAGGATTGTCCTTAGATGCTACGAATGAACGAATAGAAAACGAACGTAAAGCATCGAAAACACTCAAGGTACTTACAGCAGAATTTTTTCTACCAGTAAAAGGATATACGTCAGGACCTCTCTGACAAGCACTGTTTAAGTTAACCCTACAAACCAGATTAGCTAAAATATCGATCAGCGGGCCTATTTTTCTAACATCTCTTCCAAATAAGCTTACTTGTTGACCATAATCAGAATCAGCCATAGCATCTAAAGGCTCGTTAATATCTTTATATGAAATAATCGGAACAACGGGACCAAATTGTTCTTCATGATATAAATTCATGGATTTATCTATAGGATAAATTACAGCTGGGTAGGTGTAGTTTTCTGTCATTTCCCCTCCCTTTTTATTTAATACTTTAGCTCCTTTTGAGGTTGCATCTTCAATTAAATCTTTAATGTATTGGGGTTTATTTGGCTCAGGAAGTGGAGTTAAAAAAACATCTTCCTCCCAAGGCATACCGTATTTTAAACCGTCTACAGCTTTGGAGAATTTTTTATTGAACTCATCAATTATAGATTCATGCACATATAGAACTTTAAGTGCAGTACATCTTTGTCCATTGTAAGAAAGTGTTCCTGATATACATTCTTTAATTGTATGATCTAAATCTGCATCAGGTAGAATAATTCCTGGATTCTTAGCCTCAAGTCCAAGAACTAATCTTAATCTATTTTTATTTGGATGTTCGTCTTGTAATGCTACTGCAGAGGAACTGTGTCCGATTAAAGCTAAGACATCTACATAGCCTGATCTCATAATGGGTTGAGCTATTTTTCTTCCTCTTCCAAAAAGAATATTAACAACTCCAGGGGGAAAACTTTCTTGAAAAGCCTCCATTAGTGGAGTGATTAAAAGAACACCGTGTTTTGCAGGCTTAAAAATAGCAGTATTACCCATTAATATCGCAGGAATTAGAAGGCAGAAAGTTTCATTAAGAGGATAATTGTAAGGACCTAAACATAAAACTACGCCAAGAGGACTCCTTCTAATGTGGGCGTGAATAGATCCTTCTTTTTCAAACTTAGCACTTTTTTGATCTAATTTTTTATAAGCTTCAATAGTGTCGTAGATATACTCTACTGTTCGATCAAACTCTTTTTGTGAGTCATTAAGAGATTTACCGATTTCCCACATCAAAAAATTAACAACTTCTTTTCGATGCTTTTTCATTTTTTCAACAAAACGTTCCATGCAATTTAATCTTTCTTTAACACGCATGGTTGGCCATTTCCCCTTACCCCTATCAAAAGCTTTTTTGGCTGACTCAAGTGCTTGAAGCGCAGGTTCTGATTCCATATCAGGAACGGTCCCTAACAAAGTTGGGACCATTTCACCTTGCTTATTTTCAGTACGTATAGTAGAGTATACTTCCGCAACAGCACCAGTCCATTTTTTTAGCTCACCACCAATTAAAAATTGATTGTAATGAGTCTCTTTTGGAAAATAATTTTCAGGTATATCACTGTTCTTAAGACCTATTTTAGAATTGGTTTTAGGCGACAAGACTTGACTCATATATTATTTTATTTTATTAAATAATTAACAGCAAATTTAAACAATTTTATTTTTATATAAATTTTAAAAAAAGGACAAAAGTTAACTGAAACTTAAATAAGTAAATTCAGAGATTTAATAAGTTTTCAACTAAACTATTTTTTTCATAGCAGTCATTGACTCTCTTAACTCATATCCAATTATTTCCACAGGATGATAACGAATAATTTCATTGACATCAATCAAATTTCGATTATCAACACCGTTTCCTTCAGCTTTAACAAATGCCTTTCCAATAACATTGGTATCAATTGTTTTCATAAAATCTACTAGAAGTGGCTTTGCAGCATGATCAAATAAGTAACATCCATACTCAGCAGTATCTGAGATAACGCGATTCATTTCAAATAATTTCTTTCTTGCAATAGTATTTGCAATTAATGGTGTCTCAT
>ERZ802830.803-NODE-803-length-30887-cov-11.169_pt1 | contig 30887 bp, 37 predicted proteins | sample MGYA00345654_ERZ802830 | MGnify/ENA primary metagenome ERZ802830 (study PRJEB30503, sample SAMEA104212375) | marine metagenome | biome: Westerlies Biome; feature: [SRF] surface water layer (ENVO:00010504) within the epipelagic zone...; material: water... | reverse complement strand
AACGACAAAAAAAATTATTTCTCACTACACTCACGAAAATGTAGGAGTTCGCTCAAACTTAATGCATATTTTAGGGCAGGGTAAACTTGGTGGAACTGGTCAAATGATTATTCTACCTGTTGATCAAGGGTTTGAACACGGTCCTGATCGAAGTTTTGCAGTTAACCCTCCAGCCTATGACCCTAATTACCACCATCAATTAGCAATCGATGCAGGTCTTTCTGCTTATGCAGCTCCTTTAGGTTTATTGCAAACAAGCTCGGATAGTTTTCATGGACAAATTCCTACAATTCTTAAGATTAATAGTTCGAATACTCTTGCGACCTCTCTCGATCAAGCGGTGACAGGTAGTATTGATGACGCGCTCAAACTAGGTTGTGCTGCAATAGGATTTACTATTTATCCTGGTTCAGATCATAATTTCTCATTGATGGAAGAATACCGCGAACTAAGTCATGAAGCGAAAGCAAAAGGTTTAGCTGTAGTTCTTTGGGCATACGCACGTGGAACAAACATTAGCAAAAAAGGTGAGACGGCAATGAACATCATCTCCTATGCTGCCCATATGTCTGCTTTATTAGGAGCCAATATTATTAAAGTAAAACTTCCAAGTGATTTTCTAGAAGAAGACCCTACTAAAGCTGCTTTTGAAAATAACAAAATCGCTATTGGCTCTCTTCAAGAAAGAGTGGCTCATATTAAAAAAGTAGCTTTTGAAGGAAAGCGTCTAGTAGTATTTTCTGGAGGTGATGCAAAAGATGATAATGCTCTAATGGAAGAAACCAAAGCTATTCACTTCGGTGGTGGTAACGGTTCAATTATCGGACGTAATTGTTTTCAACGAACCAGACAGGACTCTTTAGCTCTTCTTGATCAAATGATCCAAATTTACAAATCTAAATGAAAATAAACGCTATTGATCTAAAAATAGGCAATATTATTCAACATAATAATGCCCTATGGAGAGTTACCAAACTCTCACATACACAACCCGGTAAAGGTGGTGCTTATATTCAAGCAGAAATGAAAAATATTACAAACCAGTCAAAGTTAAACGAACGATTTCGAAGTGCGGAGTCTATTGAAAAGATTAGGGCTGAGGAGATTGATCATCAATTTCTTTTTCGAAGCGGAGATGATTTCACATTTATGAATAATCAAACCTATGAACAAATTGTTTTAAATACAGATCAGGTAAATGAAGAAACTGCTAAGTTTTTACAAGATGGAATGGAGGTTTCTATTGAGTTTTATGATGAAAAACCTATGACTGTCAATCCCCCAGAAAATTTAGTTGCAGAAATTGCTGAAACAGAAGCTGTTGTTAAAGGTCAAACTGCCTCCTCTTCTTATAAACCTGCTCTTTTAACTAATGGAGTTCGGGTTACGGTTCCTCCTCATATTGAGACTGGTGATAAAATAAAAATTAGTACAAAAGAATTAACTTACATAGAAAAATCTAAGTAAGTTTCGCATGGCTATTATCCCTCCTCTTATTGTTGTTATGGAAAAAGCATGCCGTAGCGCTGCGAAAGGACTAGTTCGAGATTTTGGTGAATTAGAAAAGTTACAAATTTCAAAAAAAGATAAAAATGATTTTGTTTCTTCTGCTGATATTCGAGCTTCAGAAACTATTAATTATCATTTATCTAAAGATCGTCCTGACTTTTTACAAATTGACGAAGAAACTTTTTCCGATAAAGATTATGAAAAACTTCAAGGTGACCAACCAGTTTTTATTTTTGATCCATTAGATGGCACTAAAAATTTTCTTCATGGAAATGGTTATTTCGCTGTCTCCATTTCGTTAATAGAAAAAAAACAAATTATTGCAGCGGCAACTTATAATCCCATTCTCAATGAGTTTTATTGGGCTCATAAGGGCGAAGGAGCTTGGAATAATAATCAACGCCTAAGAGTTTCTCAAAGAGACAAACTAGAGGGAAGTATGTTTGCAACAGGAGTGCAAATTAAGCACCCTGATATTTTATCGAGGGGAATTGAGCAGACAGCTCAAATGCTCCACAAAACAAGCGTTCGCATTATGGGCTCAGCTGCTCTTGATTTAGCTAACGTTGCTTCAGGAAAATTTGATGGATTTTGGGCCTCAAGACTTCAACTATGGGATATAGCTGCCGGCATTCTTCTAGTCAAAGAAGCAGGGGGAATATGCCAAAACGAAAAGGGAAAAGAATTCAACTTTTTAGAAGACGAAACATTAGTGGCGTCTAGTGCCACAATTTCTAGTCTATTTCTTCAAAATCTCTAAATATTTACTTGATTTTTTAATCGTTGATCACTATTTTCTCTACACCATGAGAGAAAAGATACACCCTGATTATCACGAAATTACTGTAGAGCGTACCGATGGTTCTACTTATAAGACTCGCTCCACTTGGGGAAAAGCTGGAGATACGATGAAATTAGAAATTGACCCCCTATCCCATCCTGCATGGAACCAAGGTTCTGGCAAAATGGTTGACTCAGGAGGTCGTGTTGCTAGATTTAAAAATAAATATAAATCTTTCAAGATTTAATAATCGCCGAATAATATGTCTGATAATAAACCTTTAATGCCCTTAGCTACTGCTGTGTGGTTAGTAGACAATACTGCGTTAAGTTTTTCTCAAATCTCTCAGTTTTGTCAATTACATGAGCTAGAAGTTCAAAGTATCGCTGATGGAGAAGATGCCTACAAAATGCAAGGTCTCAATCCCATTGCGAGCGGGCAGTTAACCATGGATGAAATAAAACGCTGCGAACAAGATCCATCAGCTGCACTGCAATTACAAAATAAAAAATCAGAGTCTATTCAAACTAATATCAAAGCAAAAAAATACTTACCTTTATCAGTTAGACAAGAACGTCCGAAAGCAATTGCTTGGCTCATTCGTGAATACGGTAAAGTATTAACAGATACACAAATTGCAAAGCTGACAAGTTCTACCAAGCCTACAGTGGCAAATATCAGAGCAGGCAATCAATCTCAACCTATCACTGAGTTCCGTAATCCTATGGATTTAGGATTATGTTCTTATGAAGATTTAGAAGCGTTAGTGGAGAAAGGTCAGCGTAAAGCTGAAAAAGAGAAAAAGGCAAAAGAAAAAGAAAAGGCCGCTCAGCTATCGCCGACTACGGTTTCCTAAAGAATAAATATACGTCTCCTAATCGAATACCAAACTTTTTCATGGTGGCTTTATTGAAGACATTTTTTTCATCTTGCATTATTAGCCAATCATCAAACTTAACGTTGAGAATTCCATCACCGTATTTGAGTTTTAAGGTATAGTGCCAATTCAAAGCATTACCTAGACGTTCTCCATTAGCAACACCTATAATGTCAGAAGAATTACCCTCATAAGTTCGTTCTCCTGTTTTGGTAATCTCCCAACGACGAAATTCTTCCTCACCATTATCATATAAAAAAGTTTCATTAAGGATAAAAACATCTCCCTCTTGAATTCCTTCCATTTCCACAGTGAATTGACGTTTGACCTTTCCAAAAAGGTCGATGAATAAACCCGAAGCGGTTGTTTTTCCTAAGAAGTATTCTTCTAATTTGAATTCTGGTTTTTTATCAGCAAAATCTTCAAGTTTCATATTCGTACATCCTGTTACGATTAAAACCAAAAACCCCAGTAATAAGCATTTTTTGAACATGCACTAAATCTACCTACGAAGTCCTAATAAACTAGATCTCTTTATACCTCGTGATACTCAGGTTTGGTTTCTTAAGATAAAAGAAAACAAAATTTATGCCCGTCCTCTCAATTGGTTGAAGAATTTGAAACGATGCATCAACAAAGCAAGCAAGAATTAAAAAAAACTATTAAATTTTTAATATTTAAAATGAGAAACTAGCAGTTAGCTCTTTTTGGTAAAATCAATTTGATATACATCGATGGTTTTAGCCTTAAAACCACCTGAACAATACGATAAGTAAAAATTCCACATTCGCTTAAATTCATCCGAATAACCCAAATTCTTAATCTTTTGCCACTTTTGATTAAAGTTTGTTCGCCATAGCTCGAGTGTTTGATGGTAGCTATCCGCCATTTGGTTTTTCACTAAATATCCTAGTTTATTTTCTTGAGCAATTTGTTGTAGTTTTTGAGGACTCGGCAACATTCCTCCTGGGAAAATATACTTCTGAATAAAATCAATTTTTTTGGCATAGCGCTCAAAAAGTCCATCGAAGATCACAATGGTTTGCATGGAGAAAACTCCTTGCGGTTTGAGTAGCTCTTTGACTTTATCAAAATAAGTTTGCCAGTATTGAATACCTACAGCTTCAAACATTTCGATGGAATAAATTCTTGAATATTGACCTTTATGTTCTCGATAATCACGGTAGATAACATTCATACGACTCTGGAGTCCTAACTCTTCAATTTTGGCCTGGACGAAATTAAATTGTTCTTGGGAAATTGTTAAGGTATCCACTTTTATTGATGGAAATTTCGATAATAAATAAAATGCAAAACTTCCCCAACCCGAACCAATTTCTAAGATATGATCACCTGATTGAGGTTCATTGCCTTTAATTAAACTTGCGAATTTATTTTCTTGGGCTTGAGTGAGGGTTTCGTTTCCTGTTTTAAAATATCCTGAGGAATAAGTGAGGGTATCATCTAACCATTCTTCATAAAATTGATTTCCTAAATCATAATGAGCATGAATATTTTTCTTACTTTGTTTAACCGAGTTTTCGGTTTGCTGCGCATAAGGACGAGATAAGTATCGATATAATCGAGATCCACTCATCTCTCCTCCAAAAGCCTGTTCATTCATGGCACCAAATTCTAAAAACTTACTTAAGTCATCTGCTTCAAACTTCTGTTTGATGTATGCCTCACCCAATCCCACGGATCCTCGAAAATAAAGATCCCATATCATGCTGAGCTTGCGAACTGTTAAAAGAACTGTCGGTCCCTCTTGGCTTCCTTGAAAATGATACTTTTTTCCCTTAACGTCTAAATTAAGAGTTCCATAGACAATTTTTGAACAAACCTGTCTTATATAGCGGTCAATAACCAATCCCTTAATCCTCCAAAATTAATCTAAGTATAGTTTATCTTTGATGCGTTGGGAATATTTAAAGAAGTTGCTTTTTTTAAAAAAAAGCTTTAGGGCCTGAACATGGATGAGGGCAATTGCCTTTAAACTTCCAAAAATATTAGTGAGAAAAAAGAGAAAACCCTGAGCTTTTGTTAATGGAGCTAAGGGCAAATCAATTGAAGCATAAAAGATCTGATCTTTTTCTTTGTTATATTGATTGATAAAGCATTGAAACCGATGAGGGTTGGGTATTTTGACCGTAATTTTATACGTGCAATCCATTTCAATAAAAGGGGATACATACATATTTTTTTTAAACTGTTTTTGATCGAAGTCTTTTAACGAGAGATAATGAACTTGATCACCAAATGTATTTTTAACTTCATATAAAATAGAAACTAATTGATTGTGATGATCTAAATACAAATAAAAACTAATTGGGTTAAACGAGTACCCTAAAAATGATGGAATAGTAATGAAATTTACTTGATGAAAGTCAATTTGATATTTTTTTGCTAGATCAGTTGCAAATTTGAAAAGAGAAGTTTGTTTTTCCCGATACCCATGTTGACGGTAAAAAATTGATAAACAATTCAATTTGTTTAAAGAAATAAACCAAGGCAGTGAATGTGGGTCATTTAAATTAACGCAAAGGTAAGGAGCTTTGTATTGAAAAAAATTTTGAGTATCGCGAGTTCTTTTATGAATAATATGACCCTGGCCAATACTATGATTGGGGGTTAATTCCATGGTATTCGAGAAGTGTCAGGATTAGAAAATCCTTTGGGTTCTATATGTAAATGCTGGCATATTTTTAAGGCAGATTGGATACCATCCTCATGGAAGCCATAACCCAAATAACTTCCCGCATAATATGTTTGTTGGCGACCTTGAAGATAACCAATATCTTTTTGAGCCTGCAGTGTATCCAAGGAAAAAATGGGATGCTCATAGACCGTTTGGTATAAGGGATTTTTTTTGTGTTGATTCAATGAGACAAAATATTGATCCTGAGTAGCCAAGGGTTGTAACCTGTTCATCCAATACGTCAGTGTACACAGTTGATCTTCGTTTGTATGAAAATTCCAACTGGACCAAGCTGCTCGATGAGGGGGCATTAATGAGGAGTTTTGATGCAGTTGGGCGAGATTGGGTTGGAATTGAAAAATAGATAAAAGCTTGATTTCTTCAGCTGTTTTATCCATGAGCAGAGGTAAAAATGTTTTTGGCGAACAAGCAAATACCAAATAATCAAAAAAAAGTCTTTCTTTTGGGGTGTGTATCTGAATTTGAGGAGTTCGATAAATCGATTTGATTTGAGAGGATAACTGAACTTGAAAATGAGAGGCGTTCATCAAGCATTGGATATAATTTTGAGATCCTCCTTGTACTGTTTTCCATTGCGGGCGATTCAAAAAATTAAAAAGTTTATGGTTTTGAAAAAAACTCACAATACTGGATAAAGGCTGATCTAGTGAATTTTGATCAGGGGTAGACCAAATACTCGAAATTAAAGGAATGAAGTGAAATTCAATAAATTCTTTGGAATAGTGATGTCTATCTAAATATTGGCGTATCGAAATTTTTTGATCAGGTTTTCTAGTTTGAAATGTTTTATAAAATTTAATGATATCTTTGATCATCCTATAAAATCTCTTATTCAATAGATTTCTAGGATCGGCAAAAAGAGCTCTCAATCCCCCTCCGCCATATTCAAATTGACTCGAGGGATTATAAAAACTAAATGACATATCGCTGTTGGCAATGGGAACTTTTAATTGATCAAATAATTTCGTTAAATTTGGATATGTTAGTTCGTTATAAACGATGAAACCTGTATCAATAGATATTGTTTTTCCTTGAGTGTCATTCACTTGACGAGTATTCGCATGACCGCCAAGGTAATCATTTTTCTCAAAAACAGTTACATCAAAATCATTCTGGAGAAAGTAAGCAGAGGATAGTCCCGCAATTCCAGATCCGATGATGGCTAATTTTTTTTTCACTCGATTATTTAATTTTTTGATAAGCCTCTAAGGCTCGGTTACGGGAGTCCTTTAAATCAACAATAGGGTGGTAATATAATTTCTGTTGGATTAAGGATTGGAATGCATGTTCTTGAAGATAAGGTTGAAAAATTGAAGAGGGTTTTTGTAAAGTTTTTAATTGAGGCAAATATTGCAAAATAAATGAGGCTTGGGGGTCAAATCGTTCTGACTGTAAGATTGGGTTGAATACTCTAAAATAAGGAGAAGCATCAGCGCCACATCCTGCTATCCACTGCCATCCCGCAGCATTGCTAGCTTCATCGTAATCTAAAAGGGTTTCTTGAAAGTAACGCTCTCCTAACGTCCAGTTCAATAGTAAATTTTTGACTAAAAAACTTCCCACAACCATTCGAAGTCGATTATGCATCCAGCCTTTTTCATAAATTTGTTTCATGGCGGCATCAACTAAAGGGATTCCTGTTTGCCCCCTTTTCCATAAATCTAAGTCTTTGCTACTTTTTCTCCAGGGAAACTTTTGAAATTTTAGATTGATGGGAATGGATGATAAGTTTTTTGAGTAATATAATAAGGAGTATGAAAACTCTCTCCAACCAATCTCTGATAAATAGGTTATAACAGAGGGTGTTAATTTTTTTGCCTTTAATACATTGAATACAATCGTTCGAGGAGAGATTTCTCCAAATCGTAAATAGGGAGATAGTTTTGAAGTTTGATCTAAATCCGGTCGATCTCTTGCTTCTTTATAAACATCAATATCTGTTTTTAAATACCGAGAAAGTTGTTCATGGGCGTTTTGTTCACCCGGAGTCCAATATTTAGAAAATTTTTGATACCAATTTTTATCAGGTAAAAAGTTAAAGGTAGACTTTTCTTGATGTCTTAAAACATTCAAGGAGTTAAGTTTTTCAATTTTTTCTTTTTTTGATTGATAAACGTCAAAAGCTTTTCTCCAGTAAGGGGTGAATACTTTAAAATATTGTCCTGAATTATTTTGAACCTCCCAAGGTTCATTTAATAAGTGTCCATTAAATGTCTCCACTTCAACACCTTGCTCTTGTAAATTTTTCTTTATAGTTGTGTCTCTTTTAATGGTCTCAGGTGAATAAAGACGATTCCAAATAACTTGATGAATTTGATATTTTGTGATGAGTTTTTGTAAAATCTCAAGTGCCTCACCCTCTTTGATTATAATTGACGCTCCAAAACTTGATTGATAGGACTGCTGTAATTTTTTTAAAGACTCATGAAGCCACCAATGTCCAGCCTTTCCTGTAGCCTGACGCTCTACCGGGTCGTGGATATAAACAAATAAAGCTGGGTTTCGGCTTTGTTGTAAAGCGAGCAATGCAGGATTATCTTCTAAACGAAGATCTCGGCGAAGCCAATATATGGATTTATGTTCGATGATAAGATTTTAGCAAAATTATTTGCTATGAGGAGGCATTTTCTTTTCCACAAACCAAACGTGCTGTTTTAAGACGGGATCATACTTTCTTTGTCTTAATTTATCAGAAACTTTCATTCCCTTGGTTGGTTTACGAACAATGTATTTTGTTCCAGTTTCTGGTTTTTCTTCAGGAATAAGCTGTTTTAATTGATATGTCGACTTTTTTGCCATTGGCGTAAAATAAACTAATTTATCATTTGGTCAAGATTGATTGTCAAAAAAATCACAAAATTCGCTTCCAATGATCTCTTTTATCTGTCAATGAGCGTCGCTTCTTCTCCGTCAATTGATCGTAGCAGTACGGACATGTAAACCCCTCCTCATAATGAGGTGATTTTTTCTCTTCCGGAATAAGTGGCATATTACATCCAAAACAAAGCTCGTTGGAGCCAGGTTGAAGTTGTTTATCGACAGAGACTCGGTAATCAAATACAAAACATTCACCATTCCATTGAGATGCAGGAGTGTCTTCAAAGTATTTTAGAATTCCCCCTTTGAGTTGATAAGTATCAATTCCATATTTTTGCATTAGAGGACCCGCCTTCTCACAACGAATGCCACCTGTGCAATAAATAGCTACTTTTTTATTTTGAAGCTCTTCTTTTCGTTCTTCAATATATTTTTTAAACTCTCGAAAAGTTTTGATATCAGGGTTCGTGGCATTTTGAAAATGTCCCACTTTAAATTCATAATCATTTCGAGTATCGATGATCTCAACGTCTTCTTGTTTAATAAAATTATCCCATTGTTCTGGATCAATAAATTGACCTTGTTCAATTTCTTCAATACTTAAATCAAAATCAGAAGTGACAATTTCTTTTTTAATTTTAGTTTTAAATCGATTGAAGACTATTTTTCCATCAAACTTAGAAACTTTGATATTTTGTGAGTCCACTCCTAAGTTTTTTAAAAACTCAATAGTGTTTTTCTCTTCGATAATAGGAACAGCAATCGTGCCGTTAAGCCCTTCGGGTCCAATAAGAACCGTTCCTTTGATATCAAGCGGTTGGAAGAAACTTTGAACTTGTGTTTCCATTTGGGTAAGGTCATCAATTCGAAAAAAACTATAAAAGGCGATAACAGAGACGTTTTTCATAATATTATGGTGATTATTATTTTATAGAGATTTTACTTTGCCAGCAAAGTCATTTTCATATTTTGCCAGTAAAGGCATAAACTTCAACCAAGCATCTTTTAGGGCATCCACAAATTTTTCTGTTGCCTCTTCGGAGTGACAAGGAGTAGGCGTAATTCGGATACGCTCTGTTCCTTTAGGAACTGTGGGATAATTGATCGGCTGAACATAGACTTGATGTTCATCTAGAAGAAAATCACTGATTTGCTTACATAGTTTACTATCTCCGATCAAAACAGGGATGATATGAGATCCAGAGTCTAAGAAAGGGATGCCAGCGGAACGTAGATGCGATTTGACATAATTCACGTTCTCAAAAAATGTTTCTCGAACTTGGGTACTTTTTTTAACTTGCTGGATACTCTCTAAACTACCTGCTGCTACTGCAGGACACATTGATGTAGTAAAGATAAATCCTTTTGAAAAACTTCTCACAAAATCGATGATTGTATTTGAAGAAGCAATATACCCACCCGCAAGACCAAAAGCTTTTGCTAAGGTTCCATTGATAATATCAATGTGCTCTGCTACGCCTTTTTCTTCTGCGACTCCTGCTGCATTAGGTCCGTATAAGCCCACTGCGTGAACCTCATCAAGGTAAATTAAAGCACCGTTATCTTGAGCCACTTCAATGACATCTTCTAAAGGAGCAAAATCTGCCTCCATGGAGTACACTGACTCTAAGACAATAATCTTAGGACGAGAAAACTCTACGCCTTGTAAAATATCCTTTAAGTGTTTGACATCATTATGACGAAAAATTGCCTTTTCTTTTTTACTAGCGCGAATTCCTTCAATTAAGGAAGCGTGATTTAACTCATCACTTAAAACTAAGCAGTTATCAAAAGCAGAAATAATAGATTTAAGCGCTGACTCATTAGCACTATAGCCAGAGTTAAAAGCAAGAGCTCTTTCTTTTTGGTGAAGAGCCGCTATTTCTTTTTCTAACTGAATATGAAAATTAGTTGTACCAGAGATATTTCTTGTCCCTCCACTGCCAGCACCCAGTTTCTCTGCTGCCTGCTTCATGGCATCAATGACGAATGGATTTTGACTCATTCCTAAATAATCATTCGAACACCAAACATCAATTTCTTCAGTAGATCCATTGTGGTGACGTGTTGCTTTAGGAAATTGTCCCGCTTTACGTTCGATATTGTTAAAAATACGATAGTGACCCTCTTCTTTAATCTTATCTATTTCGGATTGAAGAGTACTAAAATAATTTGTTTTCCAGTTATGAGTTTTCACAGTAATAAAATATGAAGCTTCCTTTCTAAAAGAAATAGAAAATTAGACGCATAAGGATCAAAAAAAGAACTTCTGTCTATTTATTAACTAAAGGAATGACTTCTTTTCCAATTAATTCAATAGAATTAAGGAGTTTTTGATGTGTGATATCAGCTATATCCATTTGAAATTGGAATCGGGTAATACCACCGAGTGCCTCACTATGTCTTAGTATTTTCTCAGCAACTTGCTCAGGGCTGCCTAATACTATAGCTCCTAATGGGCCAGTTTGTTGATCAAACTGTTCACGGGTTACAGGTCCCCAACCACGCTCCCGACCAATTTTAGTAAACATTTTTGCATACCCCTCATAATATAAGTCAATGGCCTCTTCCATAGTTTTTCCGACAAAACCCAATGAATGCAATCCGACTTGCATTTTTTCAGAAGGATGGCCTGCTTGCTTCCACGCTTCTCGATAAATATCCACCAAAGGTTTAAAACGATGGGTATTCCCTCCAATGATTGCCACCATCAAAGGCAATCCTAGAATTCCCGCTCTTGCAAAAGATTGAGGAGTTCCTCCCACACCTAACCATATGGGAAGAGGATCTTGGATGGGACGAGGATAAATAGGGAGATTATTAATAGCGGGTCGGAATTTTCCTGACCAATTGACAAATTCATTGGCACGGATTTGAAGTAAGAGATCTAATTTCTCAATAAATAAATCATCATAATCATTAAAATCAAAACCAAATAAAGGAAATGCCTCTGAGAATGAACCACGGCCTGCTACCATTTCAGCTCTTCCATTAGAAATTAAATCGAGGGTAGATAAGCTTTGAAAAGTTCGTACAGGATCTGAAGCACTTAAAACAGTCACTGCACTGATCAATTTAATTTTTTCAGTTTTTGCTGCAGCTGCTGAGAGAATATTGAATGGAGAGGAATCAAGAAACTCTTGTCGATGATGTTCTCCGATACCAAACGTGTGCAGACCTACTTGATCAGCATATTGAATACGCTCAAGAAGCTCATTAATTGCGGCAGCACCATCATGCTCTCCTTCTCGCAAACCAGCAAAACTATCTATTCCAATTTCCATATTTTTATCTAAAAGAGTTAGCTAAAGTACGTATAATCTATTATTTAGTTTAAATGAAAGAAATTAAAGTTTTATCTCGATCGAGCTTTCTTGCTCAAATTCAAACTCATTTGGCCATAAAAAAAATTAAAACTATTTTCAAAGGTTCAATATCTTCACAATATACCCAGTCAATTGGAGATATGGATGCCTCTTCAAAATCTTGGGAAAAACATGGTTTTGGTGTTTTTACGAATTCTCTTAGTAAGCAACTACATCTAAATAATGCTGATTTAGTTGTTCACTCTTTCAAAGATCTACCTGTCAAAAGTTCAAAAAAATCTAAATTTATCTGTCTTAATCGAGATGATCCTCGGGATGTTTTATTGGTCAAAAAAAAATCAATTCGCAATTCATCTCTCACAATTGCCACATCCTCACCGAGAAGAAAATTTTATCTTCGCCATTTAGATAAATTTTTACCAAACAAAAAGTTTAAATCGAATAGCATTCGTGGAAATATCACCACTCGATTAGAAAAAATAATTTTATCAAGCAAGCATGATGGTATTTTTATGGCAAAAGCTGCAATTGATCGTGTTTTTCAGCATGGTCAGAGAATTAATAATCAAGAATTTCAAAAATTCAAAAAATATTTTAAACAATTTGAATATATTATTTTACCTTTATCTAATTTTCCAGCGGCTGCTGCACAAGGTTGTATTGCTATAGAGTACTTAGCTAAAAATAAAAAATTAGATACTATTTTACAATCAATCAATGACCCTCATTCTTATCATCAAGCTCAGTTAGAAAGAAAATTTTTATCAAGATGGGGTGGAGGATGTGCGCTAGATATAGGTGTAACAGTGGAGAATTTTTTAGATCAGCAAATTCTTTTTGCTCGAGGAAAAGATGAAAATACTAAAAAATATTTTCATGAACGAAAATACTTATCAAAATCTAAAACTAAAAAAGTAAAGCATATTTTCCCCGCAAATCTGAAAACTTATAAAATGTTTAATCGTGAACCATTCCCTCTCAAAAAAGACCTCTCTGATAAACATATTCTCGCAACAAGAACAGAATATTTACCTAAATCAAAGATTTCTAAAGCAGGATTTTTGGGAACTGCTGGGGTTACAAGTTGGCGAAAATTCAATCAAACTGGAGTCAAGATCAACTATAGCTTTGATGGTTTTGGAGAAAAATATCGACCTATTGAAAGCTATTATATCCAATCCAAATTAAAACCCCTTAAACTAACTTATGAAAAAAATAAGATTTCTTCATCCTTCCAACCTCTTGCCCATTATCAATTAGTTCCTTCTTTGAATGAACAGACGATTGATAATCTTTTTCTTGCGGAGAGTTTTTATTGGATGAGTTATTCAGCCTTTAAATTAGCTATTCAACTTCGTCCAGATATCTTGAATAAAAAGAATGCTTGTGGGCCAGGCAATACTTATCAAGAAATCTCTAAAATTATTCCTAAAGAACAATTAAATGTATATCTTAGCTATGAAGACTTTAAAAAATACGAGCTTAAATGAAAACTTATTTTCCAATTAGAAAAACAAATAAACTCTCCAAACAAATATTAATTCAACCAATCTTTGTGGATCAAAGGCTTAAATCTCCAAAAAAAATTAAGGGCTTAGGAGAAAACTATAGCTGGTCTCATAACGCCATTCTTCGATCTGTAGAAAAAGATTTGAAAAAAGGAATTCGAAATTTTCTTTTATTTATAGTTCCCAAAGAAAAACAAAAACTCCCAGAGGATTTTAGTTTTCATTATGAAGTTATTCGTTCCCTAAAAAATCATTTTAAAAAAGATCTAACTTTGTTAATTGATACTTGCCTATGTTCTATTACCCCAGATGGACATTGTGGTATCTCTCAAAATAAAAAAATTAATTTACCTCAAACACATTATGCTTTAGGTCTGGCTGCCAATACATATCTGGAGGCGGGTGCGGATATCATTGCTCCGAGCGATATGATGAAAGATACCACACAATATTTAAGAAAAGTATTTAGTGAGAATGAATTTCATTCTGCTCAGATTATGAGCTATTCAACTAAGTTTAAAAGTAGCTTTTACGGCCCTTTCCGAGAAGCAGCTAATTCTACTCCCAAAGGGTATGATCGTTCTTCTTACCAACTCCCCGTTAGTGATCGCACAAAGGCGATTCAAAGCTCGATTATAAACGCTGCTCAAGGAGCTAATTATTTAATGGTCAAACCAGGAATGACCTCTATTGATTTAATTCAAGATATTAAGGCCGAAACACTTCTTCCTACAGGCGCCTATCAAGTCAGTGGAGAATTTGCAAGTTTGCAGCTATTAGACTCCCAAGGGTTGGGTAAATATCCTGATCTGTTAATAGAGTCTCTGCAAGTCTTTAGTCGAGCAAAAGCAGATTATATTATCACGTACGGAGCAAGAGATATTGTCTCCTATTTATAATCATTCTTTTCATAATGCTTTACATAGGAAAGAGCAGTCTATTCCTCCTATATGGATGATGCGCCAAGCTGGTCGGTATCACAGTCATTATCAACAGCTCAAACAAAAATATACTTTTGAACAACTCTGTCGTGAACCTGATCTTGCTTGTGAGGTCACATTAGGTCCGATTCAAGAGTTTGATTTTGATGCAGCGATTTTATTTAGCGACATTCTTTTTCCATTAGATTTTTTAGGGATGGAATTATCGTTTAGTCCCGGTCCAGTCTTTGAAAAAAATTTGACAAAATCTATGTTAGATAATATACAAATTTCTGCCTTTGAAGAATATATTCAATTTCAACATCAAGCACTTCAAAATATTCGCTCTGCCCTTCCCTCAATTAAATCTCTGATTGGTTTTACTGGAGGTCCGATTACCCTTTATCATTTTGCTATTCGCAATAATTCCATTGCAGATAATTTATTTGAACAAGCTCTTCCTGTTTTACAGAGTCTCATTGAAAAAAATATTGCTATTCAATTTCAAAATGACATCGACTTATTGATGATTTTTGATACGGAGGCTAATCAATTAACTGATCAAGCATTCCAAGACTTTTGTCTTCCTTTTATTAAACTAATAGCTGATCAATATCCCAACCAGATCGGTTATTTTACAAAAAATATATCTCCTAATAAATTCGAGCTTCTAAAAAAAATATCAAATTTGCAATTAACGGTTCTGGGAACTCAGCACAATATTTTCCAGGAGCTCTCTCAAACCCATTTATCCCTTCAAGGAAACTTTTCCAATGATCTTTTAACAATTCCAGAAAAATCTGATTTTCTCTCAGCTTTGGAGGAGTACATCGACTTATGCAAATCGTATGATGTCAGTCAGAGAGCTGGGTGGATTGCTAGTCTAGATCATGGAGTACAAAAAATCACACCTGAGACCAATATTCACCTTTTTATCGACCAAATTAGAACTAAATTAGCCTAAAAAACGTACTTTTTTTCAATGGCAAACTTCAAAGGCAACGAGCTTTATATTCATGGATCTGGTCTGAAGACGGGCATACTTCTAACTAATTTAGGAACGCCAGATGAACCAACCGCTCCTTCGCTTAGAACATACCTTCGACAATTTCTAAGTGATGGCAGAGTGATTGAAACTCCCAAAGCCATTTGGTGGTTAATTTTAAATGGAATTGTTCTTCGAACCCGACCTGCTAAATCTGCGAAAGCTTATCAATCTGTTTGGACCGATGATGGTTCACCCTTATTGCTTTACACTCAAAAGCAAAAAAATCTGATTAAAAAGCAATTAGAAAAAAAATATCCAAATTTAATTTTTGATATTGGCATGAGATATGGCAATCCAAGTATTGCAGAGGGTTTGAATAATTTAAGAAATCAAAATTGTGATCGTATTATTGTCTTGCCTCTTTACCCTCAGTATTGTGCTGCCACAACTGGTTCTACTTTTGATGCAGTTGCTATAGAACTTCGACAATGGCGTTGGGTTCCTTCTTTGAGATTTATTGGAAGCTATTATGATCAGCCTCTCTATATTCAAGCTTTAAAAAATAGTATTGAAGAATTTTGGAGTAAAAATGATAAACCCAAAAAATTACTTTTTAGTTATCATGGTATTCCTAAAAAATATTTAGATAAAGGAGATCCGTATCACTGTTTTTGTAGAAAAACGACACGACTCGTTGCGGAGTCCATGAATTTACCTGAAGGTACTTATATGACAACTTTCCAATCTAGATTTGGACCAGCTGAATGGCTCCAACCTTATACTGACAAGACAATTGAAAGTTTAGCCAAAGAAGGCACTGATGACATCCATGTTATTAGCCCTGCATTTTCCTCAGATTGTTTAGAGACCATTGAAGAACTCAATGAGGAAAATCGAGAAATATTTATGGAAAATGGTGGCAAGAAATTTGGATATATCCCCTGTCTTAATGATCGAGAAGATCATATACTCCTCCTGACTTCGTTATTAGAAAACGAATTACATGGATGGGTATGAGCGAACAAATACAAAATCAACAAAAACAAGCTGAACAATGGTTTAAAGAGCTACGCAACCAAATGGTGGGAGCTATCCAAAAAATTGATGGTTCAATTTTTCAAGAAAAGGAATGGCAAAGACCAGGCGGCGGGGGTGGTTTAATGTCTATTCTAAAGGGTGAAATCTTCGAAAAAGTTGGTGTCAATATTTCTACCGTTCATGGAGAATTTAGCGAAGAATTTAGGGATAACATGCCTGGAACTGAAGAGGATCCTAGTTTTTGGGCAAGTGGCATATCGGTTGTGGCTCACATGAAAAATCCTAAAATTGCGGCTGCTCATTTTAATACTCGCTATATTACCACAAAAGGAAAACAATGGTTTGGAGGAGGATGTGATTTAACCCCTGCTATTCCGGAAGAGAAAGAAACTAAAAATTTTCATGAAGGATTAAAAAGAACATGTGATCCTCATGGCCAAGAATATTATGAACAATTTAAACAACAATGTGATGAATACTTTTATTTAAAACATCGAAAAGAACCGAGAGGAATTGGAGGAGTTTTTTTTGATTATATTAGTAATAATTTTGAAAAAGATTTATTTTTTATCAAAGATATTGGTCAGTATTTTATTAATTTCATTATTGATAACGTCAATCGAAAGAAAGATCTTGATTATAATGAGGATGATTTAAGAGCTCTATCTCAAAAAAGATCTCGCTATGTTGAATTTAATTTATTGTATGACCGAGGAACTTTATTTGGTTTAAAAACAGGTGGAAATATTGATGCTATACTTATGTCCATGCCTCCAGAGGCAAAGTGGAGTTAGTCAATGTATGAAACTTTAAAAGTACTTCATATTATTTCTTTTGTTTCCTGGTTTGCAGGTCTCTTTTATCTACCAAGATTATTCGTTTACCATGTTGAAAATAATACCAATAGAGAAATGAATGAGGTTTTTCAAAAAATGGAATACAAACTTCTTCGAATTATCATGAATCCTGCGATGATCTTGACTTGGATTTTTGGTTTGGGTCTTATTCACTACGTTGGATTTGCTTGGTGGCTAGCATTTAAGCTAGTCTTGGTGGGTATTTTAACGGCTTTTCATATGTATTTAGCCAAAATTAGAAAAAATTTAGAACATAATTATCGAGACTATACATCCAGGTATCTGAGAATAATTAATGAGGTTCCTACTATCCTTCTGCTCTTAATTGTAATATTAGTAGTAGTGAAACCTTTTTAATTTATGGATCTCACCCAAGGCAATATTAGAAAACAATTGATTAGCATGGCCGTGCCAGCTGGTATCGGAATGCTTTTTTATACTCTTTATAATGTTGTTGATACTTTTTATGCCGGTCTTATAAGCACCGAGGCATTAGCAGGACTTGCGATATCTTTTCCAGTTTATTTCATTCTTCTTGCTTTTGCTGTTGGTTTTGGACAAGGAGCTACAGCTCTAGTTTCTAATCTATTAGGGGCAAAAAAAGAAGAAGATGCCATTTACATTTATATCCAATCTTTAACCATCTCTTTAATACTATCTATTTTCATAGGGTATATTACTTATAAAGTTTCAGAGCCTGTTTTTATATTTTTTGGTGCCAGTGATCTTTTTTTAGAAAATGGTCTTCGCTATATGCAAACTCTGGCTTATGGTGCTCCTTTTTTTATTTTTGCTAATGTCATCAATTCTTTTTTGTATGCTCAAGGTGATACTAAAAAAAACAGAAACGCTCTTATCATTGGTTTTTTTATCAATTTAATATTCAATCCTGTTCTCTCTTTAGGTATGGGTCCCTTTCCTGCTTTAGGCACAATGGGTATCGCTATCGCTACCATTCTTTGTCAAATATTTAATGTTGTCTATCTAGGATATTTTGTACTGAAGAGCCCATTATCTCAGAAATTTAAATTTAGTTATTGTAAGCTACAAACGAAAATGGTGTTTGATATATTCAAACAAGCCTTTCCTGCTAGTATGAACATGTTACTGATCGGTATGGGTTTTTTTATTATTCAAAAGTATGTCACCGGTTATGGTGCGAACGCCAGTGCGGGGTATGGAATTGCTCTCAGAATAGAGCAAATTATTCTTTTGCCAGCTATTGGACTTAATACAGCCATGCTCAGTATGACAGGTCAAAATTTTGGTGCCAAAAATTTTGATAGAATTTATGAGGCTTTTGTTACTTCACTTAAATTAGCGTTATTATTAATGGTCTTTGGTTCAGCTATTCTTTTTTTAGCAGGAGAGCAAATGGCCTTTCTATTTACTCGAGATACTGAAGTAATACAAATTGCGGGAAGTTATTTATTCATGGCGGCTTTTTTAACCTTTGTTTATCAAGTGATCCATCAAAGTGGCTCAGTTCTGTCGGGGATGAAAAAACCTACAATCAATGCATTTTATACTCTTTTAAGATTAGTGATTATTCCCCCTTTTACTTTTTACTTTTTTTCTCAAACATTGGGGCTGGGTTTGAATGGTATTTGGTGGGCTATTCTATGTAGCAATATTATCGCTGCCTTCTTGATTTTCTTTCATATGCGGTATTTAATTAAAAAAGAAGGGTTAGCATTAAAGGCAAATCCAGTTACTTAATTTCAAATTTCTTCTCTAATTTACGGACAAGGAAAGAAGCAATTAAGATCAGTACTAAATATTCTAAAACTAAAAAAGAGTAAATTTCCAAAGGCCGATACGTAGTAACAATTAATTCATTAGCTCTTCTTGTAAGATCTCCTAACCCTATGACTGATATAAGTGAACTCATCTTCAAAATATAGATACCCTGATTCATTAGGGCGGGTGTGATAATTCTAATTGCCTGCGGTAAAGTCACTTTTAAAAAAACCAAACTAGGTTTAAGGCCTAAAGATCGTGCAGCTTCAATCTGACCTTTTTTAATCGCCTGAATACCTGAGCGATAAATTTCAGAGATAAAAGCTGACTCATGTAAAACTAAAGTGATAACTCCTGCTACAAAAGGATTAAAAGATAAACCTCCCCCGAAGATGGATGGTAATCCATAATAAATCCAAAGCAATAGAACTAAGACTGGTATTGCTCTAAAAATTTCTACATATACAAGATTAATTGATCGAACAGATTTTTTAGAACTAAAGTTTGGTAGAGTTACTAAAAGTCCTACCATAGCTGCTAAAATTAAACTTACTAATGATATCCATATTGTTGTCCAAAGACCTCCGATCAGAAATTCAATGTTTGATGATCCTTGCGGATGAAAAGGATTAATAGAAAACCATGCAAAATTATAAGTTCCAGCACAACTAGATAAAAAAAAAGCTGAAAATAAAAGAATAAATCTTTTCATCAATAATTAATAAAATAACGAATGTAGGTTAGAAAACCAGATTTAAGTCAAATCTTTTAAATCTTCCAAGTGTTTGCTCAATGCTCTAGTAGATAATTGAATTTCATAGATGAACATTAAAATTGCTATCGAAAATATTAAAACACCTAATCCAAAACTATTTAAAGCCAATTGATACTCCTCTAAATAACTAGCAAAGATGCTAAAAAGATTACATAGGAAACTTAGCCCTGATAGAGTTTGTACAGATCTAACTAAATTCAAACGCTTTGTTAATATCAGAATTTGATCAAAATAATGCCCTGCAGTCTTTTTGGAGTGTTTATTTAGTACAATTAAATCATGAATTTTTCTAATTAAAGATGCAAGAGAAGTATATCGATTTCCAAATGAAATCATCATTAAAGGAATGGCTGGAAAAAGTAATGCGGGGTATAGAGTCGAAAAGTTGTTCATTTTAATTTAAAAGAGAAGAGCGGTCAGTTATCTTTAGGAGGGAATAGCTGAGAATCTTATGTAAAGGAGTAATAAGTTGTTATTTTCGCTCTTCTCATAGATTAAATTACTGTAAATAAGAAAAATAAGTATTGCTATGTTTGCACAAGGAGTATGCACTAGATAAATACCATTAGATAAGTTTTTTTTATTCATTACAGTCAACTTATGAATTTACAAAAATCGTTAGAGTGGTTTGGTGTTTTAACTGCCATTGTGTATTCACTTCTTGTTGCTTTCAATATAGGAGCTGAGTTTATCGGTTTTACCCTACTCCTAATTTCAGCCATCGCGATAGGTGCATGGGCTTATTTAGGTAAGCATAAAGGAATATTATTTTTACAGTTCTTTTATGCCAGTGCAGGCATCATTGGTATGTTCAGATGGTTTTAAAAAAGCTCTGAAATTATCAGGAAGATAACTAAGCCAATGAGGTAAATAATAATGATCGAGTTAGTTATGTTCCAAATTTTTTTTTTCAGAAAATATTGCCTTAAAAAATATCCCATATACCCGATAAAATAGAAAAACAAGAAAGATGCTAAAGTGGCACCCAAACCAAATAATATCTTTTGATCTAAGGATACAAAAGATTTAGAGAGATTGCCTAAAATAAACACTGTATCTGAATAAACATGCGGGTTCAAAAAAGTAAAACCCAGTGTTTGAGCTATAATTGTTGATTTTGAACTGGCTTCATTTGAGGTATTTACCTCTAGCGGAGTGTGAAATGATTTGATTTTTCCCCATATGAAATGCACCAAAAAAACGATTAGTGCTAAATTAAAAAACAAAGTTACTGTTTTGGTCATAATTGATTGGATTGAATAAAAAATAAATATGCCAAGAAAAATTAATAAAAAATCACTCAAAGCGCAGATAGTGGTGATTAGAAAAATATGATTTTTCTTGATACCTTGTTCAATAACAAACAAGTTTTGAGCACCTATAGCTAGAATGAAGCTTAGGCCAGTAGTAAATCCAAAGAGAAATTCGCTCATGACAATTTTGCACAGTTTATAGACTTTACTCTTAAAATCTATTAGGTAGATTTTTATCCATGCGTGTTTTCATAGGATCTATCTTTTTTGCTTTGTTTTTTATTTATGTGGTAACAGAAGGTTTTACAAAGATTAGTCTACCTCTATAAATCTTCTCTTTTTATCAGACTTCCATTCATCACTAAATCTCAAGGTTCCCATATGCATTGGAATATCTTGCTTTACAATTAAACTTTCTTCATCAAATTCATAAAAGGCATCGTGCAAATATCGAAACTCGAGTAGGTGGTTGAGGATACCATAATTGATATCTTTGATAACAGAAGGGTCAACATTTTGATTAGTGATAAAAACATAATCTTCGCCAGCAGGAAAATATAAAATAGATCTGATAGCGAGATTTGATGGTCGATTAGCCAAATCTGATTTTTTGATGATGGCATATTGAAATTGGTTTTGTTCAATCTTCTTGATAATTTCATCTGCGCCTGAATCTAGGCGTGTGAAACAATCAAGAGTATTGGCGCCACCAAAACTATGAGAAATTCTTAGTTCTCGATCAAGCAGTTTACAGACGCTTTTTGCTAAAACATATTCCATAGAAACGGGAGATCGAACCAAGATTGTCAAAGATAAATCTTGAGTTAAAGCAATGAGGGTATTTAATTTAAAAACTAAAATACAAATCAGAACAAAAAGTGATTTGAAATACATAGATTACTTTTAACATAAAACATTCTAAATTAATTCGAGATTTATACACTATGCCAAGTTTTCCTATTATCGCTACGATTGCCTGTATTGCTTATGGCATTGAAAGTATTTTTGGTTTTGGGGGAACGATTATATTTCTTGGACTTAGTGGTCTTTTTTACGATTTTAATTCTTTACTAAAATTAGCCATGATTGTTGGCCTTTCATCTGGATTAGCAGTATTAATTCAATCCTATAAATATTTATCTTGGGCCCATTTAATTAGGATTTTGGCTTTTACTATTCCAGGAGCCCTCGTAGGGACACTTCTAATCTCTTCAATGACGTCAGAGTGGTTAATCAAATTTTTTGCATTAATTTTGATTATTTATGCTTGTTTTAACTTATTTTTTCCAAATATTTTTATCCCAGAAACCTTAAAGAAAGCTTTGGTGGTCTTAGGGGGTTTTATCCAAGGGGTGTATACAATTGGTGGTCCCTTTGTGCTAATGGGCTATAAAGATCATTTTTCATCAAAACAAGAGTTGCGGTCCACAATGGCAGGTTACTTTTTTATCATCAACAGTCTTCGTGTAGTTTTTTATATTTTACTAGGTGGGAGCTATATAGAAATTGTAGCTGAATATTATCCTATAGCCTTCATGGTGATGATTAGTGTTTGGTTAGGGTATTTAGTCCATCGAAAAATTTCTGAGGATTTATTCAAAAAGTTAATAATTATTGCTATCTTAATAATAGGAATAATAATCTTAGTTACAAAATGATTGATTGGCAGTCTTATGGACCCATTTATACTGTTGCTCCTGGAATAAAAAAAATTGGAGATTTACCAATTATAGAATTTGATGATGAAGAAAATCGTTATTTAAATTTAAAAAGAAGGGTAAAAGAGAATATTTTTTTTGATGATATGTACACACCTGATCATGATCAGATCATTTGTGATAAAATTCAATCAATCCTCTCTAGAGAGTATCCTTCAAAACCGATATCCTTTAACAACTTTCAAGAATTAGGTTTTGCTATCCAAGAAGATCTAGCTGTTTTTCATCGAACAAATAAATTAATCGCTCTTCATGTCTCTTTTCCTTCTGTCTGGGTACCCAAAGAAAAAATTGGTTTAACTTTTGCTGCTATTCATCAGCCAGTTCCAGGAATGGAATCTTTTCTTAAAAATGAGCAAAAATATGTTTCTATGATGGTTGAAGCAACAGCCCCTATTATTCGTTATGTGTGGGGAGAGCATTATGGATATTTTTTGTGTGAAGAAGAGCCATTACATCCGTCTATTAAGGTGATGCATACCGAAAGACAAACTTTTGTGGGAATTCCTGAGGCCGACTTAGGATTATTTTTTATTCGAAAAAAAGTGATGCTCTATTCTGACACATCAGATGATTTTAAAATATGGTATCAAGGTCAGCTTAAATCTATGAGTTCGGAACAAAAAGCCTACAAGACAAAAGAGGGGTAAGTCGATACTACTGATCGAAAAAAAATATTTTTTTTAAAATAATCAGTTTTAAGTTTCCTGATTACCTTCAGGTGTTGCATTAGGATTAGTTAAACGCTCTAATTCAGCCAATTCTTCAGCTTCTTTTTTCGCATCTCTTTTGGCTTTTTTAGCCGCTAACTTCTCTTGGCGTTTGCGTTCTTTTTCCATCGCACGCTCACCTGCTTTAGATTTATAGTCAAAATGTAGTCCCATAAAAAAAATATAGCATATTTATTCAGAGACTAAAGGTTCAGATTAGATTTTTATTGTTATTTAGAAACTTGCAGTCTAAACACAATTTATGAAATTAAAAAGCTCACTTCTTTGGAGTTATTTATTAGTGCAGTTTATCTTATTTCTTGCTTTTTTATATTTTCCTTTATTTAGTGTGGAGAATTTTTTTTTCTTCAAAGACTCTAACAACATCATTAATATTTTGATCTCCTTATATGGTGAAAAAGAGTGGTTTCTGCTAGGTATATTATTTATAGGCACCGTGTTTATGCCCTTAATGAAATTTTTATTTTCTTTTATTGTGCATCAAATTTCTGCCCATCGTATTAATAAGAGGCTTTTATATTTCTTTACGAAGTGGTCAATGTTGGATTTATTATTAATTGCGCTAGCCGTCACCATATTTAAATTTTCTTATTTTACTGAGATGAAAGTAGAACTTGGGAGTTATTTTTTATTTGGATTTGTAATACTTTCAATTGTTTTCGAAGAAACCAGTAACTAGAATAACGTTCTTTTCGCTAATTGTATCCAGTTTTGATGACAAAGCTTATTCATTAGCTGATCATCAAAGCCCTGATTATCCATCAAATCTAATAATTTTTTCATCCCCAATACACTTGATAAGTCCTTAGGCATCATTGCTCCATCAAAATCTGAACCAAATCCAACACAGTCCTCTCCTAAATAATCTATAAAATACTTAAAGTGATCGACTATTACTTGGATATCAGTTTCTGCAATCATTTTGCCATCAGGCCTTAGAAAAGCAGGAGCAAAGTTGACTCCAACCATTCCTTTGGTTTCTTTAATGGCGTCCAATTGTTGGTTCGTTAAGTTTCTCGTGTGAGGACATAATTGATGAGCATTGCTATGAGTAGCCACTAAAGGATTATGAGAATGCTTGGCAATATCCCAAAAGCCTTTTTCATTTAAATGAGAATTATCCACGATAATTTTTAAATCATTACAATATTTGATGAGTTCTATCCCTTTGCTTGTCAGACCTTTTCCTATATCAGGCGAATGAGGAAAGGCAAAAGGAACCCCTTCTCCAAATATAGTAGGACGTGACCATACCGGTCCAATGGAACGAAGTCCGGATCGATATAGTGCCTCTAAATTGTAAAAATTATCATCAATACATTCAGCACCCTCAATATGCATCAATACTGAGAGGCTTCTTTCTTGAAAGCTTTTTTCCAATTCAGAACCAGAAAGGCAGATTTTGACTTTTCCTTGAGAGTGTTTTTCAATTTTAGATAAAAGAGATATCTTTCTTATAACTGTAGGTAAGGCTTGATCGCTTCCAATTAAGTCAGGTAAAGGTAGTGAATATTCATCTTTTTCCATATCTTCATAACGAATAGGTTTATCACTACTGTTAACTTCAGCCTCAGGTGATGGGACGTAAATTGCAAAAAATCCTCCTCTAAAACCAACTTCTTCCATTCGCGGTAAATCAAGATGACCCTCGTTATCTCCCTGGAGAAAATCTTCATGCGCATTGATTTTATTTTTTAAAAATAAACGAAACAGCACATCATTATGACCGTCGAAAATTTGATAACTCATTTGAATTTCATCATAGCATTTTGTAGTTGTGACCAAATAAGAAAAGTTTAATGTTCGCTCGATGGATTTGGCGACTTTTTTCTCTCTAGCTGGAGCGGCTTTTATATTTGGAATTTCTCCTGGACCAGGAACATTGGCTGCACTTTCTGTTTCGACTACTCAAGGACTTCGTTCTGGTTTAATTTTGGGAGCTGGGGAAGCTGTTGGTGATGTTGTTTATTTGACTATGGCTATTCTTTCGTTGGGATATTTGTCCACCTACCTAGAACCTGTAATGATTTTTGTTCGTTGGATTGGTGCTGGATATCTTATTTATCTTGGTATTATGCAATTTCGACTATCTCGACTTGAATTGGAACATTCTAATCAAATTTCAACTAATGCTCTCAAACAATTTTTGATGGGGTTTTTAATAGGAGGGACAAATCCAAAGGTAATTTTATTTTATCTATCTTTTATTCCTCTATTTTTAGATTTATCTAATATTAGTTTAATGACAGGTATTGAGATTATTCTGACTGTTTATTTTAGTGTGTTTGCCTCACTGGTAGTTGTTTGTGGGGCTGGTAATCAAATTAAATCGTGGGTAACCAAACCCTCCTCCGCCAAAAGATTAAATCAGATTACAGGCAGTGTGATGGTTTTAGTCGGATTATTGTTGGTGGTCTCATAAAGAGACATTAGCTGTTCTATTTTAGCAAAAGTAAAATTTTCAATTGAGCATATATATATTTTGAAAAGGAAACATAAAAATGAACAAATCTTATGCATTCACAGGAAAATCAATCAAGTTTTGGCTTGATCTCTTTAATTTTATGACAACTACAAGAGAAGATGGAATAGAAAACTTTTGTAAAACTGAATATGGCACTGATTGGCAGTGGGCATACTCACATTATCAAAAGAATAAGTCATTCCCATCACCATTCAAACAAGCTGCTTAATGAATAGTATTTTCAAAACTCTTCAACAAGTGATCCTGATTAAAAAGGAGAAAAACTCTAAAATTCTCAACCGAGATGAGTTATATCTGGCAGGATCAGCAGACTTGTTTGATTTAGAGCGTCGACAAAAAGAGCTCGATACTCGTTTTACAAGAAAATTTTAAAGCGCCCTTTTCTGAAAAGAAAGGGCCTTTAGCCCAACAACCAAATCTCCACAGCCACAAAAATAAATAATCCCGAAAAGATTAAGTTTACGATATTTTTCGGTCGACTAAAGTAATCGGAGAATTTCTTCATCCCAAAAAAATGACCGATGATGGAGTAATTCATTGCTGAAATAAAAAAAGAGCCAATTGAAAAAATTAAGGCTATTTGAAAAGTTAAATTTTCACTAAATTTGATTGTTGCTAGGGCTGACCAAAAAGCAAACGCCTTGGGATTGGTATAGGCTACGATGATGGCTTTTCGCATACTGTAGAAGAAGTTCTTTTCATTAGTTGACTTAATTAATTCATTTTGAGAGTTAAAATATTGCTTTCCTATTTGATAGGCCAGATACAGCATGTAGGCGCTTGCTAAAACTTTAAGAGCGTAAAACCCCCAACCCATTAATTGAGAAATTAAAAAGGATATGCCCGTAGTGGCTAAGAGGCACCAAGTAAAAGATCCAATAGCAGTTCCTACGGCAGCTCCCCAAATTTGATATTTATTTCCACCCATACCCACAGAAGCAACAAAAAAAGTATTCGGTCCAGGAAGAAAGACAGCAAAATAAAATACAATCCAGCCCGATAGCAGAGCTAAGAAAATTTCATACATATATGTAAATGATTAATGATTTAAAATTTGACTAAGGAAAAGTTTAGTACGATCACTTTTTGGATTATTGAAAAATTCATCAGGCTTTGCTTGTTCGACGATACGTCCTTCATCCATAAAGATCATTTGATCCGCAACCGTCTTTGCAAAACCCATTTCATGAGTAACCACTAGCATCGTCATTCCTTCTTCCGCTAATTGGATCATCACATCTAAAACCTCTTTAATCATTTCAGGATCAAGAGCTGAGGTAGGCTCATCAAATAACATAATATCGGGGTTCATCGCAAGAGATCTCGCAATAGCCACACGCTGTTGTTGACCACCTGATAATTGCCCAGGAAACTTTTCAGCCTGTTCAGGAATTTTTACCTTTTCCAAGTATGACATGGCAATTTCTTCAGCTTCCTTTTTGGGCATTTTCTTCACCCAAATAGGCGCCAAGGCGATATTATCTAAAACAGATAAATGGGGGAAAAGATTAAACTGTTGAAAAACCATTCCCACGTTCTTTCTAATTAAATCAATATTTTTAAGATCATTAGTCAGCTCAGTTCCATGAACTACAATTTTGCCTTCTTGATGGGCTTCCAAACGATTAATACAACGGATCATAGTTGATTTACCGGAACCACTAGGTCCACAAATCACAATTCTTTGACCTTTCTCCACAAATAAGTCAATATCTTTGAGAACGTGAAAGTCGTCATACCACTTGTTGACTTTTTCTAATTGGATTACTTGCTCAGTCATTTTTAACTATTATCTGTCTTCAATTTCTTTTCTAAATATAAACTATACCTCGACATACCAAAGCAGAATATAAAGAAAACTAGCGAAATAAAAACATAAACCTCATAGTATAGTTTAGTCCAAGTCATATCTGCTAAAGCTGCCCTACCTATTCCCAATAAATCAAAGAGACCAATAATCAATACTAGAGATGTATCCTTAAACAAACCGATACAAGTATTAACAATTGGAGGTATAGCAATCTTCAAGGCTTGAGGTAAAACAATTTTTCTGGTGGTCTGCCAATAACTTAAACCTAATGATTGAGCTGCCTCTACTTGACCTCGAGGTATTGCTTGCAAACCCCCTCTTATTGCTTCTGCCATATAAGCTGATTGGAACAATGTAACTGCAACTAAGGCTCTTAATAAATTATCTGGGTTAACACCATCAGGAAGAAATAACGGGAGCATTACATTTGCGGTGAATAGCAAAGTGATCAAAGGAACGCCGCGAATGAATTCAATGAAAACAACACAAAGTGATTTAATAATTGGCATCTTTGATCTTCTACCTAGCGCTAAAAGAATACTTAAGGGAAAGGCCAAACCTATACCAGTAACTCCTAAAAAAAGTGTTACCAATAGACCGCCCCACTTATTTGTTCCTACAACACTTAATCCAGGTCCGCCATAAAGCATAAAATAAGCAATGAAGGGGTAAACAAAAGTAAAATAAATAAAATATTTACGAAATGGGATTTTATCAAAAAGGATACCTATTATTGCTAAGGGTAAAAGAGCATAAACTAAATTTACTCTCCATGCTTCTTCAATGGGGTAAAGGCCATACATAAACTGATCCCAACGAGCATAAATAATAGCCCAACAGGCTCCATATTCTCCAGGCATGATATTCTTTGAGCAAAGGCCACGATCAGTAATTAACTCTCCTTGAAAGTTGTATCTAAAATCAGCTGCAAAAATTGCCCAATTCAAACAAAAACTACCAACCTGATAAATAAAAATTAGTGCAATAATAGTTAAAAGTGTATTAACCCACGATGAAAATAAGTTTCTGATTAACCAGTTGTAGTACTTGTTATGAGAGATATTTTGAATAGCCGTAGAACTCATGCGTTACCCTTAAATTGAACAGATTTATTATAAATATTCATAAAAAAAGAAATGGTTAAGCTAATAGTTAAATAAGTTAACATGACAATTAACATAATTTCTATAGCTCTTCCTGTTTGGTTAAGGGAGATGCCTCCGAACCCATGAACTAAATCAGCATATCCAATTGCTATACCTAGTGAAGAATTTTTAGTTAAATTTAAATATTGAGAAGTCAGTGGCGGAATAATAACTCTTAGAGCTTGAGGAATAATAATTAATCTCATAATTAAGTTACTCTTTAACCCTAAGGCTTGCGAAGCTTCTCTTTGACCTTTAGAAACAGAAATAATTCCTGATCTTACTGTCTCGGAAATAAATGCAGCAGTATAAATTGATAAACCAAAAAGCATTCCCATAAATTCTGGACGAATGACCATACCGCCTTTGAAGTTGAACCCTTTAAGGACTGGGCTATCAAATTCTAAAGGCATTCCCATGATGTAGTAAAAAATGATTGGGGTAAAAATAATTATTGCACTGTTAATTAAAAAAATTGGGTATTGTTTTCCAGAGGCTTCTTGCTTACTTTTAAGAAATCTTTTTACAAAGAAGGAAGCTACGATTGCGATAACTAAGCTCCAAGCAACAATAGAAAACCCATCTTTGAATATTGGCTGAGGAGAAAATAACCCTCTATTAGTTAGATAAAAACTATCAAATAAAACAATTGCTTGTTTTATTTTTGGAAGATGTAGGAGAATGCTGTAATAAAGAATTATCTGGACAAGAACAGGTACATTTCTTGTAAATTCGACGTAAACATAGGCAATGTTGCGAAATAACCAATTACTTGAGAGGCGAATAACACCAACTAAAAATCCAATGATTGTTGCCAGAAAACATCCACAAATAGCAATCATCAGAGTATTTAACAATCCAACAAAATAAGCTCTTAAATGAGTATCCTCACTTGTAAATGGAATTAAACGAATACTAATATCGTAACCTGCAGCTACATGTAAGAAATCAAAACCTGAACTTATTCCCCTCTTTTCAAGGTTATAGGCAGTTTGTTGAGCTATGAGATAAATTAATAAAGCAAAAAGACCAATTACGAGAGTTTGGATAAGAAGTGACCTTGATTTTTCATCAAAAATTAACTTTCTAAGAAAATTGGTCTGCATTGGTGGGGTCTTTGATTAAGGGTATGGGCATATAGCCCATACCCAATTTATTTTATCTGAACGGAGGTGCGTAAAGAATACCACCGTCTTTATATAAAGCGTTAAGACCTCTTTGAATGTTAATTGGTGTGTTAGGACCAATATGCTTTTCAAAGCTCTCAGAGTAGTTACCTACTTGAGTTAGGATGTTAGCAGCCCAATCATCTGATAGACCAAGCTGAGCACCATAACCTGCTTCAACACCTAATAGTCTTAGAACCTCAGGATTCTTAGAACCCTTCATTTCCTCAACATTACTTGATGTGATGCCAAGCTCTTCACCAATGATCATTGCATTAAGTGACCATCTAACTACGTCAGCCCACTCACTGTCATTACCTCTAACTGCAGGGCCTAAAGGCTCTTTAGAAATAATTTCAGGTAAAACTACGTGTGCAGATGGATCTGGATAACCAGCTCTACTTGCATACAAACCTGAAGCATCAGTTGTGTAAACGTCACAACGACCTGCTATGTATGCAGCGTCTGCTTCTGCGTTAGTTTCTACTGGAACTGATTCATATGACATTCCTTGACCTTTGAAGTAATCAGCTAAGTTCATCTCAGTTGTTGTACCAACTTGGATACATACAGAAGCTCCGTCTAATTCAGATGCGCTAGACACACCTAAAGAAGCAGGAACCATGAAGCCTTGACCATCATAGTAATTAACACCTACGAACTCTAAACCAAGATCAACGTCTCTTGATAAAGTCCAAGTTGTGTTTCTTGAAAGCATATCAAT
>ERZ802830.802-NODE-802-length-30889-cov-10.4868_pt1 | contig 30889 bp, 26 predicted proteins | sample MGYA00345654_ERZ802830 | MGnify/ENA primary metagenome ERZ802830 (study PRJEB30503, sample SAMEA104212375) | marine metagenome | biome: Westerlies Biome; feature: [SRF] surface water layer (ENVO:00010504) within the epipelagic zone...; material: water... | reverse complement strand
AATTGCTAGTGCAATAAATCCAAAAACAAAAAGTGTTATGTATTGAGAATTGTCATTTATGAAGTAAATTACAGCCAATGCCCACATCCCCAATCCTGATAAAATCATTAAACTAACCGCAATCCAATCAATTGTCGTCGCTATACTTTTTCTATTTTTAGCGAAACGCATACCTGCAAAAGCTAAATAGAAAGAAAAAATTGCTATTAGAAATAAAAAGATATTGCTGTTGATAATTGACATGGGAATAGCTGTTAAGAAAATACCAACCATGCTCCAGAAATATGTTCTACCTGAAAGAACATGGAATTTTTTTCCTTTCTCAAATGAAATTGCCAGGGCAGCACAAAGAAGAGCAATTGTTCCAGCTAATATATGAATTGATAACAATATACCCATGCTAATTAACTGTTATGTTCTACTCCACAGTTACCGATTTTGCTAGATTGCGGGGATGATCTACGTCAGTCCCTTTCATAATTGCCACGTGATACGAAAGAAGCTGTAATGGAATCGTGAAAATTATTGGGTCTAAAACCTCTGGACAATGTGGCACATTCACTACCTTGCATCGTTTGTCGCTCTCAAATTTTATGCTCTCGTCAGCAAAAACATATAACTTCCCACCACGAGCACTTACCTCTGACAGATTAGCTCTAAGCTTACTTAAAAGTTCATCTCTTGGCGCAACAGCAATTACGGGCATTTTGCTATCGACTAACGCTAGTGGACCGTGTTTTAACTCACCAGCGGGATAGGCCTCTGCGTGGATATATGAAATTTCCTTTAATTTCAGCGCCCCTTCCTTCGCGACCGGATACTGTATGCCCCTGCCCAAAAATAAGCTATGGTTCTTGCTGGAAAATTGTCTCGAGATCTTCTTTATGCCGTCGTTCAATTTTAGCGTTTTGTCAATCAGTCGAGGAAGGGTGTTAAGATCTTTAACTAATTTAGCTTCTTGAGAAGGCCTCAAATCATTCCTTCTACCAAGCACGATCGATAGGATTAATAGTAAGACTAGTTGCGTCGTAAAGGCCTTTGTGGACGCCACTCCTATCTCTTGTCCAGCCATAGTCAGAACACTGAAATCCGACTCGCGGACCAAAGAACTAGTGGCCACATTGCATATAGCAAGGGCAGCGATATAGCTCATCTTCTTAGCATATCTGAGTGCCGCAAGCGTGTCGGCAGTTTCACCAGATTGTGAAATCGTAACAAACAAGGTCCCAGGTTGAACAATGATATCTCGATATCGATAGTCGCTCGCAATGTCTACCTGGCAGGGTATTTTAGCAATAGACTCCAACCAATATTTGGCAATTAGGCCAGCGTGAAAGCTAGTGCCACATGCAACTATTTGGATTTTCTTTGTTTTATTGAAGAATTTACTTGCCTTTACTCCAAACGCCTCTTCTAAAACCTTACTTGCAGTTATCCTCCCGTCCAAAGTATCTTTTATCACGGCTGACTGTTCATATATTTCCTTAAGCATAAAATGCTTGTATTCGCCTTTTTGAACCTCCTTAGTTTTGGAGTCAACAGTAGTTATTGGCCTGGCGACTCGCTCATTACCATTCCAGATTTCAATATCTTCACGGGTAACTCGCGCAATATCACCTTCTTCCAAATAGATAAATCGATCCGTAACGTGGCCTAGAGCAAGCGGATCGGACGCTATGAAGTTCTCTCCAATCCCAACACCAATAACCAGGGGGGACCCACTTCTCGCGACAATTATCTGATTACGATGGGAATTGTCGATTGCGCAAATCCCATAAGCCCCATTAAGTTTTTGTGCGGCTTGCATCACAGAATTAAGTAAGGATACTTTCCCATTTCTTTTCTCTTGATGAATGAGATGGGCAATTACCTCGCTGTCTGTCTCTGTTTTAAAGTCATACCCTTTTTTGGTAAGCCTATTACGGAGTGATTCATAGTTTTCAATAATGCCGTTGTGAACTATTGCAATTTCATTATGGGATGAATGAGGGTGAGCATTCCTGACCGATGGCTTACCATGAGTCGCCCAGCGCGTATGCGCAATGCCAGTGTTGCCGTGCAATTTTCTTTTTAAGACTGTATCTGAAAGCTTCTTGACCTTTCCAACGCTTCTCAACTGTTGAAGTCTTGCGCTCGTCTCAGATAGGAGTGCGATACCCGCAGAGTCATATCCACGATACTCAAGGCGTTTCAACCCCTCAAGGAGTATCCTAGAGACTTTTCTTTCTGATATGGCGCCGACAATTCCGCACATACGACTTAGCTATTCTTTTCCTTTGATGGCCGCTTCCAGCCACTTATGTTTCTCTGTTTAGCGCGACCTACAGCCAAGTGGCCTTCCGGCACGTTTGCGTTGATTGCTGAACCCGCCGCGACGAAAGAATCACGTTCTAGGTTGACTGGCGCCACAAGGACACTGTTAGAACCAATAAAAACGTTATCGCCCAGTACGCTCTTGTGCTTGTTGGCGCCATCGTAATTACAGAATATAGTTCCAGCACCAATGTTGCAGTTTTCTCCAATCTCAGCATCGCCGATGTAAGCCAAGTGATTTGCTTTAGATCCTTTACCAATCACAGCATTCTTAGTTTCTACAAAATTGCCGATCTTAACTTTATTCTTCAGTATAGTGCCGGGTCTAATCCTAGCGCTTGGGCCCAAGATGGTTTCTTCACCGATGGTTGCTCCTTCGATAATAGTGCCAGGCAAGATTTGTGTGCCGTTTCCAATCGAAGAGTCTTTTATGACTGCATTCGGTCCGATTTTCACATTATCACCAAGAGTAACGTTACCCTCGAATAATGTATTTATATCGATCTCCACATCATGACCGCAGTTAAGTTCTCCCCTTATATCAACTCGGGAGGGGTCTTTGAGCATTACTCCTTTTTCTAATAGCGCCTTAGACTTAGTCATTTGAAAATGCCTTTCTACTAATACCAGCTGAGACTTATCGTTCACCCCTTGGACTTCCATTTCATTCGCAACAACAACTGAGCTGATTGCCACTTTTTCAGCAACAGCTAGTGCGACAATGTCTGTCAGATAGTACTCTGATTGCTGATTATTTCTTTCAATTCTACCGAGCCAACTTTCCAGCTGACCAACAGGTAGTGCCATAATGCCACTATTTACCTCTTGAATCTCTTTTTGTGAGTCTGACGCGTCCTTCTCTTCCACAATACCTATTATTTCACTTGACTCATCTCTCAATATCCTTCCCAAACCTCTATTTTTCGCAGTTATCAGAGTCAAAATTCCGATTGTGTTTGCTCTTGTACTAGCAAGTAACTGCCTCAAGGTGTCGGGCCTTATGAGGGGGACGTCACCGTAGAGCACCAATATATGTTCATTTCGAGTTTTTGTTCCGATGTGAGGAATGGCTTTTTGGACCGCATGTGCGGTACCGAGCTGTTCCGCTTGTAAAACCCAAGAAATCTTGTTTTGGAAGGTGAAGCTGCGAATTTTGTCTTTCACTTGCTTCCCGTCATTACCAACGACAATATGTATCTTTTTTGCGCCCGCAGATGCCGCGGAATCTATTACATGGGCAAGCATTGGCTTATTGCCGACGGTATGTAAAACCTTCGGCAATTTGGAGTGCATTCTTGTTCCTTTGCCAGCTGCCAGGATAACCGCTTCCATCTTACGACCTTAGATATAGAATTATTAAGATTTAGATTACCAAAAAAAAAGGTAGCAAGTGCTACCTTTTTTTATTTATTCCTTTGCTAAAGAGGCTATTTTTTCATCTGCTTTAAAGCGCGGAGTTGAGCGGCCGCTTCCGCAAGCTGCGCCGCAGCGGTGCCGTAGTCAAACTCTGAATTCTGGTTAGTCATCGCTTTTTCAGCGTCTTCAACAGCTTTTAAAGCAGCCGATTCATCAACATCCTCCGCCCTCATCGCAGTGTCTGTCAATAAAGTCACGACCTCTTTTTGAACTTCGAGGAAACCGCCTGAGACATAGAAAACTTCTTCTTGGCCTCCCTCTAAAATTAAGCGAACCGGTCCTGGAATGAGTGCAGTAAGCAAAGGAGCGTGCCCATAACTTATGCCAAGGTCTCCGAGAGAACCTGCAGCGACTACCATTTCAACCGCACCAGAGAAAATACTCTTTTCAGCTGACACTATATCGCACTGCATTGTAATGGCCATCAAACTTACCTTCTTATTTTAACGCTAATCTTCTGCGTCATCTCGCGCCTAAAAAAACTCAAGAACTATAGTGACTTCGCCTTCTCGATGGCCTCGTCTATTGTTCCAACCATGGTAAATGCTTGCTCTGGCAATTCATCGTAGTCACCGTCAAGAATCCCCTTGAAACCGGCAATTGTGTCTTTCAGTGAAACATACTTTCCCGGTGCGTTTGTAAAAACTTCTGCCACCGTAAAAGGCTGAGACAAAAACTGAGAAATTCTGCGAGCTCTGTTTACAGTTTGTTTATCTTCATCTGATAACTCGTCCATACCAAGTATTGCGATTATATCCTTAAGCTCTTTGTATCTTTGGAGTACAGTCTGAACACCGTTAGCAACTTCGTAATGCTCCTGACCTACTACTAATGGGTCCAATTGACGAGAGCTTGAATCGAGGGGATCAACAGCAGGATATATACCCAGTGAAGCGATTTCACGAGACAACACAACCTTTGCATCTAGGTGCGCGAAGGTTGTTGCGGGTGATGGGTCGGTTAAGTCATCAGCGGGGACATAGACAGCCTGTATAGAGGTTATCGACCCGTCTTTCGTTGAGGTAATCCTCTCTTGTAGCGCACCCATTTCCTCAGCAAGCGTGGGTTGGTAGCCAACCGCTGAAGGCATTCTGCCAAGAAGCGCTGATACCTCTGTGCCCGCGAGCGTATAACGATAAATATTATCGACGAACAAGAGCACATCGCGGCCCTCATCCCGAAATTTCTCCGCCATGGTTAAACCCGTCAAAGCAACTCTCAATCGGTTACCGGGTGGTTCATTCATCTGTCCATAGACCATCGATACCTTCGACTCGCCTTCAAGATCTATGACTTTTGATTCTTGCATTTCATGGTAGAAATCGTTTCCTTCCCTAGTACGTTCTCCAACCCCAGCGAAAACAGAAAGTCCGCTATGCTCTGTAGCTATGTTGTTAATTAACTCCATCATATTTACGGTTTTACCAACACCCGCTCCGCCGAAGAGCCCCACTTTACCGCCCTTAGCGAAAGGGCACACCAAATCAATTACTTTAATACCTGTTTCCAGCAATTCGTTTGTTGTCGATAATTCTTCGTAGGTTGGCGCTTTACGATGAATTGGCATGCGCTCTTTCTCGCCAACGGGGCCTCGTTCATCAATTGGCCGGCCCAAAACATCCATGATTCTTCCAAGTGTTTCCGTCCCCACAGGAACAGACACGGGGGCACCAGTATCGTCGACGGCCAACCCTCTGCTTAGTCCCTCTGTACTGCCCAAGGCAATAGTGCGAACAACACCGTCGCCAAGCTGCTGCTGCACCTCAAGGGTAATTTCAGTGCCGTCGACGGTAAGCGCGTCATAAACTTGGGGAACATTGTCCCGTTCAAATTCGACGTCTATTACCGCCCCAATAATTTCTACGATTCGACCGCTGCTCATCTTCGGTTCCTCAATCTTTTTCAAAAAGTTTTAACAAAATTAATTATACTGCTGCTGCACCGCCTGCGATTTCCGACAACTCTTGAGTGATAGCGGCTTGCCTTGCTTTGTTGTAAGCGAGACCCAATTCCTCTATCAAATCTCCCGCATTGTCTGAAGCGCTTTTCATTGCAATCATCCGCGCAGCCTGTTCACAAGCGTTATTTTCTACAACTGCCTGATACACCTGAGATTCAATAAACCGTAATAACAATCCATCTAAGAGTTCTCGTGCATCGGGCTCATAAAGATAATCCCAGTGGTGTTGCAAGGCCTCTTCTTCTGAGGGTTGAAGCGGAATTAACTGGTTTACTAACGGCTTGTGAGTCATGGTATTAATAAAATCATTACTAACCACCATCAGCCTATCAATTTCTCCGTTATCGAATTTATCTAGCATGATTTTTACCGCACCGATTATGTCTGACACTTCCGGGGCATCACCGATATCTCGAACTGCGGCTACTACATTCCCACCATAATTATTGAAAAAAGTCGCCGCTCTTGCACCGATAGTACATATATCGATTTCAACATCCTGATCTGACCACTCCTTCATTGAGGAAACGGTAGCTTTGAATGCATTGATGTTAAGTCCACCACACAATCCTCGATCAGTGGATACCACAATGTAACCAACGCGCTTGGCATCTCTTGTATCAAAATATTGATGCTTATACTCAGGAGTAGAATTCGCGATATGACCGATAACAGATCGAATTCGTTGGGAGTATGGTTTACCAAGCTTCATCCGATCTTGTACTTTTCGCATCTTACTAGCCGAGACCATCTCCATGGCTTTGGTGATCTTTTGAGTATTCTTGATACTCGCAATCTTTGTTCTAATTTCTTTTCCGCTCGCCATGTTTTCGCTTGCCTATCCGTAATCTATTTTAAATTCAAGGTTTTTAAAGAATTAGACATGGACCCTACCAAGTTTGGGTTGACTTAAATTTTTCAAGCGCGTCCCTAAAAGATGACTCTATTTCATCATCATAATCACCAGTTTCGTTTATCTTACTCAGCAACTCCCCGTGCTCGCTATTCATGTAAGCCAGCAGAGCCGACTCGAAGTCCAAGACTTTGTTTAGATCTATGTCTTCCAAAAATCCTTCGTTCGCTGCAAAAAGAGATACACCCATCTCGGCAATGGATAGAGGTGAATATTGCTTTTGTTTCATTAATTCCGTCACCCGTTGCCCGTGTTCAAGCTGCGCCCTCGTTGCGTCGTCCAAGTCGGAAGCGAAAGCAGCAAAAGCAGCTAGTTCACGGTACTGAGCGAGCGCTATTCGAATTCCGCCTCCCAGTTTCTTAATAATCTTAGTTTGTGCAGCACCCCCCACACGTGAAACTGAAATCCCAGGGTTCATTGCCGGGCGGATACCCGAGTTAAAGAGGTCAGTTTCAAGGAATATCTGACCATCGGTGATCGAAATCACGTTAGTTGGGACAAACGCCGACACATCGCCCGCTTGTGTTTCAATAACCGGCAACGCTGTGAGGGAGCCGGTTTTACCTTTGACCTTACCTTCAGTAAATTTTTCAACGTAGTTAGCGCTCACTCTCGCTGCACGCTCCAGAAGACGTGAGTGTAGGTAGAATACATCTCCTGGGTATGCCTCTCTCCCAGGGGGTCTTCTGAGCAACAATGAAATCTGACGATAGGCCCAAGCCTGCTTTGTTAGATCGTCATAGATAATAAGAGCATCCTCGCCTCTGTCTCTATAGTATTCGCCCATAGAGCAACCGGAGTACGGCGCTATGAATTGCATAGAAGCTGGGTCGGAGGCGGAGGCTGAGACGACGACCGTGTACTCCATTGCCCCGTGCTCTTCTAGCTTTTGGACAACATTAGAGATAGAGCTGGCCTTTTGTCCAACAGCCACATAAACGCATCTAACACCTTTACCTTTTTGGTTAATGATTGTGTCAATCGCAACAGCTGTCTTACCCACCTCTCGGTCACCAATTATTAATTCTCGCTGTCCTCGCCCAATTGGGGTCATTGAGTCGATAGATTTCAGGCCCGTCTGTACCGGCTGAGACACCGACTGCCTGGCGATTACACCAGGTGCGACCTTTTCAATTGGGTCAGTGAGTTTTGCGTCTATTGGGCCTTTGCCATCTATAGGCTTGCCAAGTGCGTCAACCACTCGACCCTCTAGTTCCGGCCCGACAGGTACCTCTAGGATTCGCCCCGTACACTTGCAGGTCTGGCCTTCCTTTAATTGAAGATAGTCACCCAGTACCACTGCACCCACAGAATCTCGCTCCAAGTTTAAGGCCATACCATAAATGCCACCCTCAAACTCTATCATTTCACCGTACATGACATCTGCGAGTCCGTGAATTCGTATGATTCCGTCCATCACACTTACAATCGTGCCCTCGTTCTTTGCCTGAACCGACACATCCAAATTATCTATCCGTTGCTTTATAATTTCACTGATTTCTGATGGATTCAGTTGTTGCATCTCTTTGTCCTATGTCATGAAACGTCAAGAATTTATTGATTCAACTAATTTAGTTAATTTTGCTCGCACCGAACTATCGATAACCATATCGCCGGCGCGAATTACTGCGCCACCAACCAGCGACTCGTCAACACTGGTGGTTAGATTAATTTCTTTTTCTAATCGCGCTTTTAATGAGGCCGCCAACTTGTCTGCATTCTCTGAGCTGATTTCAAACGCTGACGTTATTTCAACCTCTAGAGAACTCTCCTGCTCCGCCTTTAAAATTTCGAATAGATCAGCAATCTCTGATAGCAAGACTAAACGCTTATTTTCCGCAAGGAGACGAATAAAGTTCTTACCCTTATTCTCTATCCCATCACCGCAGACATTCTCAAAAGACTCTGCAATTTGATTGGTCGAGAGAGATGGGTCGCGGAGAACTGCGCTAACAGCCGGCTGTCTCGATACGGAGGAAAACAGGGCCAGCAAGCTAGACCAGCTTCGCAATGAATTATCTTGCAAAGCTACTTCAAAAGCTGCTTTTGCATAGGGTCTTGCAAGTGTAGTTGTCTCTGCCATTACTAATTAATTAAAGTTCCGAGGCTAACTTATTCAACATTTCTTCATTCGCTGCTTTATCAATAGAGCCTTCAAGAATTTTCTCAGCACCAGCAACAGCTATGGCTGAGACTTGCGCTCTAAGGGCTTCCTTCGCGCGGTTGACCTCTTGCTCAAGTTCCGCATTTGCGTTGGCGATAATACGCTGTCCTTCTTCTCGAGCTTGATCTTTAGCTTCATCTACAATTTGGGAGGCTCGTTTGTTTGCTTGATCAATGATTGCCGCTGCATCCGTCTTTGCCAGTTTTAACTGCTCCTCCGACTTAGTTTGAGCAGATTCAAGGTTTTTTTCTGCCTTCGATGCTGCCTCTAACCCGTCGGCGATACGCTTTTTCCTCTCTTCCATAATAGAAACAAAAGGCGGCCAAACATATTTGGCACAAAACCACACAAAAAAGGCCATTGCTATCATTTGACCCAAAAAAGTCGCATTAATATTCACGATTTTTCTCCGGCTTATGCAAGCTCTTTAGCCACCCAAGGCGGCAGTGAACGGATTCGCGAAGGTAAACCACATGCCTATACCAATCCCAATCATCGTTACGGCATCTATCAAGCCCGCAACCAAAAACATTGATACTTGCAATTTAGGTGCAAGCTCTGGTTGGCGAGCAGAACCTTCGAGAAACTTGCCTCCCAAAATTCCGAAACCTATCGCTGTCCCAAGCGCACCCATACCCAACACGAGTAAGACACCTAGTACAGTGTTAGCCAATATTATTTCCATTTTTTCCTCCAGTATTTCTTAAGTTCAGAGTTTCTAGCAAATTAGTGGTGCGGTTTTTCGTGCGCCGCATTGAGATACACAATTGTCAACATCATAAAAACGAAGGCTTGTAGGGGTATCACCAGCAGATGAAAAACCGCCCAGACAAAGTGCGCTGGCAACTGCCAGGTCCCAAGCATCGCAGCAATCAACAAAAACAAGAGTTCCCCCGCATACAAGTTTCCAAATAGTCGCAGCCCTAACGAAACAGGCTTCGCTAAGAGTGTTGGTACTTCAATTATTAGATTAAAGGGTAGCATCCATTTCCCAAACGGATGAAACGCCAACTCTCCCAAAAAACCCCCAAGACCCTTATTCTTTATGCTGTAGTATATGATCATGAAAAACACCAAGGTTGACATGCCCATGGTGATATTGGGGTCTGTCGTCGGCACGATTTTAAAGGGAGCATGTTCGAAATGAAAAACAACAGCCGCGAACTTCTCGAATCCAAAACTAGTTAGCAGGTCGACTGGAACTAGATCCATCGTGTTCATCAGTAAAATCCAAAAAAGAAGGGTCAAGCACAGAGGACCAATCAACTCATTTTTGTACTTAAATGTTTCCGCAACACGCCCGTCAACAAACTCTACAACGGCCTCCACGAAGTTTTGTGCTCCAGAAGGGTTTTCAACAGATAGATTTTTCCCCACCCTATAGAAGAACCAAAGGAATCCGGCGCCCAAAAACAAAGACCATCCAAAAGTGTCAACATTGATCGCCCAGAAACCCATCTCAGCGGCTTCTTCTGGGGTATGGGCAAACCCCCAATGACCATCGATTCGTCCAAAAGTAAGAAACGATAAATGATGAGTAATGTATTCCTGAACGGTTAATTCCGCTGCTGCATGGGATGCGTCGGCCATCTGGTCTTAATTCTTCTCTACTTTTCGTTAATTTATATTTGGGTGTTTTTCCTCGTCGGACTATAGCCAATGAATCCAGACATAACCACACCGACGAAATGAGTTGTTATGAAACCGATTATTAAAGCAAATTCATTTAAGCTAGTTACTAACGTAAAACTAAGTGCGAAAAGCATGCCGGTAAATACTATTTTGCCAAGCTCCCCGCGTATAAAACCTTTGACAACTTTGTCCGCGTTTTGCGCACCCTGATATCTGAAAGCGTGTAAAGCAAAATAGCTATTTGGTAGTGCACTTATAAGCCCGCCTAACAATGCGGAGTAACCAAAAACAACCTCAAACGCCATCAGGCCAGCTATCGATAGCAAAACTGTCCAAGCTAGCTGCGCGACTATTACTCTGTATATTGAAGGGGGTTTTAAATTGGTCACGAAATAGGCTTTAAAGTTCGCTTCTTGTTAGTGTCAAAACCCCTTATCACTCAATTCTTTACAGCAGTGAAGAAAAAAGCACGCGCATTATAGGAGCTTTACTATGCAGTATCAACCGCGCCCAGAAACAATTCCACAGGGCGGTAAGGAAATTTCTCTATTCTAGGTGAACCAGGATGCCATCCAACTCATCAAGGCTATTGTAGTTAATGACCAAGCGCCCTTTCCCTTTTTCTGTATGCTGAATTATCACCTTTGCTCCGAGCTTTTCTCCTAAATCTTCCTCCAGTTTTTTTATATTCGGATCGATAGACTTTTTCCTGTCTAGTTCGCTGCCAGTATTCACATTCCTTACTAAAGACTCTGTCTGCCGCACCGAAAGACCCTTGTTTGCGACAAGCTTGGCAAATTCAACCTGCTTTGTTTCTGACAGAGTAAGCAGCGCCCTTGCATGCCCCATCTCGAGTTTGCCAACTTGCAACATCTTTTGCACATCAATATGCAGGCCTATCAAACGCATAAGGTTGGTGACGGTCGCTCGAGACTTACCGACAGCGCTGGCTACTTCCTGTTGGGTTAGTTCAAACTCGTCCTGCAAACGTTTTAAGGCCATAGCTTCCTCTATGGGATTCAGGTTTTCCCGCTGAATATTTTCAATCAAGGACATCGCGATTGCAGCTTCATCGCTAACCTGTTTAACCACCGCTGGTATTGAGCTAAGGCCGGCCATTTGGCTGGCTCGCCACCTGCGTTCACCTGCTATGATTTCGTATTTCTGCGCAGCAATAGACCTAATAACTATTGGTTGCATTACACCTTGAGCTTTGATTGACGCAGCAAGATCCTCTAGGGCTGCTTCATTCATTTCTACTCGCGGTTGATACTTACCCCTTTGGATCAGATCAATAGGTATATTTCTTAGTCGCTCCTCTTCACCCAGCACGGAACCCCTGTCAACGGCACGCTCACTCAGGAGATCAGACATGCTTGAGGCGCTGCCAGAAGACAAAAGTGCACTCAGTCCTTTACCTAGTTTTTTTCTATCTGCCATTTAATTATTATTTCTCTAGGTTAAGCCGAAGCGTTTGCTGAAGACTCGTCGTGTCGCCTTAGTAGTTCGCCTGCTAGCGCCAAGTAAGCTATCGCCCCGCGAGACTGTCTATCATACTTAATCACCGGCTTTCCAAAACTTGGGGCCTCTGCCAAACGGATGTTTCTAGGAACAACCGTGCGATATACAGCATCACCAAAATAGTTAAAAAGTTGTCCGTTCACCTCGCTGGTCAACTTACTACGAGGGTCATACATAGTTCTCAAAATTCCCTCGATTTTTAGGTGAGGGTTCAGTTCTTCTTTTATCGCTTTAATAGTTTCCATAAGCGCTGACAGGCCCTCTAGCGCGTAATACTCACATTGCATTGGTATAACAACTCCATCTGCAGCCACTAAGGCATTAATGGTCAACATATTTAAAGACGGCGGACAATCAATTAATACGAATTCATAATGGTCGCGTATTTGAGCAATAGCCTTTCTCAACCTGATTTCTCTATTTTCACCCTTTAATAACTCCACTTCTGCTGCAACTAAATCTGAGTTCGAAGGCAAAAGGTCGTAGTCTGCAGTCTGAGTTATTAGAACATCTTGGATGGTTAAGGAACCTACTAGCAAATCGTACACCGAAAAATCCAGATTAGATTTCTCGACACCAGAACCTGTTGTTGCATTCCCTTGGGGGTCCAGATCCACTAGCAAGACCTTATTTTTCGTAACAGCCAAAGAAGCTGCAAGATTAACTGAGGTTGTTGTTTTGCCCACCCCTCCTTTTTGATTGGCTACTGCAATTATTTTACACACTCGACCATCCGGCAAATCTCCATTTTACAGCTCTCGAAAACCTGCGTGATACTCTTACACACAACTTTGTTACTTTCGACAAATTTCAATTAAGTGCCTTTCGATATCGACGCCAGGAAGGTTTACCTTAATAGCATTAACAACCACAAAATCATCTGGTAGAGCTCTGATTTCTGCATTCGGAACCTTTCCTTTCATTACAAAAATTCTACAACCTTTTGAAACGACATGGCGAATTTTGGTCACGACGTCAGCTAGATTAGAAAGAGCCCTGCAAACCACCATATCAATTTGACGTGCTGTTTGATAGTGCTCAATACGACAATTTTCAATTTCTACAAAACACAGCTCCAAAGTGATCTTAACCTGAAAAAGAAACTGTGTTTTTTTCCCATTACTATCAACTAGTGTAAAATTTTTGTCTGGATTAAATATCGCTAGAGGTATACCCGGAAACCCAGCGCCGGAACCTATATCGAGAATGTTTCGACCGCTCAGAAAAGGGTTGATGGTGAGACTATCTAGTAAATGCCTTTCAACCAACTCACTAACATTTTTCGTCGAAACTAAATTGTATGACTTGTTCCATTTTTCTAGAAGTGAAAGGTAATTAACTGTTTGATTAGCCTGCTTGGTGGTGGGTTGTAAGCCAAATTTCGTGAGGCCTTCTAAAACTTCTTCTCGAAGATCTAAGGGCATTTGCGTTGACGCCCTCGTCAACTTGCTTTTAAAGAAGGAGATTTATGCTTTTTCAAATAGACCAGAAGCAATGAAACAGCAGCTGGAGTCATCCCAGGTATTCTAGACGCCCTGCCCACATTCTCGGGTTTGGCCATAATGAGTTTCTGCTTTAATTCGTTAGACAGGCCTTGCATTTTTTCATAGTCAAGGTCTGCTGGAAGTGAGGTACTTTCTTGTTTCTTTACACGAGCTATTTCCTCTGTTTGTCGATCTACGTACCCCTGATATTTGACTTGGACTTCGACCTGTTTTCTAGCTTGATCAGCCGCTGAATTAAAATCCACTGGCGGGACTTTAAGATCAACAGCATCTAATAGAGACTCAAAATTAACACCGGGGCGCGTTAATAAATCTGCTAGATTATATTCACGAGAAATGGGTTTCTCTAAAAGTTGATTCACTTTCTCAGCCTTTTCAGTGTGCGGTTGAACCCACGTGGATCGAAGTCTGGACAATTCTATTTCAATTTCCTCTACTTTCTCATTTAGCAATCGCCAGCGATGATCACAAACTAAACCTAAGGTTCGCCCTTTTTCTGTCAAGCGTAAATCTGCGTTATCCTCCCTAAGTGTCAAGCGGTACTCTGCACGAGAAGTAAACATGCGGTAGGGTTCGTTTGTGCCAAGCGTAATTAAATCGTCTACCAGTACGCCGAGATAAGCCTCGTCACGGCGAGGACACCAGGGCTCTTCTCCCGTTGCTGCTAATCCAGCATTTAGCCCAGCGAGCAAACCCTGCGCAGCCGCTTCCTCATAGCCCGTAGTGCCATTTATCTGACCAGCAAAGTAAAGCCCTTTTACAAATTTAGTTTCAAGGGAGTAATTCAAATCTCGCGGATCAAAGAAATCATACTCGATTGCATAGCCGGGTCGAGTAATATGTGCCTGCTCAAAACCTTTAATCTGCCGAACCATTTCGAATTGAACATCATACGGTAGACTTGTTGAAATTCCATTGGGGTAAAGCTCGTTAGTCTCCAGGCCTTCTGGTTCAACAAATATTTGATGAGCATGCTTATCAGAAAACCGCATTACTTTATCTTCTATCGATGGACAATATCGAGGGCCTACCCCTTCAATAACACCAGCGTACATGGGTGACCTGTCTAAACCTCCACGAATGATGTCATGACACTCTTCGTTGGTATAAGTAATGAAGCAATTAATTTGCTTGGGGTGATCTTCTCTAGAACCAAGATAAGACATGACCGGCGTGGGATTATCTCCCGCTTGCGTCTTCATAACAGAAAAATCAACTGACCGCCTATCCAGGCGCGGCGGTGTTCCTGTTTTTAATCGCTCAACCTTGAACGGCAGTTCTCTGAGTCTTTCAGCCAGCGCAATAGAAGGTGGGTCACCGGCTCTGCCACCAGATCTATTCTCTAGGCCAATATGAATTTTTCCTCCTAAAAATGTGCCCGTTGTGAGGACTACATTTGAGGCTTCAATAGACAAGCCCATCTGAGTGATTACACCTTTAACAGCTCCGTTTACGATAATTAGGTCGTCTACACCTTGTTGAAATAATGTTAGGTTTTCTTGAGTTTCTAGCATCTTACGAATAGCCGCTTTATAAAGAGTCCTATCAGCTTGTGCCCGTGTGGCTCGAACAGCTGGGCCCTTACTGGCGTTAAGCACTCTAAACTGGATTCCTGATAGATCGGTTGCTTTAGCCATAGCGCCACCAAGCGCATCAATCTCCCTAACCAAGTGGCTTTTGCCTATACCTCCAATAGCTGGATTACATGACATCTGTCCAAGAGTATCTATGCTATGCGTTATCAATAAGGTTTTTACCCCCAAACGCGCAGAGGCTAAAGCAGCCTCAGTACCGGCATGACCACCTCCAACTATGATTACGTCATATTTAGTTTCACTCTGCATAGAGTTTCCAGAAAAGCTGATCTTTGAGAAACGGACGGGAAGTATATAGTTCTTTATGGAAATATGAATATCAAAATATAATTAAATATATTATATAAATAAGTATATAAAGGTATTAATGTTATTATTATAGGGTAGATTAAATCCGTTGATAAGTCATAATAATTATTAAAAATCAGAAGGTTACTAGCTTATAAAGCTCTTAGGATCTTCTGATTAAACTAAAGATAAGCATTTGCTAAGTTGTTGATAAAACTTAGCCAAATAAAGGCATTTTAGTATTCATTAAAATTATTTTAGTTTTACCCACTGGTTTACAACTGACTTTTGCCATAAACGACTTTATACATGGGATTGGTTATTTCCCTATGCAAAAGCTTGCAAAGATTTCCCCCAGTAAGTCGTCGCTGCTGAATTGACCAGTAATTGTTCCGAGAGCTCTTTGAGTAAGCCGTAATTCCTCAGCCATTAACTCCGAACTATTCTCGATATTTGATTGACTCTTAGCATTGTCTAAGTGGGAATTTGCTATTTTTAGCGCATTGATATGACGGGTTCTAGCACTGAAATTTCCTGTGTTAGAAGGAATGTAACCACTTACTTCAACTAAGTGGCTTCGAATAAGCTCTATGCCTTTTCCTTTGGCCGCAGAAACTCCTATTATCGGAACAGAAGTATTCCAAACAGGTAAAACTGAACTAGAAAAGTTAGAATTTTCAATTTTATCCAACTTATTGTTTATTATGGTAAATTTATTTTTGAAGTCCGATTTTAGCGAGAACTTGCTGATAAAGTTATCCAGAATTCCTTCAAGATTATTGAAGTCTTTCTGCAAAGTAGTAGCATCGACTACAAATAAGATGTGATCCGCGGCTTCCACTGCATGTTGGGCCCGCTTGACTCCTTCCTGCTCAACTACGTCCTCGGTTTCTCGAAAGCCAGCAGTGTCGCTCAAATTAATAGGAATCCCCTCAATTGAAATATCCACGTTTAGAACATCTCTTGTCGTACCCGGGATATCGGTAACGATAGCACTCTCGATGCCGGCTAGAGTATTAAGGAGAGTTGATTTACCAGAATTTGGGTATCCAGCAATCACGATTTGCAGACCATCTTTTATGAGTGCGCCTTGTTGTGCCTCCTTAAAAATCGATGCTAGCTCTTCAAGACATTGGTTTAAAAGGTTGATTATTGTTTTTTCAGAAGCTGAGTCTAAATCTTCGTCAGCGAAGTCGATTGTGGCCTCAATATGGACCCTAGTCTCAGTGAGCTTTTCTTGAAGTTTTTTGATGCGAGCTGAAAATGCGCCGTGTAAGGTCCTGGATGCAGATTTTGCTTGTTGTACAGTGCTAGCTTCAATGAGATCAGCGACAGCTTCGGCTTGTGCCAAATCCATCTTGCCATTTAAGAATGATCGTTCAGTAAACTCGCCCGGCTGGGCCATCTGAGCGCCAAGGCTTAAGACTCTACCGAGAATCTCTCCTAATAGAGGTGCACTGCCATGGCCTTGCAGCTCTAATACATCTTCTCCGGTATACGAGTTTGGACCTTTAAACAATATCGCTATCCCAGTATCAATAATCGATCCATCAAGATCTAAAAAACTAGAAGTATGCGCAAGGCGGGTTGTTGGTTCGAATCCAAGGATTTGCGTGGCAATGGAAGTCACTTTAGGACCAGATATTCTTATGATACCAACACCACCTCGTCCTGGCGCAGTGGCAATAGCGCATATCGTGCTTTCTTCCGAGAGAGACATTTAAATTGAATGTTTAATGTTTTACTTAAATAAGAATACTTTACTTCGCTGCATAAGCTGCTTCGATCTTGCTTGTAATGTACCACTGCTGAAGAATACCCAACAAGCCATTTGTGAGCCAGTATAAAACCAGTCCAGCTGGGAACCAGAGGAACAAAGCAGTCATCATTACGGGCATTAATTGCATTACTTTGGCCTGCATTGGATCTGCAGGTGCGGGGCTTAATTTAGTTTGTAGAAACATGGTTGCGCCCATCAATAGAGGTAAAATGAAGAAAGGGTCTCTAACAGAAAGGTCGATAAGCCATCCTATAAATGGAGCGTGACGCAGTTCAACACTTTCCATAAGCACCCAATAAAGAGCTATAAAAACGGGCATTTGCACTAGCATGGGTAAACACCCGCCGAAAGGGTTAATTTTCTCTTTTTTATAAAGGTCCATTGTTGCTTTCTGTAGACCCATTTTGTCATCGCCGTATCGATCTTTGATCTGTTGCATTTTTGGCATCAGTCGACGCATTCCTGCCATAGATTTATATTGGGTTTCTGAAAGTTTGTAGAACAAGGCCTTAACAAAAAACGTAAGTAAAATTATTGATACGCCGTAATTACCGATGACGGAATCAATACGTGTAAGCAGCCAATATATAGGAGCTGCTAGAAACCATAGAAAGCCATAATCAATCGTTAAGTCCAGGTTTGGGGAAATTTCCGCAAGAGAATACTGATCTTTTGGGCCGGCATAAAATTGTATTTGGTAATTTCCTGAGGAGTTGGCTGGAACTGAAAAGGCGCTGCCAGTGAATTCCCCAAGGTATTGGCCCGACTCATTCTTTCTTGTGGTAAACCGATTTACGCTTTCTTGGTTTGGTATCCAGGCAGACAAGAAATAGTGCTGACTGAACCCCACCCAACCACCAGGAGTTTCAACACTTTCAGAGCGACCGTCAATATCATCAAACTCTATTTTGATATAAGGGTCGTCGGTTGAAGTAGTTACAAACCCTAAGAAAGTTCGTCCAAAACCACCGACACTGCTAGGGTCATCGAAGTTATTTCGCCTTATTTGACCAAAAGCGTTGGCTTGCCAGTTTGTTTCAGTGTTGTTTTGTATCAAAAAATCGATATCGATAAGGTAGGAGTTCCTTTTAAATGAAAACCTTTTAGTAATAGTAACGCCGTTTTGTTGTGTGTTGACTAGATCAACTTGCAGAGAGTTGGCGTCTTCTTGTAATTCATAGCTATCAAATTCTGCTCTATACAGAGCTCTTCCTGAAGTGTCGACACCGTTTTGGCCAATTAGACCGCTTTGGGCAACGTAATTTCTGTCGGTGGAAGATTCTAAAATTACAAAGGGGTCATCTATCACATCTAATTGCTTCAGATATTTAGGCAAGGAAAGGCCTACAATATCTCCCCCTGTTAGATCTATACTTAGTTGTAGAGTGTCTGTGCTAATTTGAATGATATCAGTAGTGGATTCCCCAGTGCTTCCGTTGACATCTCCAGAAGATATTAACGGCTGATTTACAGGTTGTGACGAAGTTGGAACTTCTCTAGGAATATCGTCCGCTTGAGGAGAGCTTAACGTTAGGGGTGGAGGAGACTGCTGATTTATCGATCCGGTATCAACTATTGACGGATAATCTTCTTGCCAGGCTAGTAACATCAGGTAGGTAATAGCTGCCAATGATGTGTATAGTGCAAACTTCGTTAAATCCATACCGGCGGTTACCTATTTTGTTTACAGCAAGAATTAGGCACTGGGTCGTAACCTCCTTCGTGCCAAGGATGACATCGGCTGATTCGGCGAGCACCTAATATTGTTCCCTTGATACTTCCGTGTAGCTCTATTGCTTCTTTAGTATATTGTGAACATGATGGTTCAAATCGACATTGTCTTCCAACCAAAAGGCTAAGTGTGTTTTGGTATAGAGTAATGAGCTTTATTAAATAGGTTTTTACCATTTGCCTTTTAGTCCTAATTGACTTGCGCACCGCTTCCCGATTCTTTAATTGCTTTAGTATGAAGGTCTTTCCACAGCGCGTCTATTTTACTAGAAATTACAAAATTAGGGAGGTTATCCAAACCCTTTCGGATTAAGACAACTATATCTAAACCGGGTAATTGCAATCTGGCGTGTCGGAAAGATTCTCTGATTAGGCGTTTGATTCTATTTCGTTCAACTGACTTGGAGACGTTTTTTTTGGCTACTACCATACCTAACCTAGTTTGGGGTGTTTGTTGCTTGATTGCTAACATAAGTATGTAACGACAGGAAACTTTGTGCTGAGCACCATCAAAGACGCTTTTAAAGTCGGCCGGAGACAGAAGCCGAAAATCTCTAGTAAACCTGTGCTCGGCCACTTAGTGTCTCAATTTTTAAGGACTTTAGTTGTGTCAGGCAGATAGTCTTGTTCGACCTTTGCTCCGACGTCTTTTGAGAACGAGGCGCCCACCTTTTGTAGACATGCGGGCCCTAAAGCCGTGAGTGCGTGCTCTCTTTAAAACGCTAGGTTGAAAAGTTCTTTTCATAGTCGTGATTCCAAAAGTGCACCGATGAAAGTAGTTGAGAAAACGAGGGCGAATTCTAGATGTTTTGTTCGAAAGTTTCAATCTAGACATGAGCTTAAAATTAATTTCTTATACTCATTCTCGTAAAAAGAACCGAGATGATTGCTAATTTAAGTTAATAAAAACTTAATCACAAGTTATCCACAATGTATCTGTTCACAGACGTTGATTTCCTCAAAAAAAAAGCCATGTTTTTAAACTGAGTTTTATAAGCAATAAATCCATAACTAATTGAAAAATAATGAAAAAAAACACTGCAAAAAAATTGGTTTTTGCGGTTGTTATCAGTGGATAACTTAGCTTACTGTAGCTAGAATCTTTCATGAACAGATAAAAATGAAAAGGTAAACACTTCAATGTTGACGATTTGGCAAAATTGTATTGATAGCTTAAGAGTAGAACTATCGAAGGAAGAGTTTGGCACGTGGATCGCCCCTCTAAAAGTTGATATCCATCAGAATGTTTTAAAAATCTCTGCTCCAAATAGGTTTATTTCAGATTGGGTAAGGGGAAAATTTCTTGCTCGGATAACAGAGATTGTCAACGCTTATGATGAGGGAGAAATTGCAGTCAGGTTAGGCGTTCAGTCGGAAGGTGAGAATGTTTTGATTCAGCCCTCAGAGGTTATAGTCGGTGCTAGTTCTAAGGTTAAAAAACGAGAGCCATTTGTAATGACTTCAGAAAAATTGGGTGACGGGAAAACCCAAAATGAGCAGGTATCTCATGGTTTTACTGAGGGGCGAAGGAGGGATAGTGACAAGAATGTGATAAAGGGACGCGTCCTTCATAGGGGAGCTCTAAATTCGGAAAACAATTTTGAAAATTTTGTTATTGGTAAATCGAATCAACTTGCTAGAGCTGCAGCCATGCAGGTTGCTGAGAATCCAGGCTACGCTTATAACCCACTATTTATTTATGGGGGAGTAGGGCTTGGAAAAACCCATTTAATGCATGCGATCGGAAATTGTATCTTAGAAAAAAAACCCGATGCGAGGGTGGTATATCTCCATTCTGAGACTTTTGTCGCCACGATGGTTTCGGCGCTTCAGCTCAATGCAATTAATGAATTTAAAAGATTCTATAGGTCCGTAGATGCATTATTAATTGATGATATACAGTTTTTTGCGGGCAAAGAGCGCTCGCAGGAAGAGTTTTTTCATACGTTTAATGCTCTTTTAGAGGGTGGCCACCAAATTATCCTTACTTGCGATAGGTTTCATAAGGAAATCACCGGGCTGGAAGAGAGGTTAAAATCTAGGTTTGGTTGGGGTTTGACCGTTGCTGTAGAACCACCAGAGCTAGAGACGCGAGCGGCAATTTTAATGAATAAGGCAGAGCTTAGCAGAGTTACGCTTCCTTATGAGGCGGCCTTATTTATTGCACAACGTTTGCGTTCTAACGTGCGAGAGCTTGAGGGAGCCCTTAAGAGAGTGATAGCGCATGCTAATTTTAAAGGGCAAGAAATCACCTTGGATTTGATAAAGGAAGCATTGCGTGATCTTTTTGCAATACAAGATAAGCTTGTGAGTATCGATAATATTCAAAGATCAGTTGCCGAGTATTATAAAATTAAGATGGCGGACATGCTGTCAAAGCGAAGAAATCGATCTGTCGCCCGACCAAGGCAGGTGGCTATGACGTTGTCCAAGGAATTGACCAATCACAGTTTACCTGAAATTGGTGATGCATTCGGCGGGAGGGATCACACCACGGTGCTTCACGCGTGTAAGCAGATTAGTAAGCTTCGCCATAGTTCCACGGATATCCAGGAAGATTATAATAACCTGTTACGCTCGTTATCTAGTTAGTAACGAAAACTACAATTAAAGGAAAAGAGCCATGCAATTTTCTGTGACAAGAGAGTCACTGTTAAAGCCTCTGCAAATGATAAGTGGTGTGGTGGAGAAGCGTCAAACACTGCCTGTGTTGTCTAATGTATTACTGTCTTTAAAAGATAGTGAGCTATTACTTACCGGTACTGATTTAGAAGTTGAGCTTACTGGTAAATTAATGGTGGATGAAGCAAAGTTAGGTGGTGAAATTACTGTCCCCGCTAGGAAGCTTTTCGATATCTGTAAGTCATTACCTGAAAATTCAGTTATAAATTTTAGCGTGGAAGAGAACAAATGCCTTGTTAAATCAGGCCGTTCAAGGTTCAGCCTCACAACACTACAGGCATCTGAATTTCCGAAGGTTACAGAAGAGCTTGAAACTTTTTCACTAAAAATACCTCAATTGAAGTTGAAAGAACTCATAGAGGCTACGAGTTTCGCGATGGCTCAGCAGGATGTGCGCTACTATCTAAATGGCATGCTTTTTGAAATTGGTCAAGATCACCTTAGGCTGGTGGCAACGGATGGCCATAGGCTTGCGATGGCCGATTTAGCCCTTCAAACGACTTCTCCCAAAGAAGGCCGGCAAGTGATAGTTCCAAGGAAAGGAGTAATGGAGCTGTCTAGATTGCTTTCCGACGGAAATGAAGAATTATCCCTTACTGTCGGGCAAAATCAAATCAGAGCTTCAATGACAGAATATACGTTTACGTCAAAGCTTGTTGATGGAAACTTTCCGGATTATAAGAGAGTCCTCCCCAAAGGCGGAAATAACGTGATGCTGGGTAATCGCCAAGAGCTCAGAAATGCTTTCTCTAGGGTTTCTATTTTGTCTAACGAGAAATACCGTGGCGTTCGAGTGATATTGTCGGCTGGCCAGCTAAAGATATTGGCAAACAATCCTGAGCAGGAGGAAGCTGAAGAAGTTGTTTCAGTAAATTATGACGGCGAGGCTCTAGAGATCGGTTTTAACGTAAGTTATGTGATTGATGTTTTAGCTACTCTTCAGAGTGAAGATGTGCGAACTACACTCTCGGATTCTAATAGTAGCGCGCTGCTTGAGGCTGCTAATGAGAAACATTCTGAAGCGCTCTATGTCGTTATGCCAATGAGGCTTTAGGGGCGCAGTTTTTGGCTTCTTTATAATGAGCTTCTTGACCAGACTTGAAATTACCTCGGTTAGGAACATCGAAGAAATCAAGTTAGATCTTAATTCTCGCCTTAACATAATATATGGAATCAATGGGAGTGGGAAAACCAGCATTCTAGAAGCTGCGCATCTCCTTGCGGTCGGACGTTCATTCCGCACAGCTAAAACCAGCACACTTATTTCAGAAGCTAAGACGGGGCTAACTGTTTTCGCTGAAACCAGCCACCAGTCGCGAATCGGGCTTACTAAAACAAATCGTGAGAAGCACAAACTAAAGCTTGATTCTGAACTGCAGGGTAATTGGGACTCTGTTGCGAGGAAGCTTCCAGTTCAGGTTTTGGACTCCAAGTCTTTCTTGTTGCTAGAAGGCGGGCCAAAGGCTCGGCGGATGTTTTTGGATTGGGGGGTGTTTCACGTGAAACACTCTTTTCTTAGAGATTGGCGGTCGACAAAAAAATGTGTGGCTAACCGCAATATACTCCTTAAAGGCTCCCAGCTAGATGTTTCTCAATTAGAGGTATGGGAGGCAGAGCTTTGCAGTTCTGCGGCAAAAGTACATGCCGCAAGGCAAGAATATTTTCAGAAGTTTGAGCCGGTCTTCAGGAGGGTTTACACCTCTTTGGTAGACGATACGGTGGACCCTATATTTTTGGAGTATTGGCGAGGGTGGCCGGATGGCGAATCCCTCTCGGCTTTGCTATCAGCTGAAAGGGAAAGAGATCGAAGATATGGGGCCACTCAAAACGGCCCTCACCGAGCTGATATACTTGTAAAAGCAGGCGATAGGAATGCTATTGACGTTCTCTCAAGAGGGCAGCAAAAGGTGCTAGTTTGTGCTTTAAAAATTGCTCAAGGCATCCTTCATGAAACTGTCGTTGACGATAAATGCATCTATCTGGTGGATGACCTGCCATCAGAGCTTGACCTCAAAAACCGAGCAAGCATTCTTGAGGTCATGTATAAATTGAGGTGCCAGCTTTTAGTAACTTGCGTTGATCTTAGCTCAATCCAAAATTGTTTAAACCATGCCGCTGAAAAACGCACGTTCCACGTGGAACGTGGTACAATTACCCCCTAATTTACCTCTTAATAATAAATTGTTATTGGAATCAGAGTTTATTGATTTCGTTGGAGTTTTTGATGACTGTTGAGCCTAAAACTGACTACAACTCGGACAGTATTAAGGTGCTTAAGGGTTTAGACGCTGTTCGGAAGCGCCCTGGGATGTACATTGGCGACACCGATGATGGTACCGGCTTGCACCACATGGTCTTTGAGCTGGTAGATAATTCAATTGATGAGGCTTTAGCAGGCTTCTGTGACGAGATTAAGGTAACTATTCATGTCGGGGAGACAATAACTGTTTCGGATAATGGCCGAGGGATTCCGACTGAAATGCATAAAGAGGGCGTTTCAGCTGCAGAGGTTATCATGACGGTTTTACATGCTGGCGGTAAATTTGATGATAATAGCTATAAGGTTTCAGGCGGTCTTCACGGGGTTGGTGTTTCCGTAGTTAATGCATTGTCAGAGGAACTCAAACTGACTATAAGGCGTGAAGAGCAAGTTCACGAGCAGCTATATGAGCATGGGGTTCCAGTTGCGCCATTGGCGGTGGTTGGAGAAACAAATAGCACAGGGACGGAATGTTATTTCAAACCGTCAGCTAAGACATTTTCAAATGTTGAGTTCCACTATGACATTCTTGCTAAAAAATTGAGAGAACTTGCCTTTCTGAACGCTGGTGTGGCGATTAAGTTGATCGACGAGCGGTCAGGTAAGGAGGAACAATATAAATATGAAGGAGGTTTAAAAGCCTTTGTAGATTATTTGAACAAAAATAAAAACACCGTGAATCGGATTTTTCACTTTATAGCTGCTCGAGAAGAGGATGGGGTAACTGTGGAGGTTGCTTTGCAATGGAACGATTCCTATCAAGAGTCAATCTACCCATATACTAATAATATCCCGCAACGTGACGGAGGTACTCACCTGGCTGGTTTTAGAGGCGCGCTAACTAGGGTTTTGAAAAGCTATATTGATAAGGAATTGGCGAATAAAAAGGGAAAAGAAGTTGCTACAACTGGTGATGATGCAAGGGAGGGTTTGACAGCGATTATTTCAGTAAAGGTTCCTGATCCCAAATTTTCGTCTCAGACAAAAGATAAGTTAGTGTCCTCTGAGGTGAAAGGTGTGGTTGAGCAAGAAATGTCGACGCATCTCAATGATTTCTTAATGGAAAATCCACAGGATGCTAAGTTAATCGTAAATAAGATGATAGACGCTGCACGGGCAAGAGAGGCTGCTCGAAAAGCAAGAGAAATGACGAGGCGTAAAGGAGCCCTTGATGTTGCTGGACTTCCGGGAAAGCTTGCAGATTGCCAAGAAAAAGATCCAGCCCATTCGGAGATTTATATTGTCGAGGGAGATTCGGCGGGTGGCTCAGCTAAACAAGGTCGAAACAGGAAGAATCAGGCGATATTGCCCCTGAAAGGAAAGATCTTAAATGTAGAAAAAGCACGTTTTGATAAGATGCTGGGGTCTGCTGAGATCGGAACGTTAATTAAGGCCCTGGGTTGCGGTATTGGGAACGATGAGTTTGATCCAGACAATTTACGATACCATCGAATCATAATTATGACTGATGCTGATGTCGACGGTTCCCATATCAGAACACTTCTTCTAACCTTTTTCTTTCGTCAAATGCGAGAACTTGTAGAGAGAGGCCACATTTTTATTGCACAACCTCCGTTATATAAAATTCGAAAGGGTAAGCAAGAACAGTACTTAAAAGATGACATTGAATTGTCGAACCATCAAACACAAGTAGCGCTAGAGGGCGCAAGTCTTCACGTGAACCCTGACTCCCCGGGGATAAAAGAAGAGGCCCTAGAGGCATTAGTGAAACAGTACAATGAAGCGTACGCAATCATAGCTCGCTTGGCTAGGCTATATCCACCGGAGATTCTAGATGCAATGATTTTCACTAATCCAATGACAAGTGATGTAATCGAATCTAGTAAGGAAATGTCTTCTTGGTTGGGTAAACTTGAAGAAAAGTTGAGTGAAAAACATGGAGGAGTGAGTACTAACTATACTTTCAAAACCCAGCCAGACCTTGAGCGGAATATTGTCTTGCCAGAGGCAACTCTTAATCTTCATGGCTTGGAAAGAAAATACTTATTTAGTGCTGATTTTTTCAACTCTGGAGAATATAAAGCTCTAGCTGACCTAGGTAAGACCTTGGATGGGTTGATTGAAGAGGGAGCATTTGTTAAGCGTGGAGAAAAGGTTCGCGAAATAGACAGCTTCGCGAGTGCTATGGAATGGTTAAGCAAAGAGGCCATGAAGGGGATCTACTTGCAGCGATACAAAGGACTGGGCGAGATGAATCCCGGTCAGCTTTGGGATACTACTATGAACCCTGAATCACGACGTATGTTGCAAGTTACTATCGATGATGCAATCGGAGCCGATCAATTATTCAACACATTGATGGGTGATCAAGTGGATCCCCGCAGAGAATTCATTGAGGACAACGCATTGACTGCAGAAAATCTCGATATTTGATTGCGTTTTATGAAAACAAAAACACTACTCTGCTAAGACCCAATCGGCAGCAGCCTCTAAATTGTCGAAGACTGGTGTTTCAACCTTTAACCTACCCTTAAGGGACAACTCGGTATCCCTGCCTTTACCTGTTCGCACTAGTACGGGCTTCATTTGAAATGCTACAGCAGCTTGCAAGTCTTTTAGGCTATCGCCTATAAGATAGCTGTTAGCTAATCTTATTCCTAGCTCGTTTTCGGCTTGCTTAAGAAGACCTGTTTTTGGTTTACGACACTGACAATTTGCATCTGGTAAGTGAGGGCAATAGAAAATTGCTGATACTAATCCACCCGCCTCTTCGGCCATCAAATTTAGCTTTTGGTGAATAGCAGCTAAAGCGACTTCATCAAAATAACCTCTGGCCAAACCAGATTGGTTGGTCGCGACAATTACCTGATAGTCTTTTTGATGCAGTTTAGCAATTGCATCCATACTGCCAGTAATAGGTATCCATTCGTCCTCGTTCTTAACATAATTATCTGAATCATGATTAATAACGCCATCCCTATCAAGAACGATTGTTGCTGCACCTTTAGACACTAGTGTTTCATTCCGAACCAGATTCTAAGAAAGAAATATCCGCGATTTCTAGAAATATTTGTCGTAATTCTTGTAAAAGAGATAAACGATTCTCCCTAATAGACTTGTCTTCAGTAATGACTAAAATATTATCAAAAAAATCGTCTATTGCTGGCTTTAGAGAAGACAAGCTCAGTAACGCCGCTGTGTAATCGGAACTCCTTATTAAAGGCGCCACTTGTGCTTTTTTATTTTTAATCATTTCATATAACTTCTTTTCAGAGTCTTGATCCAGTAAATTCTCCTTGCAGCAATCGTCTACACTTTCCTCTTTATGCTTGCTTAACAAATTTGAAACCCTTTTATTTGCTGCCGCTAAACTATTTGATTCAGGTAATGCATTGAACGCGCTAACAGCCTTAATGCGGAGATGAAAATCATGGGGTCGCTGGGGCCTCAACGCATATACTGACTCATAAACATTACTCGCCACACCTTCATCGTGATACCAGGATCTGAACCTTTCAAGTAAAAATTGAAACACTTTTGCCTCAGTATCGGGCGCTAAATCTCCATCACTATGGACCTCTACAGCATCGCTCACTAACTCTAATATATTAACATCTAACTCTTTCTCCACAATTATTCGGAGCACTCCAATCGCTGCGCGTCTTAAGGCGAACGGATCCTTGGACCCTGTCGGCGGTTGATTTATTCCAAACAATGAGACTATAGTATCAATTTTGTCACTTACCGCGAGTGCTACGCCTGTTGGGCTTTTGGGCAACTCGTCACCTGAAAACTTAGGCAGATACTGCTCTTTAATCGCAACGGCTATCTCTTTGGGTTCACCATCAAATGTTGCATAGTAACTGCCAACTATGCCTTGAAGATCAGAAAATTCTCTAACCATATCTGTGAGTAAATCACATTTCGATAGGAGTGCGGCTCTTTCACAATAGGCCTCATTACCAGACACCTTTCGCGCGAATGACCTGCTAATTTTTGATACCCGGATGGCTTTGTCAAAAACACTCCCTAGCTTATCTTGGAAAATCAGTTTCTTAAGTTGATCAAGCCGGGACTCAAGCGAGTATTTCCGATCTGTATCAAAAAAGAATTTAGCGTCCGCCAACCGTGGCCGGATCACACGCTCGTTTCCCTTGATCACTTGACTTGGATCTTTAGATTTAATATTGCTAACGGCCACAAAATATGGAAGTAGGTGACCCTCTTTATCGTGAAGATGAAAACATTTCTGGTGAGTCTTCATAGTCAAAACAATCGCCTCTGGTGGCACTTCTAGAAATTCACTGTCGAATTTCCCTGATAATGTTGATGGAAACTCAACTAAACTGGTTACTTCCGAAAGGAGTCCTTCTTCAATAATCGCTTCTGCGTTCACTAAGTCACCTTGTTCGATGACTTGCGACCGGATTAGCTCCTTGCGCTTCTCGAAGTTAGCTATTACTTGACCTTCCTCCCTCAGTATCTCTTCATATTTAGCGGGTTCTTCAACTAGTATTTCTCCACTGTTATGAAATCTATGTCCCCTAGTATGGTTGCCGGACTCCACCCCAAATAAGTCAAGGCTCAATGTCTCGCGCCCGAACAAAAGAAGTATCCAGTGTATTGGCCTAACAAACTCCTCTCGAGAGCTACCCCAGCGCATTCGCTTCGGCGTCGGGAGCTTTGGTAAGCTCGATTTGATAATTTCAGGGATTATAGTTTTTGCGTGCCGTCCCTTTTGAGTTTCGTGAAAAACGAGTTTCTCTACTCCATTTTTAGTATCTGTCTCAAGTTTATTTAAGTCTACGCCACAAGACTTAGCGAATCCTATTGCGGCTTGCGTAGGATTGCCGTCTTTGTCATAAGCGGCTGTAACCGCTGGCCCGACTCGAAATAATTCTTTATCTTCTTGATACTCGGCCAATTCCTTCAGAAGTATTGCCAGCCTTCTTGGGGTAGCGAACTTCTGGGATGAATTATAGAAAAGATTCTCTGCTCTCAACGCGGTTGTAATTAAATCTTCGAATGCGCCGGACAGTGAGCTTAAGGCCTTTGGGGGAAGTTCCTCTGTTCCAATTTCAATTAGGAGGTCGCGAGTAGTCATGAGTTACTTGTCTAGGTATTCCTTGCGTAATTCCTCTGATGCTAGAGGAAACCCTAACAACTTACGGCTTTCAAAATATGAGGTCGCTACTAACCTTGCAAGTGAGCGAACTCTTAAAATAAATCGTTGTCGTTCAGTTACAGAAATCGCTTTGCGAGCGTCTAATAAGTTAAAATAGTGTGAGGCTTTGAGAACTTGCTCGTAAGCTGGTAGAGGAAGATCCTTTTCAATTAATGAGTTGCACTGTTTTTCACAATCCTCAAAGTACGAAAATAAAAGGTCAACATTTGCACAGTCAAAATTGAACTCTGACATTTCAACTTCATTCTGTTTAAACACATCACCATAGGTCACCAAACCTTCGGCACTCTCGGCCCAAACTATGTCATAGATGCTGTCGACTCCTTGGAGGTACATTGCTATTCGCTCGATACCGTAAGTGATTTCTCCGCTGACTGGATAGCATTCTAGTCCACCGGCTTGCTGGAAATACGTGAACTGGGTTACCTCCATCCCATTTAGCCAAACTTCCCATCCTAAGCCCCAGGCGCCTAAAGTGGGTGATTCCCAATTATCCTCAACAAACCGAATGTCATGCACTGCAGTATCAATACCTAAATTGGTTAATGACTCCAAATATATCTCTTGTATGTCTGACGGAGACGGTTTCAATAAAACTTGAAACTGGTAGTAATGCTGCAACCGGTTAGGATTTTCCCCGTAACGACCATCTGTTGGCCGTCTGCAAGGTTGTACATAGGCTGTATTCCAGCTTTCTGGCCCTATCGCTCGCAGAAAAGTACCTGGATGGAAAGTTCCTGCGCCAACCTCTATGTCGAGCGGCTGTAAAACCACACAACCCTTCTCAGCCCAAAACTGCTGAAGTGCTAAGATCAACCCTTGAAATGTTCCTAAATTAAAACTGTGAGTCACGTTATTTAGATTCGGTTGCTAAACTTATAAGGGTAATTATCCTTGATTATCCGTTTCTTAGCTAGAGCGTCAGAGGCTTCTTCGTTGGATCTCAATTGCTTATTCTCTCTATGCGGTTAGAATGTAAGTGTTCCTGATTATTCGAGTGACATACCATTCAATTTATCCAATACGTACTATTCAGAGTCTTTCTCCAATTTGGGGCATGGCTACCGTTGTCGATGTTGCAGTTACTAGGCAAGTATTGCGGGGCGATACTGTATTGGTTACCTACTAGAGCAAAGACAGTTACTCAAAAAAATTTGACTACCTGCTTTCGCACTAAATCTGTAACCGAAATAGAAGCACTTACGCGAGCCAGCTTAACCAGCACAGCATGCACTGTTCTGGAGATGGGCAAATCGTGGGTTCCCCCAATGAAAGAGACCCTTAAATTAGTGGTCGACAGTGAGGGAGAAGAAAAGTTCTTTGAGGCTACCAAGTCGGATAGCGGTGTAATCTTACTAGCTCCACATATCGGAAACTGGGAGATATTAGGGTTTTATTTGTGTGACGAGATAAAATCCACTTGGCTATATCAACCGCCAAAGTTTGATTTGTTGGATGACTTTATAACAAGAACGAGGTCTAGGGCAGGTCTCGTAATGACTCCTACAAATCAAGCCGGCGTCTCAAATGTTTTGGCAGCTCTTAAGAGAGGCGAGGTTGTCGGTATACTTCCTGATCAGGTTCCGCCTATTGAGGGCGGCAAGTTTTCGCCCTTTTTTGGTGAGCCTGCATTAACAATGACTTTAGTCAGCAAATTAGTTCAAAGAACACCCGCAAAAGTTTTTTGTGGTACTGCCAAACGCCTTCCAAATGGGAAAGGTTACAAAGTCATAGTAGAGGAAGCACTGGTTGGACTATATAGTAATAGACTTGAAGAGTCACTCGCCGCTCTTAATGCGACAATTGAGAAAAGCATACTGACAACCGTTGAACAATACTCCTGGGAGTATAAACGTTTTAGAAAAAGGCTAGATGGATCTCGATTCTATTAATAAATTAAACTAGTGGTTTACCTGCGCCAAAACATGGGCGTAAACAAAACTAACAGCGTAAAAATCTCCAGGCGGCCTAGCAGCATCGCAA
>ERZ802830.800-NODE-800-length-30908-cov-6.17204_pt1 | contig 30908 bp, 19 predicted proteins | sample MGYA00345654_ERZ802830 | MGnify/ENA primary metagenome ERZ802830 (study PRJEB30503, sample SAMEA104212375) | marine metagenome | biome: Westerlies Biome; feature: [SRF] surface water layer (ENVO:00010504) within the epipelagic zone...; material: water... | reverse complement strand
CCTGACCCCTTGGGTGTAAACCAAGTGCTCTGAACCAACTGAGCTACGCGCCCTAGCGGTTGCAAATATAGTCTCTTTTTTTTAACCTCAAAGGGATTTACAACACTTCTGTAACCACAAATGAACTGCCACAAACAAGGATAATATCAGAGAGGGACGCCTCCTGTTTTGCAGCAGCTAAGGCACTGGCCACTGAGTCGTGTGTAGCACCTCTAAAACCCAACTGACTTGCCTCTGCAAACAGTTGATCCACTGCTTTGGATCGTATCACATTTGGACTACAGAAATAGTAACTCGCATCTTTGGGCAAGTATGCTGAAATTTGTCCAAAATCTTTGTCCTTGACCATCCCAAAAACGATATGAAGATGGTCGTATTTCATCGTCTTGATTTGTTCGATCACAGCTGCAATCCCTGCTACATTATGTGCAACATCAGCAATGACCTTTGGACTGTCTTGCAATATTTGCCATCTCCCTTGTAAACCAGTGTTTTTTACCACTGATTGTAACCCCTGTATAAGGTGTTTTTCTTCAACATTAAATTCGGAAAGTGCTGTGATTGCCATTGTTACATTTGCTAGATTTTCTTTCTGATAATCCCCTAGCAGGTCTGTCGTATATTCATTTGGAGAAACTTCTTCTGCAAAAAATATTGGTGATGAGGTTGACTTGGCTTTTTTTGTGATTACTTGCTGCACCACTTTCTCATTTTTAGCTAAAACAACAGGGGTGTTTTCTTTGATTATCCCTGCTTTTTCGCTGGCGATTGCTGCGATCGTATCACCCAAAAACTGTTGATGGTCTTTGCTAATATGTGTAATCACAGATAGAATAGGTGTGATGATATTGGTCGCGTCCAAACGTCCCCCCAAACCAACTTCAACAATGGCGACATCGACTTGGGCTTTGGCAAAAATTGAAAAAGCCATCCCAACTGTCACTTCAAAAAATGAATAACCCCCCTCCTCTACTATCGATAGGTTTTGATTGACAAAATCAACAACACTTTTTTCATCTACTGCTTGCCCATTGATTTTTATGCGCTCTCTAAAATCCTTTAGGTGAGGTGAAGTATAGAGTCCAACTGTATAGCCAGCAGTTTGAAGGACAGAAGCCAACATATGAGCTGTTGATCCCTTTCCATTGGTTCCAGCAATGTGTATACATTTAGTGCTGCGATGAGGGTCTCCCAAAGCAGCACTTAAGCGATTCATTTGATCCAAACCCAAACGCATGGCAGGAGGACCAACCCTTTGATAAATGGGTAAGCGCTCGAACAACCAAGTTAGGGTTTGGCTGTAATTCATTGATTACACCAATATGTAATCTCTAAACAACATAAATGTTAGGTAACCTGATACAGATCCGATGAGCGCAAGGAAAGAAATCTTTTTCAGATACCAGAAAAAGTTGATTTTCTCCATTCCCATGGCAACAACACCAGCTGCAGATCCAAATATAATCATACTACCACCAGTTCCAGCAGCAAACGCAATTGCATGCCATAGAGGGTGATCAACAGGCTCTGAGAACATTCCCATACTTGCAGCGACCAATGGAACATTGTCGATAATAGCAGAGATAAACCCAAAGATTGCAACTACAATATCGGAGTTGGGAATTGCAGCATTCAGGTCTTGCGCAAATCCAAACAACAACCCTAAAGATTCAAGTGCAGCAACAGCCATCAAAATACCCAAGAAAAATAGAATACTAGGCATCTCAATTTTTGTCAAAGCAGCGTGAACAGGATTGTGATGTGTGCCATTACCATCGTGAGACTTGGCTTCTACAAAAGCTTTGGAACGACTATACACCTCAGCAAAAACAGACACCACAGCAAGCGAAAGCATCATCCCAACATAGGGAGGCAGGTGCGTTACTGTCTTAAAAATAGGAACAAATAAAATAGACCCAAGTCCTAGATACAGCATCGTTGGACCCTTGGGAGTGAGCTTGACATTGTCATCTATTTTATCAATTTCTCCTTTGAAAATTTTATATCGACTTGCAATAAAAGTGGGTACAATCATACACACCAAAGAAGGTACAATTAGGTATTTTATCAACTCAGGTGTAGTTACTTTTTTACCAATCCACAACATCGTTGTTGTCACATCTCCAATGGGAGACCATGCACCCCCAGCGTTGGCAGTGACGATGATCATACCAGCAAACCACAACCGAAGGCTTCGGTCGTGAATGACCTTTTGTAGGATGGTAACAAGTACAATAGTAGCAGTCAGGTTATCAATAATCGCTGAAAGAACAAAAGCCAAACAAGCAAAAATCCAAAGCAAACGAACCTTATTTCGAGTTCTTATAAACTGCTTGATTGTGGCAAACCCATTGAAATAATCTATGATTTCAACAATGGTCATCGCACCCAAAAGGAAGACAAGTATTTCTGCTGTTTTTCCCAGGTGGTGTAACAATGCTTCTTCGATGTGAGTGGGGAGCAGCTGTTTGTTGACAGCATCAATATCAAACACGTCTAAGTGACCTAGGGCTATCATCGCCCACAAAATGGCCATCATTGCCAGGGCGGGAATAAGTTTATCAATGTGAAGGTTATGCTCGAGAGTGATTGCGAGGTAACCAAGTACAAATACAATAATAATGATCGTTTCCATATAACAATTTTAATGTTTTCAAATATACTACCTCGATTTAATTATTACTAAAAAACTTCTACTTGTTCTAGAGATTTTTTTATCAGGTTTTATATTCTTAAAAAATTGAGATTCAACCCTCATTTTAAAGAGGTATAAAAGTCAATGTTTTCATGTTTTTATTTTCAACCCCACAATTTTGAGGGTTACAAATTCAGAATTATCTAATTTTTATGGATTTAATAATATATACTTCCGTTTGTAAGAAATAAGTATTTATTTTCGCCCTTCCTTATAAATATTGCATTTATTCTGCTAACAGTAATATTTGTAATTAGAATATCTCAATTAGTTGGATATATTTGGAATGCTATGATAAAAAAACAAGGACTTTACGACCCGCAATTTGAGCACGATAACTGTGGTGCAGGATTTATCTGTAGCCTCGAAGGCAAACGCACAAATGACATCATCCACAAAGCACTCGACATTCTTGTCAAACTAGAGCACAGAGGTGCTGTGAGTGCTGATGGCAAAACAGGTGATGGCGCTGGGATTCTCATCGATATCCCCCATGACTATCTACAGCAAGTATGCGACTTTGATTTGCCAGAGCCTACAACCTATTCCCTTGGAATGGTTTTTCTCCCCTCCAAAGAAAATCAACGACAGTTTTGCATCGATACGCTAAACAACGAGTTTGAAAACCAAGGGCTTGAGGTGATTGGGTGGAGAGAAGTCCCAACCAATCAAATGGTGGTTGGAGAAATTGCTGGACGCACGCTTCCACATATTGAACAAGTGTTTGTTCGTCCTGCTGAGGGTATCACACTAAACGAAAAAGAACTCAACACAAAAACATTCATCGCTCGAAAAATTGCAGAACACAAGGTGTATGCCACCAAAATGTCGCAAGCGAGTTATTTCTATTTGCCCAGCCTATCCACAAGAACTTTGATTTATAAAGGCCTTCTTGTTCCTGAAGATATTGAAAGGTTTTACACAGATTTAACTGACAAACGTGTAGTCACAAGGCTTGCGTTGGTGCATCAGCGTTTTTCGACCAACACCTTCCCAACCTGGGATTTGGCACAACCCTTTCGCTATATGTGTCACAATGGCGAAATCAACACCTATCGAGGCAACCTCAATCGAATGAAAGCTCGAGAAGAGCTGTTGTCTAGTGACTTTTTTGGTGATGATATCAAGTCTATTCTTCCAATTGTTTTGCATGGTAAATCAGATTCTGCCTCCATGGATATGGTCGTTGAGCTTTTACTGCACACTGGCAGATCGCTCCCCGAAGTAATGATGATGATGGTTCCTGAAGCGTGGGAGAAACACAAAAGCATGGATCCTGTGAAAAAAGCATTTTATTCCTTCAATTCCTGCATCATGGAGCCATGGGATGGCCCTGCTTCTATTCCTTTTACAGATGGGAATTATATTGGAGCACTTCTTGACAGAAATGGTCTGCGTCCTTCCAGATACACAGTGACCAAAGATGGGTATGTCGTGATGTCGTCAGAAACAGGTGTCACTGAAATCGAACCCAAAAATGTAGCCAAACATGGGCGACTTGAGCCAGGGCGTATGTTCCTTGTTGATATGAACGAAGGTCGCATTGTTGAGGATAAAGAAATTAAAGGCATAATCTCTTCAAAACACCCCTATCAAGATTGGTTGGATGATAACCTTCTGCCACTGAAAAATGTTCCTTACACTGGCAATACAACGCCACAAGAAGAAACTGGTTACACCCAACGCCTAAAAGGATTTGGATATACTGAGGAAGACATCAAGACTTTGATTATCCCAATGATGTCGGCTGGTAAAGAGGCCATTGGGTCGATGGGCACAGACACTCCTTTGGCCGTGCTTTCACACAAGCCACAACTGCTTTACAACTATTTCAAACAACTTTTTGCGCAGGTAACAAACCCACCTCTGGATGGGATTCGTGAGGAAATCGTAACAGACACCTCCCTTTCGATTGGAAGTGATTATAATCTATTTTCTGTTGATCATGTACACGCCAAAAAGCTGCGTATTCAAAATCCGATTATATCCAATGAAGATTTGGATAAGATCAAATTTATTAAACACAAGGACTTTATTTCTGCATCTGTCTCTGTATTGTATGCAATTGACAAGGGGTACAATGGAATCGAGAAAGCCATAGAAAACCTTATCGACAAAGTCAAAGAAAAAGTAAGTCAAGGTGCCAACATCATCATCTTGTCAGATCGAGGTATAAACAAAGACTTAGCGCCTATTCCGATGCTTCTTGCATGCTCTGCAGTGCATCATGGACTGATTAAACATGGGTTGCGTTCGAAGTTTGGGATTGTAATTGAATCTGCCGAACCTCGTGAACCTCACCATTTTGCAACTCTCTTTGGATATGGTGCCAGTGCGATCAACCCTTATATGGTCAATGAGATTATCGAAACCCTTGTCAGCTCACAAGATCGCATCCAACTTACGGCTGAACAAGCGATTGAAAATTTCAACAAAGCCATCGCAAAAGGATTGGTGAAGGTCATGAACAAAATAGGCATCTCCACACTTCATTCCTATAGAGGTGCACAAATTTTTGAGGCACTTGGGTTGAATACAAAATTCATAGAGCAGTTCTTTTGTAACACCCCAACAAGAATTGAAGGGATTGGATTATTTGAGGTCGAAAAGGAAATCTCTCTTCGTCATCAACAAGCCTTTGCCAGTGCAGAAACAGATGAATCTGCAGATTTAGAAATTGGTGGGAGTTATCGTTGGAGACGAAATGGTGAAGCTCATATGCTAAACCCTGCTACGATTGCAAAGCTACAAGTAGCAACGCGACAAAATAAGTATGAGAGTTATGAGGAGTTTGCCAAATTGGTCAATGATCAATCACGTCAATTGATGACCATACGTGGGATGTTTTCATTCACTGATCTCGATCCCATACCAATTGATGAGGTAGAGCCTTGGACTGCAATCGCAAAGCGCTTCAAAACAGGTGCAATGTCACTGGGATCAATCAGTGAAGAGGCGCATGAAACCCTAGCCAAAGCCATGAATCGCATTGGTGGAAAAAGCAATTCTGGCGAAGGAGGAGAAGACCCTAGACGATTTAACAGAGATGAAGATGGTGATTGGCGCAACAGCGCAATCAAGCAAGTTGCATCAGGTCGTTTTGGTGTTTCGTCTCATTACCTTGCAAATGCGCAAGAGATTCAGATCAAAATGGCACAGGGCGCAAAGCCTGGTGAAGGTGGACAGCTTCCTGGCCCTAAAGTGAACCCATACATCGCATCTGTTCGAAACTCTACACCATATGTTGGGCTCATCTCACCCCCACCCCATCACGATATTTATTCAATCGAAGATTTGGCACAACTCATTTATGATTTGAAAAATGCCAATCGAGAAGCACGTGTAAATGTCAAATTGGTATCTGAGGTTGGTGTTGGAACAATTGCAGCTGGAGTCGCAAAGGCCAAAGCTGATGTGATTTTGATTTCTGGCTACGATGGCGGAACTGGTGCATCGCCTCTAACATCTTTAAAGCACGCTGGGCTGCCCTGGGAATTGGGTATTGCTGAAGCTCAGCAAACACTCGTCTTAAACGATCTTCGTGGACGTATCGTATTGGAGTGTGATGGCCAAATGAAAACTGGTCGTGATGTTGCCATCGCTTGTTTGTTGGGTGCCGAAGAGTATGGTTTTTCAACTGCACCTCTTGTTGCGACTGGCTGTATTATGATGCGTGCATGTCACCTCAACACCTGTCCAGTTGGGATTGCTACCCAAGACCCAGAGCTTCGTAAAAATTTTAAAGGAAAACCCGAGCATGTCGTCAACTATATGCATTTTGTTGCTGAAGAAATGAGAAGCATCATGGCACAACTTGGGTTTAAAACTGTTGATGAGATGGTCGGTCAAAGCCAAAAACTAAATATGAGTGATGCCATTGAGCATTTTAAAGCCAAGGGTATTGACCTCTCAACAATCCTTCACAAGCCCGATGTAAAAGAAGGAACTCCTTTGAGAAATACTGAAAAACAAAATCATAAACTCGAAAACGTTCTTGATTTCACACTGATTTCGAAAGCAAAAAATGCCCTCGAAAAGTTAGAACCACAAACATTAACGTTACCTATTCACAACACCGATCGAAGTGTCGGGGCTATTTTGAGTAATGAAATATCCAAAAAATATGGTGCAGAAGGTCTTCCTGAAGATACACTAACAATATACTTTAATGGTTCAGCAGGTCAGAGTTTTGGTTGTTTTGCAACAAAAGGACTTCATTTAGAAACCATTGGAAACTGTAACGACTACTTTGGCAAGGGTCTTTCGGGTGCACGTCTTGTGGCGCGCGTTCCTGAAGGTGTTTCGTATAAAGCCGAAGAGAATATAATCATCGGAAATGTAGCGCTTTATGGTGCAACAGCTGGTGAGGCATATATCAATGGAATTGCTGGTGAGCGTTTTTGTGTTCGCAACTCGGGTGCCACTGCAGTTGTTGAAGGCATTGGGGATCATGGTTGTGAATATATGACAGGAGGTATTGTTGTCATCATTGGAGATTTTGGTCGCAATTTTGCTGCTGGTATGAGTGGTGGAATCGCCTATTTATACGCTGCTGATGGTACATTTGATGAGCGCAATTTCAACATGGAAATGATCGGCTTAGAAAACCCCTCTACAGAAGATCTGAATCATGTAGAAGAACTACTCAATAATCATATAAAATACACAGCAAGTAGCAAGGCAAGAGCCATCATTGATCATTGGGAAAAAGAGCAAAAGAATTTTATCAAGGTAATGCCAACGGACTATAAAAAAGCCCTTGAAAGATTGGCAGAGGAAGCCAAACAAGAAGTAAATTGATATGGGAAAGTTAAGAGGATTTTTAGAATATGACAGGATTGACGAGGCAAACATTCCTGTTGCTGATCGCGTCAAAAACTACAAGGAATTTACAGTTCACCCTGGTGAGGAAAAACTACAGGATCAAGGGGCACGCTGCATGGATTGTGGTGTTCCTTTTTGCCATAGTGGATGCCCACTTGGCAACATGATACCTGACTTTAATGATGCTGTGTATCAAAACGATTGGCAAAAGGCTCTACGCATTCTGCATTCAACAAACAACTTTCCTGAGTTTACAGGTCGCCTATGCCCTGCCCCGTGCGAGGCAGCTTGTGTGTTGGGGATTATCAACCCTCCTGTTTCGATTGAAATGATTGAAAAATATATAGTTGAGAGAGGTTTTAAAGAAGGTTGGATTCAAGCAAACCCTCCCAAAAACAGAACAGGAAAAACAATTGCTGTTGTGGGGTCTGGCCCAGCTGGCCTGGCTGCTGCTCAACAGCTGAACAGAGCAGGTCACACAGTTACTGTTTTTGAAAGAGATGAAAAAGTTGGGGGGCTGTTGCGCTATGGAATTCCTGATTTCAAAATGGAAAAGCATGTGATTGATCGTCGCATTTCGATTCTTGAAGAGGAAGGTATCCTCTTTAAAACAGGTGTTGAAGTTGGCAAAAACTACAGTGTAGAAAAGCTAAAAGACTTTGATGCTGTTGTTCTTTGTGGTGGTGCTACCATTCGCAGAAGATTACCAATTCCTGGTGCAGAAGCCAAAGGAGTTGTACAAGCGATGGACTTTTTACCAAAAAGTAATCGGTGGGTAGATGGTCTTACAAATGTTGATCCTGAGCTACACGCACAAGGAAAAAATGTTATTGTCATTGGAGGTGGTGATACAGGTTCTGATTGTATTGGAACATCCAATCGTCAGGGGGCAGCTAGTGTTACCAATTTTGAAATTATGCCTAGACCAGCCGATGACAGAACAACTGAACACCCATGGCCCTATTGGCCATTTAAACACAAAACTTCTTCATCGCATGAAGAAGGAAGTGAAAGAGAGTTTAGCATCCTAACAAAAGAATTTTTGACGGACGAGGATGGCAGGCTATCCGGCCTCAAAACTGTACAAGTCCGTTGGGAAAAACAAGACGGAGCACGACCAAAGCTTGTTGAGGAGCCAAATACAGAAAAGGAATGGCCATGTGATCTGGCATTACTCGCACTTGGGTTTACTGGTCCCGAGCCAACCTTGGCAGAACAACTCGGCATTCAACTTGATGATCGTTCAAATATCAACGCTGATACCAAATCATATCAAACCAATATCCCACACATTTTTGCAGCAGGTGATATGCGACGTGGTCAGTCTTTAATTGTTTGGGCAATTTCGGAAGGTAGAGAAGCTGCTTATCAAGTTGATAAGTTTTTGATGGGCACAACACAACTGCCAACCAAAACAAATGGGGATTTGCCAAATCATCCTTAAGATGGTTTATTGAAAAAAGTTCCATACGATTCCAAACCGAAGAATGAAATCTCTGTATGGGTAATCAGGGGCAGCTAAACTGTTGTTCCCATTGAAAGCAGCACCTAGATTTTCTGCATTGAAATACAGTCTTGTCTGTTGAATTTTAGCATCAAAAAAGGCACTAAACAAAGGCTCTCCTCCTATTTTTACAGCATCTTGCACCACATAGTCAGAAAGGACAGGACTGTAGGTATCTGCATAAAATGAAGAATAATATTTGACTGTGGCACCAATTTGCACAAAGGCAGCTTTGTTAAACCATTCATCGGCATAGGACAAGGTCGATCGTCCAAGGAAATCTGGTAGGTGCAATGGAACGTTTTCATTTCCAAATTTGTGAATCTGGATATTCGTGTCCAACGAAAATACACCAACAGATAAATTGTTGTCCCAACGAGCTTTGAGGAGTTTAATGGTTTCATTCCATTGCTTTGGCGTGACAAATAGTGATCCTCTATCCAAGTCTTGTTGCAAGTAGGCATAATTGTCTAATGTGATGATATCCACTCTAAACAAGCCGAGTTTAGGTACATCTAAACTAGAAAAAAGAGTAGATCGATTCGTGCTGAGCAGGTTCTTCTGCCAGATAAATGACTCATAATTACTGTGATAATTCGTCAGTGTGAGTTTGGGTGCGTAGGTATCCCAACGAAATCCACCTTTGAGTCTAAACTTTTTTACACTAGGAAAAGAAGCTGTTAGTTGCAAAAAGTTTCCCAGCTTATTGCTCCCTGATGACTGTTCGAAGTGAAAGTTCAATTGGCTTTCTTTCAAAGAAAAACCAAGTTTACCTCCCACTGCTACGCCAGATTCTTTGATTTCGAAATCATCAGTCGTATGCACATGATTAAAGCTGTATTGTAAAGCCGATCCATAAGCCTCTACCTGACCCCATTTTGATTTTTCAAACACTGCATATACATCGTGTCTTGTGGTTGTATAATGCAACTCATCATTGGGACTGGTTGATTCTTCGGCAAGAGCACCTAACTCCTCCACGACCGAGTCTTGATTAAAATGATGACGTTGAGAATCTGTTCTTATTCTGTGTCCAACCCGAAGCGCTGGTACAGGGATAGAGTCTGTCGTCATAAGCAGCGCATAGTCTTGTTCTAAAAGATATCGCTTGCCAGTAAATAAGTTGGCAGCGTTTTGAAACTTGACCGACAAACGAGCACGATCTTCAAATTCTGCGATTTTATCTGTAAAATTTTGCAATGATAAACTATCTAGACCACCATTTTCTTGCTGCTCAATTTTTTGATTAGCCAATTTGAATCGCAATCGATATCTGCGATTTGGGTTTTCATACCAAGCTGAAAATCGAAGTTGGCTCACCCCCGACAAACTATGTTGATAATGCCCAAGTGATCGATGACCCCTGTAGGCAACTGCATAGTTCAAGCGTGGACTGAGGTTTGCTGTAATCAATACATCAGTGGACTGCCCTTGCTCAAAAGCTGTTTTGAAATACATTTCAGTTAGTGGGGTAGGTACATGATAGTAATGCACCTCATCGGGCTGAAACATTTGATGCATTTTTGCACCATATCCAGGCGTAGGTAGAATCGATTTCGGAGCCGATTGTAAGGACAAATGATTGACAGTTTGACCAGTGTTTGCAAAGGTTAAATATTCAAAATCGTCTTTTCGACGGAAGTTAAACTTGTATTGCTTTACAACGCTGAGGGTGGTGTCAACAAAAGTGGTGTCTCGATCTTGTGAGATGATGAGATAATCTGTGATTGGTCTTTTTTCAGTGAACAATTGTCTTGAACGCTTTCCAAACAAACTGTCTTGGTCTTGAGAAGACCTATTGAACGAATCGTTTAATGAAGGGCCTCCTCTAAGTTGACGATCATCCTTGCTCAGATTTAAAGGTCGATTTTGAGATTGCACAGCAATGGCAGCAAGCAAACAATAGATTGCAAAAAATTGTCTCAAAGCATTCATTTGGGCAAAGGTATAGAATTCGAGTGGACAGTTAAGCGAGACTTTTAAACCATTTCAAATAAGATATATAATAATTAGATTTCCAATTTGAAGCAATGTTGTAAATTAGTTACAAATTATTTAATCGCTTAGCTACGTTTTAATTGAATACGTAGTTTACGATGAATTTCATGCAAACCCAGCACACCAAATTTGTTGAATGTGGTACTGACGAAGCAGGACGAGGGTGCTTGGCAGGTCCTGTTACAGCTGCTGCAGTTATCCTCCCTCCTACCTACAAACATCCTTTGCTTACTGACTCCAAAAAACTGACTGCCAAACAAAGAAAGGAAATGCGAAAAGAAATTGAACACGTTGCCATTTCCTTTGCCATCGCTCATGTGATGCCTGAGAGGATAGATGAAATCAATATCCTTAATGCCTCCATTGAGGCCATGCACCTCGCCATTGAAAAACTCGACACCACTCCTGCATTTATTCTTGTCGATGGCAATCGTTTCAAGCCCTATTTGGAGATCCCACACAAATGTATGATCAAAGGGGATGCACGCTTTCTCAACATTGCTGCTGCATCTGTACTGGCAAAAACGGAAAGGGATGAATTCATGACACAGCTTCACAGCAGTTTGCCTCACTATCATTGGAATACAAACAAGGGGTATCCAACCAAAAAACATCGAAAAGGAATACAGTCGAATGGAGCCTCCAAATGGCACAGAAAAAGTTTTACATTATTGCCAACACAAACCCAATTCGATTTCTAACTTTATTACCTTTGTATCATGCGCTATGTACCCTTTTTCATTGTGATTTTTTTCTTGACACAATGTTCAACGCCTACGCAGCCAGTGGTTGATCCACTTGGATTTATCCCTGCAAAACCCCTTGCTGTTCTTCATACCGAAGACATGGAATCTGTTATGCGTTTTTCAAAAAATCAACCTGAATTGAGTTCTTTACTCAAACCTCTGCTTTCTATAGATGAACATTGGTTGCCTTTTCAAGAGTCCACAATTAGCTTTCACGATGAGGGTGTAAAAGACTACAAATACTTGCTCATTCACCCATTGACACCGCTTGACAGTGTTCCACAACTTATCGGAGATACTTTGCGTTATGAAAATCTACCTATTATACAGTTTGAGAAACAAAAAATAAATCGATATGCGCTTGTTCATAATGATTATTATTTTGAGTCTGACTCTAGAATTTTAATCGAAAATAGCATACGCCTTCACAATGTGCCAAACACACCAGATGAAAATCTAAAAAAACTATATGATTCGAAATCAGGACCATTTCAGCTTTTTGTTCATGAAAGACTGCAAGGATTGTTGAATGAAAAATTTAACAACAAAGCCCCTTTTTCCATCTCTGATTTTTCACCATGGATTGCCATTCAACCAAAGACTGAAAACGGAAACATTGTCCTTGAAACCACTAGCTTATTTTCATCCGATCAACTGACCAAGATGAGTTTGCTAGCAAACCAAACAAATAGGCTGTCAAAAGTTCTCTCCAGTCTTCCGATTTCTGTGGCTGGTGCTGAAATTTATAGCTTTGATTATGAGTCTTTTAATCGCAATAGCGATCGTTACAATGCGCAACAAAACCTCCCCAATCACCCCCTTGACAGTCTATTGATAAAGTCCAATGCAATTGCAACTATTTATACTACCAAAAATCAAATTGCTGTTCTAGACCTGACAGACTTTGAAGAAGTCATTCCGATACTTGAGAAAAATTCAGAGGCAACACAAAAAGTCAGAGATGCTGTCATATATCAATTTGCAGAGAATACAATCATCAAAAAACTAGGTGCTCCTTTACTAGATTTTCCCGCTCTTTCACATGCTTCTATATTGAATAATATGTTGTTTTTGGGGCCGAATGAAGCTGCACTTGCAGAAGTCATCACTCAAATTACCAATGGCTATACATTGGGTAGTGATGAACAATTTGATGGAATTCTAGATGAAATACCAAATGAATGCTCTATGCTTTTTATTGGTGTTGAAGAGTTGTTTTCAAAACAATTAAATACGCAACTGATTGATGATATTCGAATTGCTAGCAATGATGAATTTCCCTATTGGCTTGGCATTGGATTGGTTGAAAGTGGTGTTGCTCAAATCCAATTTAAGCGTGTTTCAAAGCAAGAAAAAATTACGAACAAAAGACCCAAACTCTTGTTTTCAACAGCCATTGAAAGTCCAATCGCCAATGGCCCTACTGCAGTACTCAATCATCTCAATGGATCAATGGAATGGGTTATACAAGACGAAAAAAACAATTTGAAATTGATCAGCAATGCAGGAAGAAATACCTGGACAAAACCTATTGATGCTGCCATCCAATTTCCCATTCATCAAGTGGATTTGTACAAGAATAGTCGATTGCAGATGGCCTACACAACAAAAAATGGTTTTGAAGTCATTGATAGAAATGCAAAGCCTGTTCAGCCTTTTTCATCAAAGCTATACAACCCCTTACCCCTTGCTGTTTTTGACTATGAAAACACACGAGACTATCGGCTTGTTCTTGTCAACCAAAATACATTGGAGCTTCGCGATCGAAAGTTTCAAAAAGTCAGTGGTTTCAATCGTACAAAAGTCGATCTGAAATATGCACCAAAACACTTTCGTATTGGCACCCGAGACTATATCGCAATGGTTGAAAATAGTGGAAAACTACTTTTACTCAATCGAAGAGGAAATGTGCGTATAAAAACACCAAATGATTTAATTCTATCTTCTGATGTATATCTACATCAAAATGGATTTGTTGGTTTGGATGATAAAAACAGATTGTTTCGAATTGAAATCAATGGCACAATTAGTTATCGTACACTCCCCTTCGAAACCCCTTATAAAATTGATGCAAGAGGGAAAAACATAGTGTTGCTGACAGAAAATAAACTAGAAATCAATGGTAGGCTTCATGAGCTGGATTTTGGTTTATATGGTGATCCATTGATCCATGTTGTCAACAATCGCACATTGATTAGTTTGCATGATCAGCAAGAGGAAAAGGTATATGTTTTTGACAGAAAAGGAAACTTACTGCCTCATTTTCCAATCTACGGCGCTGGTTCAGTTACGATTAACAGTGATCGGAAAGGCAATGTTTATTTAGCAACAACAAGTGAGGAAAATAACGTGGTTGTCTATCAAATTCCTCAGTAGTAACCCTATATTTCATTTCGTTAAAGTCGCTTCGAACTGTTTTTGAAAGTGGTGAATGATTCGTTTTTTCACCTCCTCTAACGATACCTCTTTGTTCAACTCACTGGCCATTGAAGTGACTTGCTTGCCATGAATGCCACAAGGAACAATATGCGTGAAATGTGATAGATCTGTATTTACATTTAGAGAAAAACCATGCATCGTTACCCAACGACTTGCACGTATCCCCATGGCGCATATTTTTCTAGCAAAAGGGGTGTCGATATCTAGCCAGACACCTGTTTCCCCTTTACTTCGCGTGGCTTCGATACCAAAGTCAGCTAGGGTATCGATAATGACCTGTTCCAAAAATCGCAAGTACTTGTGAATATCAGTAAAAAAATGGTCCAAATCGAGTATAGGATAACCAACGATTTGACCAGGTCCGTGATAGGTTATGTCTCCTCCACGATCGATTTTAAAAAACGAAATTCCTTGTGCTTCGAGTTCGGCTTTGCTTGTCAACAAATGATCTGCTGAGCCACTTTTTCCCAAAGTAATGACAGGGGGATGTTCAACAAGTAATAGATAGTTTTGGGTGGGTTTGGTGGTTTGATTTCTGCGATTGTATATTTTGGTATCAATTGTTTGTTGAAACAAATCGTGTTGCAAATCCCAAACTGTTTGGTAATCCAAAAAGCCCAGATCACGAAGTTGAATTTCTTTTTTCATAGATGTCAAAAATAAATTTGACTTGATAACATCAATATTATCTTCAAAGGTGCAAAATACGTAAAAAACAGAGTTTTAGCAGCACATATAATTCATGTTTTACTCCCTTTCAAATGAGTAAACGCTTGCGTCTGTATGCTGTTTCGTTATAAAACCAAGATCAAATTCACTCAATTCGTTATGCATGATTATCTTTGCACAAAAGAATTCATTTGGAAAGATCCGAGCAAGAGCTTATCAGAAGGGAGAAGTTAAAACAACTTCGTGGACTTGGAATCGATCCGTATCCTGCCGCTGCATTTTCTACCAACGCAAATAGTGAATCCATCATCGATGAATTTGTTGAGGGAAAACAAGTCACCATAGCAGGTAGGTTGATGTCTCGTCGAATACAGGGAAAGGCGAGTTTTGCAGAACTACAAGACTCAAAAGGACGCATACAAGTGTATTTCAATCGTGATATTCTTTGTCCAGAAGAGGACAAGACAATGTACAACGATGTTTACAAAAAACTCTTGGATATAGGAGATATTATTGGGCTAACTGGAACTTTGTTTACCACCCAGGTGGGTGAAAAAACAGTGCAAGTGGAGTCGCTTTATGTCTTGAGCAAGTCCCTTCGCCCATTGCCATTGCCTAAAACAGATGCTGATGGAAACACTTACGATTCTTTTTCAGACCCTGAGCAAAGGTATCGCATGCGATATGTTGATTTGATTGTCAATCCTGATGTCAAAGACACTTTTCTCAAACGAACAAAAATCACAAATACCATTCGTTCTTTCTTCAATGCAAAAGGGTATTTAGAGGTGGAAACACCTATTCTCCAGCCCATTCCTGGTGGTGCTGCGGCACGTCCGTTTGTTACCCATCACAATGCGCTGAACATTCCACTCTATCTGCGAATTGCCAACGAATTGTATTTAAAACGTCTTATTGTAGGGGGGCTTGATGGCGTTTATGAATTTGCCAAAGACTTTCGCAACGAAGGGATGGATAGAACACACAACCCCGAGTTTACTGTCATGGAGCTTTATGTCGCCTATAAAGATTACCACTGGATGATGGAAACAACAGAGGCTTTGCTCGAACAAGTTGCTATCGACACACACAACACAACAAAAGTGAAGGTTGGTGATAAAACTATCGATTTCAAATCGCCCTATCCTCGTGTCCCTATTCTCGAAGCGATTCAGAAGCATACTGGAATTGATGTAAGTGGGATGAGTGAAAAAGAATTGAGAGAAACAGCGATGGGACTTGACATTGAAGTTGATGATAGTATGGGTGTTGGCAAGCTCATTGACGAGATTTTTGGTAGCTGTTGTGAGCATCATTATGTACAGCCAACTTTTATCACTGATTACCCCAAAGAGATGAGTCCTTTGACTAAAGTTCATCGAGACAAACCTGGATTAACAGAACGTTTCGAACTCTTGGTGAATGGAAAAGAACTTGCCAATGCATATTCTGAACTGAACGATCCAGTCGATCAGTTGGAACGCTTTGAGGATCAGCTTAAACTATCTAAAAAAGGAGATGATGAAGCGATGTTTATCGATCATGATTTTGTTCGAGCACTCGAGTATGGTATGCCACCAACATCAGGCATTGGGATTGGGATTGATCGCTTAGTGATGTTGATGACTGATAATAGCTCGATCCAAGAAGTTTTATTTTTCCCTCAGATGCGTCCAGAGGTGAAAGGCCCAACATTGACTGAAGAAGAAAAAATTGTCTTTACCATTCTCAAAAAACAACACCCATTACTATTGACTGAATTGAAAGAGAATGCTGGCCTCAGCAATAAAAAATGGGATAAGGCAATCAAGGGACTCAGTGCCCAACAATTGGCAAAAGTGACCAAAACAGAAGATGGGCTTTTTGTTCATCTACAAGAGTAAAACTTCTTTTAAATTTTAAACTCTTATATTCATTATCCTTTTTTAAAAAAATTATCCTATGAAAATAAGACTCTTATTATCGTTTTTAACGCTCTTGTTTGTTGGGCAATTGAATGCCCAAGACAGTGAAAAGAGTGAAGATAACAAAACTGAAGAGTCGTCAGAAGAAAAAAAGAAAGATTCCAAAGAAAAGAAATATGAGGATATCGTTACTGATGACGCAATCACAGATAAAGGTTTGTTTCAAGTTCATCAGGTTGATGATAAGTACTATTATGAAATTCCCGACAGTTTGTTTGGTCGTGAGATGCTCGTCGTCACACGAATTGCCAAAACAGCAAGTGGTATCGGATTTGGTGGTGGCAAGCAAAATACTCAGGTATTACGATGGGAAAAAAGATCAAAAAAGGTTTTATTAAGAGTGGTTTCGCACCAGGTCGTCGCTGCCGATTCCCTTCCAATTCATTAAGCAGTGGTCAATTCAAATTTTGAACCAATTCTTTACAGTTTTGATATAAAAACGATTGGAAAAGATTCTACTTCCACAGTTATTCAAGTAAACAAATTCCTAGAAAGCGATGTCAAAGCTATTGGCTTTCCTGCTTCGAGAAGGAAAACGTATAAGATCAGTAGTTTGGATAAATCGCGTTCCTTTATAGAAAGCATAAAAAGCTACCCCCTCAATGTAGAGATGCGTCATGTTAAAACATATAATTCATCTGAACCTCCTTCAAATGCTAGTACAGGATCGATTAGTTTGGAAATGAATAACTCCATGATTTTACTACCAAAAGAGCAGATGAAGCGACGTTATTTCGACCAACGAGTTGGGTGGTTTGCACGTGGGCAGGTAGATTATGGCCTTGATGTTCAGGAGAGTAAAACAATTCGCTATCTCGATCGTTGGCGATTGGAAATTGCACCCGAAGATATAGAAAAGTTTGAGCGTGGTGAACTGGTCGAACCTATTAAGCCGATTGTGTATTACATCGATAGGGCAACACCAAAAAAATGGAGAAAATATATCAAGCAAGGTATTGAAGATTGGCAAGTTGCTTTTGAAGCAGCTGGCTTTAAAAATGCAATTTTGGCAAAAGACCCACCCACAGCTGAGGAAGATCCAGATTGGAGTCCAGAGGATGTGCGCTACTCTGTTGTGCGTTATTTGGCATCGCCCATTCCAAATGCCAATGGTCCACACGTAAGCGACCCAAGGTCTGGAGAAATTCTCGAATCAGATATCAATTGGTATCACAATGTAATGACCTTGTTGCGCAATTGGTTTTTTGTTCAAACTGCAGCAATCAATCCAGAGGCACAAGGGGTTGCCTTTAAAGACGAAATCATGGGTAGATTGATACGATTTGTGTCTGCCCACGAGGTTGGTCATACGATTGGTCTTCCTCATAATATGGGAAGTAGTGTTGCCTACCCCGTTGACTCTTTACGATCTGTTTCATTTACCCAAAAATATGGCACTGCTCCATCAATCATGGATTATGCTCGTTTCAATTATGTTGCTCAACCTGGTGATGGCGATGTTTCGTTGATGCCAAATATAGGCCCTTATGACATCCATGCTGTGCGTTGGGGGTATCGACCCATCCCTTCTGTCGAAAAAGCAGAAGATGAAAAGCCTATTCTTGACCAATGGATTCGAGACAAAGAGGATGATCCAATGTATCGATTTGGGCGACAACAATTTGGGGTTGTAGACCCTAGTTCTCAAACAGAGGATCTTGGTGATGATGCAATCAAGGCCAGTGCTTATGGTATTGCAAACCTTAAACGCATCGTCCCAAAACTAATCGAATGGACAGCAGAGGATGGGAAAACCTACGACGATTTAGAAACCTTATATGGCCAAGTTTACAGTCAATTTAATCGCTATATGGGGCATGTAACTTCCAATATTGGTGGGGTTTACGAATATTACAAAACTTATGACCAAGATGGTGCAGTTTATACCCATGTTTCAAAAAGTCATCAGCAAAACTGTTTATCATTTTTACAGCAAGAGCTTTTTCAAACACCAACTTGGTTGCTAGAAGAGGAAATCTTAAACAAGATTGATTTTGCAGGTGCTGTTGATCGAATGCGCCGAACCCAAACCAGAATCATCAACAGCATCCTTGACTTTGGTCGTATGGCAAGAATGATAGAGAATGAGGCCTTACATGGCGCTCAAGCATACGCCCTTGTCAGTATGATGAATGACTTGCAAAATGGTTTATGGTCTGAGCTTGCAAAAGGGAGTAAAATTGATACTTATCGTCGAAACCTTCAACGTGCATACATCGATCGTTTATCATATCTGATGACAGATAGCCAAACCCCTGCAACTGGTTGGGCACGAACATATGGGAATCAAACTAGAGTGCTGGTCAGTCAGTCTGATATTCGATCTGTTGCCAGAGGACAGCTCAACAAACTGAAAAATGACATTGAAAAAGGCATGAAGCGCGTTTCTGATACAAACAGCAAATATCATCTGCAAGATGCAATCTCGCGCATCAATATCATTTTAGACGACGATTAATCAGAGTTCCTTGAGGGTTTCAGAAAAGGCTTGTAGAGTCGTATCAATGTCTTTGTAAGAGATAGCATCGTTTAAGAAATAGCTTTCAAAGGCGCTTGGGGGTAAGTACACACCACGCTTTAGCATGCCATGAAAGTACTTGGTAAATCTCTTGTTATTGCCTTTGGCTGCTGAGGTAAAGTCCTTGACAGCTGTGTCAGTAAAATGCAAGGATATCATAGACCCCAAGCGATTGATTTGATAATCAATTCTACTTTTAGAAAGAATATTTTTCATTCCCTCATGCAAATAAGCTGTTTTATCTGCGAGACTGTCAAACACTTCTGGCTGACTGTCCAAAGCTGTTAACATTGCCAATCCGGCTGCCATCGCAAGAGGATTTCCACTCAAAGTACCTGCTTGATAAACAGGTCCTTCAGGTGCCAAAAAATTCATGATTTCTTCTCTAGCTGCAAAGGCACCAACTGGAAGACCACCACCAATTACCTTTCCAAAAGTAACGATGTCGGCATCCACTCCCAAAAGTTGTTGGGCACCACCAGCAGCCAATCGAAATCCAGTCATCACCTCATCAAAAATGAGTAAGGTATCGTTCTGATCGCATAAATATCGAAGCCCTTCCAAAAAGCCAGGTTCTGGTGGAATACACCCCATGTTTCCTGCTACAGGCTCAATAATCACTGCTGCAATTTCACCTTCATTTGCTTCAAAAAGTTGAGTTACATTGTCAATGTCATTATAATTTGCCAGCAAAGTATCCTTCGCTGTTCCTTGGGTCACACCAGGTGAGTTTGGGCTTCCAAAAGTCACAGCACCACTACCTGCCTGAATGAGAAAAGCATCAGAATGACCATGATAACAACCTGAAAATTTGATGATTTTTTCACGGCTGGTATATCCACGAGCTAGTCGCACAGCACTCATGCAAGCTTCTGTTCCAGAATTTACAAATCGAATTTTATCAATATTCGGTGCCATAGAAGTGGCCAGTTCAGCGATCTTGGTTTCAAGCGCAGTTGGAATTCCATATGAAGTCCCTTTGTCGGCTTGCTTTTGCACTGCCTCCACAACTGGTTTGTAGCCATGCCCCAAAATCAAAGGTCCCCACGATGAGATGAAATCGATATAGCGATGACAATCTTCATCAAATAGGTATGCTCCTTTTGCTTCTTTGATAAAAATCGGAGTACCCCCAACTGCCTTGAAAGCTCGAACTGGAGAATTGACCCCTCCCGGGATCACTTTTTTTGCTTGTGCAAACAAAGCACTACTTCGATTGTACCTCATTTTTCTAATCGTAATTGTTGACCAATCTGAATGTCATTAGATTTCAAATCGTTTATTTTTTTGAGTTTTGCCACTGATATATTGTAACGCCTAGACAATCGATAAAGTGTATCACCTTTTTGTACAATATGCATCCTATCTTCTCGATTACTGAACTCTGGCGATACTTTTGGATTATCGTATTTCCATAAGTTTAGGCGTTCGATAAGCCCAATCAATTTATCTGCATAAGCTGGATCTGTGGCATATCCTGCTTTTTTCAATCCTTTTGCCCAAGCCTTATAATTTGTTTTTTTGAGGCGAAATAAGCTCGCATATCGCTCACGCTCGACCAAAAAAAGCGAGTGGTCACGATAGGAATCTTTGGGATCCTTATAGGCTCGAAAGCATTCGCCAGGTGCATCATCATCATAATACACTTTTTTACCTCTCCACTCACGTTTGCATTTAATACCAAAATGATTGTTTGACTTCTTGGCTAGCGTACCTTGTCCCAACTGCGATTCTAACAAACCTTGCGCCAAAGTGATGCTTGCTGGAATTTTATAGCGACGCATTTCCTCTTGTGCAATACTGGCATATTGCTGGATGTAGCGTGTTGTTGGATCTGAGGAATAAACAACATCTTTGTCTTTTTTCTTTTTTGTCTTTTTTTTGGATTTTTCTTGCGAAGTAATCGTTTGTTCATTCATTGATGTATCGGCATAATACACCTGTTTTTTACTGCCGCATGATGCTAAAAAGATGAGCATGGCCAGCGCAACGAACTGCCTTGCGCTGCCAATCGTTGGTTGATTCCACTGATTGATTGATGGCCGCCAGTATGAATCACCAACAAACGATTTCCAAAATTCCATGTGTTTTCTTTCCACTTTTTAATCAAATGCCATAGCATCGGAGCCGTGTATAGCTGGTCGAGAATTACACCCGTTTGATTGGCTACACGATGAGCAAAATCAATCAATGATTTTGGTGTTTTGGCATAACCGATCTCATTGTGAGTCGGCACCAATGACCAACGATCATTATTTACAAAGGTACGAATCCGACTGCGTATTTCTATGTCTTTTACAACTTGAAATCCAACAATATGCTGATGCTCGTGTGTTGATTCGATCAATCCAGCCATCGTTCCACCTGTTCCTACTGCTATAGCCAAAGTGTCGAAAGTCTTGTCAGTAGTAGTGAGAATCTCTTTACACCCTTTTATTGCTAAGGCATTGGTGCCACCTTGTGGAATGATGTAAGGGTTTTTGTCCTCTAACACAACTGTCGATAATGCCTGTTCTTTGTCCTTGTACAACGATCGACTAACAAAATGCAACACCATACCCATTTGTTTGCAATATTGGAGGGTTGGATTTAGAGGTTGACCTTCCAATTCATCTCCACGAACAATACCATGTGTTGCAAACCCATATTGATATCCTGCAGCTGCCACAGCGGCCAAATGGTTGGAATAGGCACCCCCAAAAGTCAACAGGGTTTTATAACTGTTTGCCTTAGCGTACTGCAAGTTGTATTTCAGTTTTCGCCATTTATTACCAAAAATATCTGGATGAATCAGATCTTCTCTCTTTAAGACAATTTCCAAATCTCCTGCAATTTCTTGTAATCGTAGATGTTGATTATCAGACTCCATCGATCAGTCAAACATATTTAAAAACAACTTGAAAAAAAGAATTACATTTAGGGTGTGAAAAAGAAATTTATCCCGATTGAGGAAGGCGATTCCTATCAGACTCCCGAGGGTTTTGTCGTTTTTACTGAACAGTATCATTTAAAAAGAGGGTATTGTTGCGAGAGTAACTGTCGGCATTGCCCTTATGGATTTGATAAAAATAAAGTCTAAAGTAGATTTTTGACAGCTTCCAATGCATCTGATAAGCCTGTTGGATTTTTGCCACCTGCAGTTGCAAAAAACTGCTGACCTCCACCCCCACCTTGTATGTGTCCGCTGATTTCCTGTATAATCGTATTGGCTTTGTGTGTTCCCTGATCGACTAGTGCTTTGGAAACATAACATGACAAAATCGGTTTGTTGTCTTTTTTGGAACCAAGAACAGCAACCAAATCTTTTCTGTTTTTCCCAATTTGAAATAAAATATCTTTCATAACAGAGGCATTGAGATTGACCTCTTTGCATAGCAATGAAACACCATTGTGATTTTGAATTTCACTTTCCAAATCAACAATCATTTGCTCCACAAGTTGCTTGTTGAGCTTCTCTATTTCTTTTTTGAGCTTCGTGTTTTCTTCTTGTAATGCCTGCACCGATTGCACAAGGTCTTTTGGGTTTTTCAATTGCAACTTGACTGCTTCCATCAAGGCTGCTTGCTCATACACCAATTTTTTTGCTTCATCGCCAGTCACTGCTTCAATCCTTCTTACTCCAGAGGCAACTGCTGTTTCACTTGTGATCGTGAAATGCCATATCGCTGATGTGTTTGATACATGGGTACCTCCACATAACTCTATTGATTCGCCAAAACGTACTGTTCTGACTGTGTCGCCATACTTTTCGCCAAACAAAGCCATTGCACCATCGGAAATCGCCTGATCATAAGTAACGTTTGTAGTGATTTGCGCATCGATTTTTTCTTGAATTCTGGCATTGACAAAATCTTCAACCGACTGTAGTTCTTCTTGCGTTAGTTTAGAAAAATGAGAGAAGTCAAAACGCAAATGACCCGAACGAACCATAGAGCCCTTCTGCGTGACATGAGAACCCAATACACTTCGCAATGCGTGATGCAACAAATGCGTTGCTGTGTGATTGCATGAAGTTGCATGGCGTTTTTGCTCGTCTACAACTGCTTTAAATTTGGAAGTGACATCTGCAGGAAGTTGATTGGCAGTATGAACAATTATATTATTTTCAATTTTAGTATCGTAAATATATGTCACATTCCCATTAGGTGCCTCCAAATATCCCTTGTCGCCAACTTGACCTCCACCTTCAGCATAAAAAGGAGTGATATTGAAAACCAGTTGATATAACTCGCCATATTTATTTGTGATTTTACGATACCGAACAATGCGTACTGGTGTTGAAAGTAATTTATAACCAACAAACTCCTGCTCCTCGTCCTCGATGACTTCAACCCAATCTTCACTATTGGTTTGAGAGGCAGCTCGTGAACGTGCTTTTTGTTTGTCCATCTCTTTTTGGAAATCTTCTTCATTCAAAGTCATTCCATGTCCGGAAAGAATTAAGGCTGTTAAATCAATCGGAAATCCAAAGGTATCATACAATTCGAAGGCCTTCGCACCCGACAACTCTTTACTCGAACTGGAGGACATCAACTGTTGTAACATGCCCAGTCCCTGAGCCAATGTTTTTAAAAACGAAAGCTCTTCTTCTTTGATCACATTTTGAATAAAGTTTTGCTGCGATTTGAGCTCTGGAAAAGCACTTCCCATTTGGATCGTAAGCGTTTCAACAAGGTTATAGATAAATGGTTCTTTTTGGTTGAGGAAAGTGTATGCATAGCGTATCGCACGACGAAGAATTCGACGGATTACATACCCAGCTCCATTGTTGGAAGGCAATTGCCCATCGGCAATCGAAAAGGACACTGCACGAAGGTGGTCGGCAACCACTCGGATGGCAATATCTGTTGATTCGTCACTGCCATAGGTAGTCGATGTTCGTGTTCCTATTTCACGAATAATTGGTGTAAAAACATCTGTATCATAGTTGGATTGTACCCCTTGAACAACCATACAAAGCCTTTCGAAACCCATGCCAGTATCGATGTGTTTTTCTGGCAGTTGCTCTAGCGACCCATCAGCTTTTCGATTGAATTCGATAAACACCAAATTCCAGACCTCAACAACCTGGGGGTGATCTTGATTGACCAAGGCTGATCCAGGTGTTTTCGCTTTCTCCTCCTCGGAACGAATGTCCACATGGATTTCTGAGCAAGGTCCACAAGGCCCTTGGTCGCCCATTTCCCAAAAATTATCCTTTTTTGAACCCATCAAAATACGCTCAGGGTCAATATGTTTTTTCCAAAATGTTATCGCTTCAGTATCAGTTTCCAAATTCTCAGATTGATCACCCTCAAAAACAGTGACATACAAGTCATCTTTACTGATATTCATGATTTCAGTTAGGAACTCCCATGCGTATGCAATGGCATCTTCTTTGAAATAATCTCCAAAACTCCAGTTGCCAAGCATTTCGAATAAGGTGTGATGATAGGTGTCCTTACCAACTTCTTCCAAATCATTATGCTTTCCAGAAACACGCAAACATTTTTGGGTATCAGCTACTCGTTTGTCTTTTGCTTTTTTATGACCCAAAAAGAACTCCTTGAAGGGGTTCATACCTGCATTGACAAACAGAAGAGAAGGATCATTGTTGTTAACCAATGGGGCTGAAGGAACAATTTTGTGAAATTTTGATTGGAAAAAATCAAAAAATGATTGCCTAATTTCTTGCGCCTTCATAGGGTAGTGTTAACTTGCAAATATCAACTTGAAACAACATTTTTTATATTTGCAAAGATTTATATCTAACTGCTTGTAAAATTAGCACATTTTAACGAATGCCAAAGTATAAATATTATTACGATCAAGAGACCCTTTCTTATAGAAGAATAGAGGTCAATACTGGTGTGCGTTTTCGTAACGCTTTTGTTTTTCTAACTGTTTCTGCGCTTTTTGGTTTAATCATGTTGTTGGTATTATTGTATTCTCCCCTGATCGAAACCCCAAAAGAGATTGCACAGGCAAGAGAGATTGACAATTACCAACTGCAATATGAGCAGCTCAATCGAAAGATGCAACAGATTGAAAGTGTATTGGACAATCTACAAGATCGAGACAATCAGATCTATCGAGTGATTTTTGAGGCAAACCCTATTTCGGATGATGTTCGGAAAGCAGGTTTTGGAGGAATCAATCGATATGCCGATTTGGAAGGTTTTGAAAATTCTAAACTTGTCGTAAGCACTACAAAACGAATGGAAGTATTGTCCAAGCAAGTTGTTGTGCAATCGAAGTCGTTAGATGAAATTCAAAGAATGGCATTGGACAAAGAAGTGTTACTCTCTGCCATCCCATCTATTCAGCCAATCAACAACGAAGATCTCAGAAGAATGGCATCTGGATATGGTTGGCGTACAGACCCATTTACAAAAACACGTCGCAAACACAAAGGGATGGATTTTTCAGCGCCTACCGGCACACCAATCTATGCAACAAGCGACGGGAAAGTCATTCGAGTTGATGGGCGTGCTCCTGGCTATGGAAAACACATTCGTATTGATCATGGCTTTGGCTATGTTACCCTTTATGCGCACTTGAGTAAATACAATGTACGACGTGGACAAGAAGTCAAACGTGGTGATGTGATTGGTTTTGTAGGAAACACAGGCCGATCTGTAGCTCCTCACCTCCATTATGAGATTAGAAAGGATGGAAAGCATTTAAATCCCATTAATTTCTACTATGGCGATCTCAACACAGAAGAGTTTAATGCACTATTGGAAGCAGCAAACAGAGAAAATCAATCCCTTGACTAAATGCGCACCAAGCTACCAGAAAAGCTTTACTACAGCATAGGCGAAGTTGCTGAAGCCTTTGATGTGAATCCCTCACTTATTCGTTTTTGGGAAAAGGAATTTGAAATACTAACACCCAAAAAAAACACTAAAGGAACGCGAAAATTTACTGCCCAAGACATCGACAAAATCGAGCTGATCCATTTTTTGGTTAAGGAAAGAGGGTTTACCCTTGAAGGCGCAAAAAAAGAGATCCAATCAAAAAACAGCAGTCAACATCAAATCATCAAGCGTCTCAAATCCATTCGAGAGGAATTATTCCGTATTCGAGAAAATCTGTAGCTATTTTTTACGAATAAAAATATCGATTGTAGCACCAGTAAAGTCGTAATTTTCTCTGATTTTATTTTCTAAAAACCTTTTGTAAGGCTCCTTTACATATTGAGGAAGATTGCAGAAAAAGGCAAATTGTGGGTGATCACTGTGTAGCTGTAAGCAAAATTTGATTTTTACATACTTCCCCTTTATCGCTGGCGGTGGAGTTTTTTGAATGATAGGAAGCATAAAATCATTGAGCTCTCGTGTTGGAATTCGCTTGCTTCGTTTCTTGTAAACATCTACTGCTGTCTCAATGGCTTTAAACACTCGTTGTTTGGTAAGACTCGAAATAAAAACAATTGGAACATCTACAAATGGAGCAATTTCTTCTTGAATCGCTTCAGTAAATAATTTGGTTGCTTGGGTATCTTTTTCAACCAAATCCCATTTGTTGACCAAAATCACGATTCCCTTATGATTGCGAGCAGCTAGCCAAAATATATTTTTGACCTGACTGTCAAACGATCTTGTCGCATCAAACAGTACCAAACAAACATCCGAATGCTCGATTGATCGCAGCGCACGAATGACAGAGTAAAATTCGATGTTCTCCTTGACTTTTGATTTTTTTCTGATTCCAGCAGTATCAACTAGGACAAACTCAAAACCATATTGATTATATATGGTGTCGATACTATCTCTGGTCGTGCCTGCTTGATCTGTAACAATGTTGCGTTCTTTTCCCAACAGCGCATTGATAAAAGACGATTTTCCTGCATTTGGGCGACCCACAACAGCAAAGCGAGGCAAGTTTAGGCTTTCAGGTTCTTTGGTTTTGGGAAGAACATGAATGATCGTATCTAGCAACTCCCCTGTTCCTGACCCATTGATGGCAGATATATGAAAGGTTTTTTCGATTCCTAGAGCAAAAAACTCGACTGTATCGGCTACACGTAAAGCATTATCTACTTTATTGATGACCAATAAAACTGGTTTATCTGAACGATGTAAAAGGCGTGCGACTTCTTCATCCATCACACTAATTCCGACTTCGACATCCACAATAAAAAGAATCACATCGGCCTCGTCGATAGCCACTTCAACTTGCTGATCGATCGCAGCTTCAAAGATATCATCACCTCCAATGACATAACCCCCAGTATCGATAAGTGTAAATTCCTTGCCATTCCAGTCAGTCTTGCCATAATGTCGATCACGTGTCACCCCACTTGTAGCGTCCACAATCGCCTCACGACGTTGAATCAATCGATTGAAAAGTGTTGATTTTCCAACGTTAGGCCTTCCGACAATGGCTACAAAATTGCTCAAAGGATATCTTTTAAAGTTGCAAAATTACTTCTTTTGAGAAGAAGAATAGCCATAACGTTGTAATTGGGTGTGATTTGATCTCCAATTCTTATTGACCTTCACAAATAATTCGAGGTAAATTTTCTTGTCAAAAAATATTTCGAGGGCTTTACGCGCCTCTATGCCAACATGTTTAATCGCGCTGCCTTTACTCCCAACAATGATCCCTTTTTGGGAGTTTCTTTCCACAACAATAATACTTCTGATTCGAATGATTTTATCAGTTTCTTCAAACTGTTCAGTCATCACCTCAACTGCGTATGGAATTTCCTTTTGGTAGCGTAAAAGAATTTGTTCGCGAATGGCTTCATTGACAAAAAATCGTTCAGGTTTATCTGTGATTTGGTCTTTTGGAAAAAATGGAGGGTGATTGGGAAGTAGGGAAACGATACGATCCCTCAACTCCATAACTCTAAAAGATTCAGTCGCTGAAATACTCCATATTTCGGCATCTGGTAGTTTTTTTTGCCAAAAATTGGCAAGTTGTTCCAAATCTTTTTGGTTTGAGAGATCGACTTTATTCAGCACGATAAGCAATCTACCATCGAAGTTGGTGATTCTTTTCCATGTATTTTCGTCTAGATCGCCATCATCATCGGCAGCAATAACGAGAAGCATAATGTCGGCATCTTCAAAAGTTGAGTTTGTTGCATCCATCATCCTTTCTTGAAGGGCATATTCCGGTTTGATAATACCAGGAGTGTCTGAGAAAACAACTTGGGCTTCAGGAGTGTTGAAGATACCTAGAATCCGATGCCTAGTCGTTTGTGCTTTGGCAGTAATGATAGATAGCTTTTGGCTCAAAAAGGCGTTCATTAGGGTAGATTTACCCGCATTTGGGTTTCCAATGATATTGACAAATCCAGCTTTATGCATAGGCTGTAAAGGTACAAAACCTTGTTTGGTTTGGTGATTTTACGTATATTTGGCGTCCTAATCGCGGGATAGAGCAGTTGGTAGCTCGTCGGGCTCATAACCCGAAGGTCGCTGGTTCGAGTCCAGCTCCCGCTACAAAGAAACTCCTTGAGAAATCAAGGAGTTTTTATTTTTAGGACCAAGTGATGCTTGCATCATCTTGGGAATAAAAGAAAAAGTCAGATTGCAAAGCAATCGGAGTTTCTTTGGGCTGTTTTCCAAAAAGGTCCAACGAACGAAGTGAGTTAATCCAGCTCCCGCTACTAAGAAGTTCCTCTAAAGTCAAGTTGCTTTTATATTGGAATCTTAAGATCTTCTTTATCCGAGTACCTTCGCTCTAGTAAAAAGAGTATAACTCATAATAAAGATAAATTAGCTACTTTTAGGAAATGAAAAATCGACTAGAAAAACTCTTATGGAACGTCCGATACGTGACATTACTGGCAGTAATTCTTTCAATTGTTTCGTCAATTTATCTTATGATCCTTGGAAGTTGGGAGATTATTGAAGCAATTCTTTTTTATAATCCACTCATTGATTCCTCTATCTCTGAAAACAATGAACTTCTTTTTAAAATTATCTCCTCTATCGATTTGTTTTTAATTGCAATCGTATTGTTAATTTTTGGCTTTGGTATTTACGAATTGTTTGTCAGTGAAATTGATTTTACACATTCAAAGTTTAAAGAATCGACTTTAGTTATTCGTGATTTAGACCAATTAAAAAACAAAATCATCAAGGTCATTATTATTGTTTTAATCGTAAAGTTTTTTGAAAAAATACTTAAGTACTCCGAGAGTTTTTCTTCTACAACCGACATTCTCTACTTTGGATTGTCAATCCTTTCAATTTGTATAGGTTATTACTTGCTCAACAGAAAGTAAATGTCTTTTTTCTAAGGCTTCCGAATATTTACCACCAGTTCCTGTATGTCTTTGCTTGGTGCTGGGGTTCTGCTGCTGATGATAAGGGTGACAACAAAATTGGCTACCATAGCAATTGTTCCAAAGCCCTCTGGTGATATCCCAAACCACCAATCGGCCTTGGTGCCTCCCCCAAACCAACCAAACTTAAACTTGAGCATATAAAAAAGCATCAGTAATACCCCTACAAGCATACCACTTATGGCGCCTTCCTTGTTGATCCGTTTGGAGAATATTCCCAATAATATGGCTGGGAAAAACGATGAAGCTGCCAGTCCAAATGCCAAGGCTACTGTTGCTGCCACAAAGCCAGGTGGGTTGATGCCAAAGTAACCTGCCAGACATACTGCTCCTGTTGCAGCGATACGTGCGGCAATGAGTTCTCCTTTTTCAGAGATCTTGGGCATCACCATCTTTTTAAGAAGATCGTGTGATACTGCTGATGAGATCACTAGCAATAGTCCTGCTGCTGTGGACAGTGCTGCTGCCAATGCTCCTGCTGCCAAGAGAGCAATCACCCAATTGGGAAGCTGTGCAATCTCTGGGTTGGCAAGTACCATGATGTCTGCATCAACTGTCAGCTCGTTGGTTGTTGTATCGGCTGTGTATTGAATCAGCCCATCTTCGTTTTTGTCTGTAAAGCCAAGTAGTCCTGTGGTCTCCCATTTGTCAAACCACTCTGGCATCTCTTCATAAGGTTGGTTGCTTACTGTCTCTATAAGGTTGGTTCTTGAAAACACTGCAATCGCAGGTGCTGTAGTGTAGAGAATGGCAATAAACAATAGTGCCCATCCAGCTGACTTTCGTGCATCACTGACTTTCTTAACTGTGAAGAAGCGTACAATCACGTGTGGAAGCCCTGCGGTTCCGACCATCAGTGCCATGGTGATGCAAAACACATCTAACATCGATTTGCTCCCCGAGGTGTATTCATGAAAACCTAGTTCTCTATGTAAGCCATCGAGCTTATCCAAAAGATATACTCCATCTGCGCCACTCGATCCAAAGCCGAGTTGTGGAATCACATTGCCTGTGACTAGAAATGAGATATAGATCGCTGGGACCATAAAGGCAAAGATCAGTACGCAATACTGCGCCACTTGGGTATAGGTGATGCCTTTCATGCCCCCCAGTACTGCATAGAACAATACGATCCCCATACCTATGAGTACGCCTGTTACAATGTCTACCTCTAGGTATCTAGAAAAAACTACTCCTACCCCACGCATCTGTCCAGCGATATAGGTAAAGAAAACCATCAGAGCACAAAACACAGCAACTGATCGGCCG
>ERZ802830.798-NODE-798-length-30929-cov-23.3505_pt1 | contig 30929 bp, 24 predicted proteins | sample MGYA00345654_ERZ802830 | MGnify/ENA primary metagenome ERZ802830 (study PRJEB30503, sample SAMEA104212375) | marine metagenome | biome: Westerlies Biome; feature: [SRF] surface water layer (ENVO:00010504) within the epipelagic zone...; material: water... | reverse complement strand
GCCTCCAGCAACAGGTAGTCGCAGTTGGCAAATTGATCAACCACATGCTTCGTTATACAGCCGAGATCGGACAACACGCCAACACGTTTACCGTCCTGCTCAAAGACGAATTGCGTCGGTTCTCGGGCGTCGTGAGGTACCACAACCGGATTGACGGTGACGCCAGCTAGCTCAAAGGGCACATCGCCGTCGAAAGCCTGACAGGTAAAGTCTTGAGGGCCATTTTTCAGGGTGCCGAAGGACGCGTAGACGGGAATTTGGTAGCGATGGGCCAGCGCCGCTACCCCGGCAATATGGTCGCTGTGCTCATGACTGACCAGTATCGCCGTAAGGTCGCCGGGACTTAGCTGCAGCCGCGCTAAGCGTTGCTCGGTTTGTTTAAGGTTGAAGCCGCAGTCCACCAAAAACACGGCGTCACCAATGGCCACAAGGGTGCCATTACCTCGGCTACCGCTGCCTAAGGAGGCTATGCCCATGAGTTTAGCTGTCGAATCAAGTAGCGAACTCGCGAATCATCACCAAGATCTCTTGGGCCTTGTCGGCATCTGCCATCAGCTGCCCGTCTTGCAGCACGAAGATCTTGTAGGCGTCGCCCTTATCCGTGGCAATGGCTTCGCTCATTAACAATGTGACGTTGGTCTCGTTCTGCGAGCCACAGGAAAAAGTCACGCGGCAGAGAATGCCACCACCCTTTTTGCCGGTTAACACTTCGTTGGGAATACTGATATCGAAACGCCCAGCATCGCTGTCTTCGCTGTTGATCAGCACCCCTGCATTACGCAGCGACTGTGTCAGTGAAGCGAGTGCTCGGCCCCGATCGAGGAAGAAGCTCAGCTCGGGAATACCGTCGGCATTGCGCCGCATATCACTTTTCGGCTGGCTGCCAATCTGCAGCGCCACCTTGGATACCGTGCTTTCTGCCACACGTGCCGCCACGTAGCCGCCGATCTGCTCCAGCAGCGCTTTTTCCGCCGCAACCAAGTCGGAGTTCACGTCCTGCACGCGCAGAATGTCGGGTTCCACCACACCATTCAAATCGTCGTTGTCGTGACGCAAATGCACCTCGGTCGATTGAGGCTGCATGCCTTGTTCTACGCGCAGTAGAAATCGATCCTTGCCGATTTCCAGACCCGCATCGCTACGCGCGCGCTGCACGAGGGTACGCACAACGTCACGGGCGGGACTACCAGCATCTTCGAGCCAAACGGTGTTCAGGCGACCTACCTCCGGACGGTCATCCACCAGCACAATGCCGTTATCTGCGAAGAACTGTTTCATCTTCGGCCATGCCGTGGTCGGTGACTCAGGAATGACCAGCCAACTGCGGCTGCCAAGGCGCTGCACCCGTACCTCGTCGCGATTGTCTGAAGCGTACTTGGCATCGGGCAGCGGCGGTCGGTCCGGATAATAAGAAGCGTTGCGCTGCACGCCAATGTCAGGAATCGCTGACACTTGGCTGGGCTCAACTTGGCGCAGATCTGCAGGAACCTCCAGCGGCGCCTGAGGTCGCAGGTCGATATAGGTCGTTTTTTCGGGTTTATCGTCGTCGCCGATAAAGGGTATTGAAGGCAACATGCCGCAGCCTGTCAAAATCGATGCAGCGGTCACCATCACCAGAGTTGGGGCTATTTTCATTAACTGTTTCCTGCTGCCTGAATGCGTTGGCGGACTGCTTCGTGGTGTTCCGCGCTCAAGGGTATTAGGGGCAGCCGAATGCCACCCGGAATGCGTCCCATATCCGATAGCGCCCACTTTGCCGGTGTTGGGCTCGATTCCACAAACAAAATGTCATGCACCGGTTGCAGCTGCTGGTCTAAGGATACCGCTTGGGCCACATCGCCATTTAAGTAGGCACTGCAAAATGCGGACATTTTGGCCGGTAGCACGTTGGCGGTTACGCTGATGGTGCCCACCGCGCCCAGTTCCATCATTTGCATGGTTTGGGCATCTTCACCAGACAGCACGAAAAAATTGTCCACGCCCTGATCTTTTACTGCCGCGAGAATCTGTGTCACCCGGCTGGCGTCGCCGCAGGCATCCTTGATGCCTACCACACCTTCAATGCCCGCCAAGCGTCCAACCGTTACCGCCGCCAAATCACACCCAGTACGTGGCGGCACGTTGTACAACACGATCGGGGTAGACGTAGCAGCAGCGATGGCTTCGAAGTGACGGAACAAACCTTCCTGGGTCGGACGGTTGTAGTAAGGCGTGACCAACAAACAGGCATCCGCGCCAGCGGCCTCGGCTTCGCGTGTTTGGTGAATGGCTTCGGCGGTTGAATTACTGCCCGTGCCGGCGATCACTGGGATGCGTCCGGCCACGCGATCTATGGTGCGCTTGATTACCTGCAGATGCTCCTGCGTATCAAGCGTTGCAGATTCACCTGTGGTACCCATGGGCACAATGCCGTGGGTGCCGCTCGCGATGTGCCACTCGATCAGTTCATCAAGCGCGTCCCAAGCCACCTCGCCATTTTCATGCATGGGGGTGACCAGAGCGACAATGCTCCCTGTCAACATATCGTTGGCTCGCTCAGATGGTAAAGCCGAAATGGTACGCAGGGGCTTCTACTCTGGCAACGTTTGTCTGGCTGGACGCTAAACAATTGGTGTTAGAGCCACCCAAGGCGGCTCTATTCGTCGACCGTTAGCGCTTTACGCAGGATAAAGTCGAGATACTGACTGTGAGCCTGGCTTGCAGCGCTTAAGCCAGCAAAATCCGAACCCTGAATCTTCGACTGCAAAGCCTCCGCTAAATCCAGCAACTGCGCAAACAATGCGGACCGGATATTGTGGCCATTGGCCTCGCGGTTCATGGCGGCAACCAGCATGTCCACGTATTCCACCTGCAAATTCTGGCGATAACTGTTTACGTCTCCTTCAAGGTCTGCGGCAAAAATACCGTCGGTCAACGTATTCAACATTTCGATGACCGAATACTCACCACCGTAGGTTTGCGTGTCGGTCAGGCGCTGCAGCGTGTTCGGGTGCAGCAAGTGCCTGAGCACACTTTTTTGACTGCGCAGCAGAGATTCATGAATTTTTGGGTCTTCGGGCTCGCCGTAAAAATCGAATCCACGTCGTTGCGGCTGCAGTCGGACAAACAGTGACTGTGCACCGGCCAACACGTCCGGGGCGAACAGATAGGTGTTCAGCACCTGCATAGCACGGCGCTGTTCGGTGGCAGCCACCGGTGTATACGGCAACGTTTCGACCGAGTTCGGCGGCTGGCGATTGATGTGCACACCGCCAACATATCTGGAGACCACGCCACCTGAACGCCGGTACTGACTCATCAGTGAGGCAAAGGCATTCACAAGACCTTGGTAGGTTTTGCCCTCGTACTGCTCTGGCAGACGATCTTGCACGGTGCGCAGATGGGCCAAGCGCATTTCGGCATAGCCAATCGCGTCGCTGCTTAAATCATAAATATTGATATGCGGATCAATGCCGTTTCGAGAGCTGCGCATGTCGTCGGCGTCGTTACCGTAGACGAGTTCCGCTTCAGTAGAGCGCGCAAGAACCTGCTGCAGCTGTGCATCGGAATACTCACCATAGCCATACTGCAACGCCCAAGCGTCGTAGGGGCCCGGCCGCTTTTGGTAGAACCACGTTTGTGTCTTGCCATCTGGTGCCACGTTCACCGCTTCGTAGTCCATTACCGAACCTGAGAGGCCGAGCGCTGCCACCGCATCAGCATCGAAGACGTCGGGCTGCAGTTGGCTTGCACGCATGTTGTGCGTCAGTCCAAGGGTATGGCCGATTTCATGCAGGATCAGCATGTATAAACTGTCCTCAATCAGACGCTCCGAGAGCGCCGCATCGGCACCCGCACTGACCAAGGCATGCTGGGCAAAAATCACGTCAGCCTGCATTTGCGCGGCTAAGGCGCAGTGATGCTCGGGCGTACCGGACGGCATGGCATCATCGGGCTGGAGTAAGTCTTGAATGCGCAGCCGATTGGTCAAAAAGGCGAACTCGAGCATGATGTCCGCGCCAATGATTTGACCGGTTCGCGGATTCGTAAAGCTTGGCCCATAGCCACCAAACGGCGGTGTTGCAGATGAGGTCCAGCGCAACACGTTGTAGCGAATATCGCCAGCGTCCCAATCCGCATCATCGGGTTGCTGCTTGACGACCACGGCATTGCGAAAACCTGCCGCTTCAAAGGCTGTATTCCAACTCAGTGCGGCCTCGGTAATCATTTCCCGAAACTCCAAGGGCGTCGTGTTTTCCAGCCACCAGGTAATGGGTTCCACCGGCTCCGAGATGGCTTGATCGGGATTCTTTTTCACCAAGTTCCAGCGATTGATGACATCGCGATAGGGTGCTGGATCACGGCTCGTCAAATCTGTCACACGGTCGGTGAAATAGCCCACGCGATAGTCGTCAAGCCGCGACTGATAGCCGTCGTCAGGCACTTTAATGAAACTGTGCTGTACGCTGGCCATGATGGCTCTGGCGTCGGTGACATCATCGCCTCCGAATGCGAGGGGGGCCGCTAGTTCATAAACATAGTCGGTGTAAACCAGTGTGTTGTCAGGGTAGCTCGCCATTGTCGAAATTTTGGATCGCTCGGCACTGAACTTGCCCAAGGTCAGATCGTCACCGGGTGCAGCGCCCGGTCTTTTGGCGGGCTTAATTTGCACCAAGTTTTCGCTGAGCAATACCGGGCTAAATTTCACCAGCACCGCAGGGGACTGATCGTCCTGTGCGGGGTCTTCGGCCACGATCTCCATCACCGCCAGCACCGCATCCGGCGCGTTGGCATCGGCAGCGCGGCTAAGCGGGCTTTGGGGGTCAAAGTAAAAGCGTGTATTGGGCTGCACGATGTCGATGCGATTGAAATGACGCTGCAGCTTAATCAGCTTGTTGTCGCGGTATTGCCCGCGGAATAGCCCAGTTTCTACCACTCCATCGGTTACCGTCGCGGTGTAGATCAACTCCTGATCTAGATTGTCTGTGGGAATGCGCAAATACACTGCGCCATCATCCGAGCTTTGATACAGATCGAAGAATCCCGCAAAACGTGCGGCGCCCTCTACCACCGATGCGATGGTGGGTAGACCGTCGTCTTCTGCATCTTCCTTGGCAGAAGCCGATGCCCCGGCCGCCGCTGGGGCGGCATCCTCGCCAGACGGCGATTGCACCGTTTGCCCTGACAAAGCCAAGGGCAAAGTGCTCGCGCAGGACGTAAGCAAGAAGAGAAAAAAAAGCATGCCTAAGCGGCCAAACGTTATTTTCATTACTGACTCCAAATGAAACATCGTTGTCGGTTTTGGTTAGGGCGAAGCATGACGCAGCAGCTTTCTAGGCGGTGTTGGAAACCTCGGCATCCATTGGCGCACGAGGCCACGCCACATAAATCGCCTTTATGAAGGTTGCCAAGGGAATGGCAAAAAAGACGCCCCAAAGGCCCCACAGTCCCCCGAAGGCCAAGATTGCAATAATGATGGTGATTGGGTGTAGGTCTACTGCCTCGGAAAACAGCAGAGGCACCAACACGTTACCGTCTAAAAACTGGATAACCGCGTAGGCCAACATGACCCAGGCGAGATCCAAGGACCAGCCAAATTGCAGCACGGCGATCATAAACACCGGCAGCGTGACGATCGCCGCGCCGATAAACGGGATGAGCACCGAGATCCCAACCAGCACACCAAGCAGGGCTGCGTAGTTAAGACCAAAAAAAAGGAACGTGATGAAGCTAACCGTTCCCACCAGCAAGATCTCGATAGCCTTGCCACGCACGTAGTTCCCCAATTGGGCGTTCATCTGAGAACCCACCGCGTCCAGTAGTGGCCGATCCTTGGGCAGCAGAGAAGCAAGGTGCGCCATCAACAGTTCTTTATCCTTGAGCAAGAAAAATACCGAGATCGGCACCAAGACCAGATAAATCAACAGGCCGAACAACGAAAACACTTGAGAAAATGCGCTTTCGAGCAATACGCCGCTTAGGTTGCCAAGCTCCTTGGAGCTTTCGTTGACCACGCCAAGAATTTGCTCTTCGGTAATAAACTCGGGAAACGCCTCCGCAAGACTGGACAAACCGTCGCGCAACATACCGACCAGAGTTGGCGCCAACGCCAACAGATCTGCGGCCTGCTGCCAAAGCAGCGGCACCACTAACAATACTGCGGTGGCGACTGTGCCGATCAACACGATCATGGCCACCGCAATTGCCAACAAGTGAGGCGAGCCGAGCTTTTCGAGACGCCCGACCAGACCCTGCAGCAAAAATGCCAGGACGAGGCCCGTGAGTACCGGCGCCAAGGCGCCGGCCAAGGTATATAGCACCAGCGATATGACGAGCAGTGCTGAGATCAGAAAAATAGCGTCAGGGCGTGAGAAGTAACGATTGACCCAGCCGCCAAGCACGTCGACAAAGTTCATGCTTTTTTCCGAATCAGGTAAGAAAAAACACCATCGTCTTCTGCGCAATCAAGCAGCGTGTTGCCGCTTTGCTGCGCAAAGACCTCGAAATCACGCTTAGAGCCCGGGTCGGTGGCAAGCACGTGGAGTACTTGCGCAGCACTCATACCGTTCAGCGCTTTCTTGGCTTTCAACAGCGGCATCGGGCACATCAACCCCTGCAAATCGAGTGATATGTCGACTGATTGATCATTCAAACTCATGCTTCCAATGTAACACAGGGCCAACGCTGGCTCCGCACAATTGCTCGCGTTTGAGCGTGAGAAACCCGACATAACTAGGTCTTTGCGTGTTGTCGTTAGCGGTCGCGGGCAAATGTTATCGCTCGGGGTCATTCAAATCGTACCGTGTTGGAGTAGTATCTGGTGATGTTTGCGTTACCACCCCAATGTCTTAGCCGCGGCGGCAAAAGCATCATTCAGCGATGCTTGGGCGTCGCAAGTGGCACAGTGCTATTGCTGTGCGGCTTAACCGGCTCGGTTGCGGCATCGAACCCCCATGATTTGCCCAGTTTGGGCGATGGGTCTTCAAGCATCGTGTCGCCGCAAATGGAGGCGCGCATTGGCTCGATGTTTCTCAAGCAGTTGAATGCCGCGCTGCCCATGGCCGACGATGTGGTGATTCAGTACTACGTTGAACAGCATATTGCCTACCTCGCCCAATACTCAGAGATGCAGCAACCGATGCAGGCCATTGCCGTCGTCGACAACCCACAAATCAACGCCTTTGCTGCACCGGGCGGCATTATTGGCATCAACCTTGGCCTGCTGATTTACGCCCAAGATTCCGCCGAATACTCCTCAGTCATTGCCCACGAGATGGCGCACTTGAGCCAGCGGCATTTCGCCCGTGGCATACAGGCGCAGCAGGCGAGTTCCATACCCAGCATGATCGGCATGGTGGCGGCAATACTGGTAGGCGCAGCAGGTGGCGCTGACGCTGGTATTGCCGCGTTATCTACCGCTCAGGCCATCAGTCAGTCGAACCAGCTGCGTTTTAGCCGAGAACGCGAGCAAGAAGCCGACCGGGTTGGGCTTAGCACCTTGGTGCGGGCCAATATTGATCCCACGGGCCAAGCCCGTATGTTCGAGCGCATGCAGCAGGCCTATCGCTTTACGCGACGACCACCGGAATTTTTACTGACCCACCCCCTCTCTGAGAGCCGTATCAGCGATGCTAAGAACCAGGCTCGGGATATCACCGATGTGCCGCCCATCGACCCTGAGCAAGAGCTGGACTTTCAAATCGCGCGGATTCGTGCGGAACAGAAATTCACCACCAACCCGGCCTTCGATGTCACGAAGTTCCGCAAAGCTGCTACCGATAAACCCAACAACATGGCCAGCAACTATGGCTTGGCATTGGCCTTGAGCCGCAATGGCGATCACGCAGAAGCCGTGGAGCGTGCCGAGAGACTGTATCGATACGATGCCGAGAGCGTTTTGTACACTGCCGCCTTCGCCGAAGTGCTGATTGAAGCAGGCCGTCTCGAGCGAGCAAAAGCAGTACTAAACCGCTCGCTCGCCTATTACCCAGACAGCTACCCCCTTGCCATGCTGCTCGCGCAGACGCTAATCGACGAAGAGCGCTTTGGTGAGGCCAACGCAATTTACAAACAGCTTTCGAAACAGCGCCCCCATGACACGCTGATTTGGTTTCAGTTGGCGGAAACATCAGGCCTCGCCGGAAACGTTACCGAGGTGCACTTGGCGCGCGCGGAGTACTTTTACTTAAACGGCGCCTCTCACCGAGCCATCCAGCATTTGGAGTACGCAAAAAATTTGGTCGCAGGTGGCAATCGACAACTGCATGCCAAGCTGACCCAGCGCATTCAGGATTTGCGCACGGAAATCCGTTCCAGCCAGGGCTAGGCCTTACTAGCCTGCCTGAAAGGCGAGCATGCGATCTAGCGGCAGCTTGGCCCGCTCACCTAACAGCGGGTCCACGTGAATCTCGCACTGGTTGCGATAGGCCTCATCTCTTAGCACTCGATCCAAGGCTCGTAGCTCGTTCATCGCCATCCATGGGCAATGCGCGCAGGAACGGCACGTAGCGCCGTCACCAGCCGTTGGCGCCTCTATAAACGTCTTGCCCGGATTTTGCTGACGCAGCTTATGAAAAATGCCCCGGTCGGTGGCGACGATAAAGGTGTCGTTAGGCATGGCCGCAGCAGCGTCGACAATCGCCTTTGTGGAACCCACCACGTCAGCACCGGCGATGACCGAGCTAGGGGATTCCGGGTGTACCAAAATGCCGGCGTCGGGGTAAACCTTGCGCAGATCATCCAGTGCCTTGGACTTAAACTCTTCGTGCACTACACATGCCCCGCTCCACAGCAGCATGTCGGCTTGGGTTTGCTGCTGAATGTAGTGGCCTAAGTGTTTGTCCGGCGCCCAGAGAATTTTTTCACCCTTGGCTTTCAAACTACTGACGATGTCCAGCGCGCAACTACTGGTGACCACCCAATCGGCCAAGGCTTTGACTCGCGCTGAGGTATTGGCATAGACCACGACGGTTCTATCTGGGTGCTGGGCGGTGAACTCGGCGAACGCGTCCGGCGGGCAACCAAGGTCGAGGGAACACTCGGCTTCAAGGGTTGGCATAAAAATGCGTTTTTCCGGCGAGAGGATTTTTGCCGTCTCACCCATAAAACGCACACCGGCCACCACCAGTTCGCCAGCCGCATGATCGCGACCAAGGCGCGCCATCTCTAGCGAGTCAGCAACACAGCCGCCAGTTTGCTCTGCCAAATCTTGAATGTCGCCGTCGACGTAATAGTGGGCGACCAAGGCCATGCCTCGGCTTTGCAGCGTGTCGGCAATGCGCGCCTTAAGTGTGTCGCGTTCGGTTTCCTCCAGCACCAAGCTGCCCACCAAGGGTACTTGCTCTGGTGACAGCGAATAATCGGGCAGCGCGTCAGACTGATTGCTCACTTGAATGACCAGTGTGTTTAACGGCTGCGAATCATAAGACCAAACCTGAGGCTGTCACAAATAGCGGATTTATGGCCTGATTCGCGACAACACCTCATTGCATAGCGACTCGCTAAACCTCATGCCGACACCGAGCATTCTTTTTTTGATCACACCCGGTCCAAATCCGGATGCTTCTGGCGTCGCGCATCAAGCAAGCAACGACAACGCCCAAGTGCTACCCAGCCTATTTCGCGCTGGGGGCTGGCAGGTCAGTGAGGTAGAACATCGCGCGGTGCATCGCACCCCAGCAGGCCTAGCGTGCAATGGCGATGCCCTCGCCCAATTCGATCTGGTTTGGCCCATCGGCTTTGGTCCGCGCCAAGGCTTTCTCGACTGGCTGCATCTGTTTAACGAGTTGCCCCCGCGCAAACTGATTAATCCACCGAGCGCCCTCGTGATGAAACACGGCAAGGCGGCTTGGATAGAGCATTCTGCCGATACGTATATGGCGGCACAGCCCGAGCGGCTGATCGCCGCCATGCGCGAAGACCTCGGCGACTGGGTACTCAAACCCATGGCAGGTAGTTTTGGCGAGGGCGTGATTCGTTTGGCAAGCAATGAGACTGATCGCTTGAGGCAGGTCATGAGCCAACAGCCCGGCGAGTACTTTGTGCTGCAGCGTCTTTTGCCCCAGATCGCTCAAGGAGAAACCCGAACGCTCATTGTTGGCGGACAAATCATTGGCAGCTATCTGCGGGTACCCACCAATGCCCTACACGCGAACTTAGCGAAAGAAGCGCTAACGGCAAAAACCGAACTCAGCGCCACGCAGCTGCGCCTCGTGACAAACCTCGCCGCCGACATGCTGGGTCAACACATCGGCTTCGCTGCCATTGATCTGGTTGGCGACACGTTGATGGAGGTCAATATTGCCAATCCTGGCGGGCTTGGCACTCTGCAGCGGCTCTACGACAAAGACTTCGACATCGATGTCATCGATGCCGTAGCGGCGTTTCTGCAACTCCAGCTCGCCTAAGGCGTACCGCCGTCCACCCGAATGACCGTGCCCGTGGTAAAGCTGCCACCGGGACCTGCCAAATACAGGGCCGCGCCGACGATTTCATCTGGCTGACCGCCACGCTTCAGGGCATGACGCGACTTGGCTTGTTTTTCAAAAGCCCCCATATCCCACGCCTTAGAAATGTCGGTAAGAAACGGGCCCGCTGCAATGCCGTTCACCCGCACGTTTGGGCCAAAGGCAAAGGCGAAGGAACGTGTGAGCGCGTTCAAACCAGACTTCGCAGCGCCATAGGGCTCGGAATTGGGCGACGGCTGCAGCGAGGCAATACTGCTGATGTTGACGATACTGCCGCCATCGCCTGCCGCCATACGTTCACCTACGGTAGCCATCAAACGAAACGGGCCTTTTAAATTCACACCAATCACCTTGTCGAAAAGCTCCTCAGAAATAGCCGACAGCGATTCGTAAAGCGGCGACATGCCTGCGTTATTGATCAAGATATCGATCTTACCGAAGCGCGCATAGGCGGCCTCAACCATGGCATCGATCTCACCCCAATGACCGACATGACAGCCATAGGCCATGGCACTGCGACCAAGCGCCTCGATCTCCGCGGCCACTGCCTCACAGGCATCAGCCTTACGGCTGGTGATGATCACATCTGCGCCACGCGCTGCCAGCGCAAGAGCCATCTCACGACCCAGTCCACGACTACCGCCAGTGACCAAGGCCACCTTGCCAGTGAAGTCCAATAGTTGATCCATTACCTCTCTCTCCCTTGCTCGATTCATTAGACAACTGGGCCGATGATGACCCAGCGCGAAAGCCGGTGGTAGTATCAGTCCGCGTTTGGTTGCGGCCTTTTTTTAATCGGCATCCTACAGACGTGACAGAGAGCAACGTCCGTTGGCGATAGGCAAAGCGTGCGAGGGAGAGCATATGAACTTTGGATTTACTGAAGAGCAGAATCTGCTGAAGGAGCAGGTGCAGCGCTTTATGAAAGAGGCCTGCCCGATGACACGGGTGCGCGAGATAACCGCCAACGAGACACCCTTTGATCAGGCGCTGTGGCAGCAAGCTGCCGAGCTTGGCTGGCTGGGCCTGACCATTCCCGAAAACTATGGTGGGCTTGGCCTGAAGTGGATCGATCTAATCGTCGTGCTAGAGGCCGCTGCGGAGGGTCTGTGCCCGCTGCCCATCGCCTCACACGCTTTAGCCAGTACCGCCATATTGCACTGTGCATCGCAGGATCAAAAATCACGTTGGCTGCCTGCCATGGCATCTGGCGAGGCCGTGGTAACCATCGGTCTGTATGACGAGGCTAACTGGATTGCCGCCGAGGCCGTCACCGCCAAGGCCACCGTCGATGGCGATACCGTAACCCTGCATGGCAAGAAACCCTTTGTGAATGACGCACTGGCAGCCGACTACATGCTGCTGGCTGTGCAAGGCCCCAATGGGCTTGCGCTGGCGGCGGTGGGCAGTGATCAGGTCGAGGTGACAGCGCAACCGACCATCGACAGCACCAAGCCCATGGCCAGCGTAGACATCGACGGCGTACAAATCACCACCGCTGACTTGCTCGCCACCAGCCCTGAACAGCTCGCGTTCTTAACCGACTGCGGTGGCGTGGCGACCACTGCGGAAATGGTTGGCGCTGGGGCCGCCATCTTGGAAATGACCAGCGGCTACGCCAAGGATCGCATCCAGTTTGGCAAACCCATTGGGCAATATCAGGGCGTTAAGCATCGCCTAGCCGACATGTTTGTGGACCTCGAAAGCTATCGCTCGCTCTGCTATTTCGCCGCCTGGGCGGTAGATGACAGCCCTCAGGAGCTTGCCAAGGCCGTTTCCATGGCTAAGGGCTACGCCTCTGATGCCTTTGCCCAAATTGGCATAGACGGTGTGGGCCTGCACGGCGCCATTGGCTTTACCGCCGACTACGATGCCCAGCTGTACCTCAAGCGCTCAAAATGGGCGCGCCCAATGTACGGCGACTCGGATTACCACATGGACAGAATTGCAACTTTAGGAGGTCTGTAATGGACTTTGACTACACACCACAAGAGCAGTCATTTCGCGAAGAAGTGCGCGGTTTTATCGCCGAGCACCTGCCGCCGAAGGAGCAGCGCGACAAGAACTTTCTTGCCACGTGGCTGGAGAAAGTACGCGCCAAGGGCTGGGTAGGCTTTGCGTGGCCGAAGGAATTTGGCGGCAGCGATGGCGGTCTCATGGAGCAAGCCATTCTCAAAGAAGAGATGTCGCTGGCCAAGGCACCACCGCTAGGCACCTCTATGATGGGTCTGGCTTGGGTTGGCCCGGGCATCATGGAATACGGCACCGAGGAGCAAAAACAGAAGTTCATCCCGGATATTTTGGACAGCAAGGTTACCTGGTGCACCGGTTACTCAGAGCCCAATCACGGCTCCGACCTCGCGGCGATTCAGTGCAAGGCCGAGCTAAAGGGCGATCACTATGTGGTGAATGGCCAGAAGATCTGGACCACCGGCGCGCCGTGGTCACAGTGGATTATTTTGCTCACCCGCACCGACTTTAATGTCACTTCCAAGCACGATGGCATCACATGCTTCCTCGTACCCATGGACGCACCGGGTGTGGAAGTACGCCCCATTCAAAACATGGCAGGCGACAAACACTTTGCTGAGATTTTCTTCACCGACGTGCAGGTACCGGTTGAAAACCGGCTCGGCGCGGAAGGCGAAGGCTGGAAGGTGACGGTTTCGGCACTGGCCAATGAGCGCTCCAGCATTGGCGAAGTTACCCAACTGCAGGCCAAGCTCGATGACCTGAAAACCTTGGTGAAAAATTCGAGGCGTCAGGGTAAGCCAGCGGCCGAAGACCCGAATGTGCGTCGCACGGTTGCCAAGTTTGAAGTCAAGATCGCGGCCATGAAGTACAACGGTCTGCGCTATCTCACCAAGCAAATTAAGGGCGAGCCGTTAACGTCGGAGACCTCAGTGAATAAACTGCACCGCGCCAGTTTGGAAATTGAGATGGATGACTTTGCCATTGAGCTATCCGGCCAGGCTGGACTGCAGCTTAAGGGCGGCGAAGAAGCCGTTGACGGTGGTACTTGGTCGAAGGGCGCATTGAACTGGCCCAATGTGGTGATCGGTGGCGGCACCCCAAACATTCAGCGCAACATTATTGCTGAACGCATCTTGGGACAGCCAAAAGACTGAAGCTGCTCGCTACAGATACCCGGTATGTCCGGGTATCTGTATTCCCTCACCTCGAACCGACCGTCCTCACTTGCTTGTTCAAGCCGCTGCAAAACGCCTTGTTACTGCACGGCTACCGCGTTTAAACGCGCACAATCCGTAGCAACGGTTCAAACGAATACATAGCTGGCTTACGCCCTGATGCCGACTCGAGTGTTGAAAGCAGTCCTTTTTCTAGCAGCAAACGGGTGAATCTTGCGGCGGTCGCCGTTGGTATCCCGGCCCGTCCAGTAAACGTGTTGTTGCGAAACACTGGGTTGGCGAATATGAAATCCAGCGCGGTAACACTCCACTTGGACGCCAAGAGATCTGCAAACTCCAGCTTCATGTCTTCGTAAAGCGTTCGTATATCTTCTGCCATCGCCAAGTTCTGTACTGCCTGCTGGTGTACTGCCGTTAAAAAGAACTGGCACCAGCCCTCCCAATCCCCTGACTGTGAAACACGCCGCATGATGTCGATGTACTCGTGTTTGTGATCTTCCAAATAGCTACTGATATAAAAATGCGGTGCGCAGATACAGCCAGATGCCCAAAGCATTAACGTTATGAGCATTCGACCGATGCGTCCGTTGCCATCCTCAAACGGATGCAGGGCTTCAAATTCAACGTGCGCCAACGCCGCTCGCAGCAAAATCGGACGACTGTCATCGTCTATGTGTTGAAACAGCGCGTCGAGACCGCTTTGCAGATGTTTCGGGGCAATCGGCACGAATTTGATCGTTCTTTGGTTCTTGTCTGCGAGGTAATTCTGCTCAACTTTCAGCTTGCCGGGCGATTTACGCGCTCCACGACCGAACCAGAGCAACTGTTCGTGCAGTGTCTTTACCAAGGAGAGCGATAGCGGCTGGCCGCTTTCCATTGCCCGCTGTGCGTTTTTGAGCGCACGCTGGTAAAGCATGGTCTCGACTACTTCAGATCTCACCGAAGCGGTGGCTTCTTGCCCTTCGTGGTAGTCGGCTTCATACCTGAGTATTTCATCGAGCGTGCTGATGGTGCCTTCCATACGGGAGGAGATTACTGCCTCTTGGCTGCGCAGTGGGGCTAGCAATATTTCACTGTTGTGCATGCCCTTAAGCATCTGGTCGTAGCGGGCGATGGCATCCGTGGCCAGCAGCAGCTCCGGCACAAATTGCTCGTAATCGAGGGTTTGGGGCGGAAACATCCCGTAGTGGTATTGAATTGCGTTGCTCAGATCGTATTTCATGATCGCTCTTTAAGACTGAAGTAGGTGCCCATTGCCTAACTGGCGTCTTATGATGTTGGCCAACCGCTAAATACGAGCGCCAAAGCCGATTGAGTCTCAAATAGCTGTTTTTTTTAACATCAAAGACCGTAGGCGTTACTTTATTCAGAGCAAACTGCGTTGTCTATCAAATTTTGTCGAATGTGAGAGTCAAGCGCAGGCGAGCTTCACCAAGCGAGAGCAATCCAAGATTTCGAACGATACAACCGCTTGTTTGATTGCGGGCTATTAGCTGCCCACTCGCAACGCCCCGCCCAGGGCGCGCTTACCGTGATCGCCGCAGAAGTCGGCGCCATCCCAAACCTGCTGACCACTAACAAAGACACCACCCACCACGCCGTCGGATCGATTTACCAGCTGATGGCAATCGAATACGTCGCGGTATTGATACTGCACGCTGGCTTCACCGTCGTAGCTCGCGAGTTGCTCTGGGTTCAACAAAAGCATGTCCGCTCGGCTGCCAACTCTCAGGCTACCAACATCCGATAAACCAAAGAATTCAGCGGGCTCGCTGGTGAGTCGCGACAGCATTTGGGTGAAGCAGGCTTCAGACTCTTCTAACCCAATTTTAAGCGCGCGCAGGTTGCCGTCGAAAAACGCCATGTTGGTAACGTGCGCACCGCTGTCGTTAAAGCCTGGGAGTAGTTTTGGGTGCAGTAGCAACCGTTTGATCACTGCTGGGTCTTTGTTCGCGGCCACATAGCACCAGTGCAAATCGGTATCAAAATGCCGCAGCAGCCCAAGGAAGAATTCACCGTCATCGCGAATGTCTTTACCTAGGGCGGTAAATGCCTCGGCCTCGTTTGCATCGTCGATAAACTCGCTGTTTAGACACCATGCCTGATAGCGGTGATAGATCCATGCCATGGTCTGGCCGGGCCAAGCATCCACACTGGAACGATAAATCTGCATGTCGTTCAAATCGCGGGTCAGAAACTCTTTTTCTAGCCGTAGCTTGCGCCGCAAGTGCCCTATATTGAAACCACTCTTACCGCGTGACCACATGGCGCGAAACGCCTCAATGAATTCTGGGTCAGCCAGTATTTCTTGTCGCCGTTCCACATCCTCCAGCTCGGTCTCGATCAACCGACGCATCAACGGGTCGGCTTCCGCTAGCGGACTGACCGCACCTTCGGAATACACCCGAAACGGCGCGCTCAAACACTGCAGGCGAAAGTTCCCCTGCAGAGCCCGGCTGTTGAGCAAGTTGGTAAAAAGCAGGCCACGAGCGAGATTGCTGCGATTATTCACACTGTCGATGGCTGCCAGCGCGGTAATTTTCAACGGCTTGTCGTAAAGACGCCCGCTGCTGAGCATGAACAGGCGCGCGGTGAGTGCGCCATCGTCGGTGGCGGGCGTCATTTGCCACACGCGGTCGTGTTTGCGCACCACATCGGTGAGCTTTTTGTACTCGTCAAATTCAGCGTATTGAGTAGGAATGCGTTTACTCAAATTGGGCTCGTTCGCCAGAAAATGCAGCGGCAGGCCATCTGTGGATAAGCCGATATAGCCCTCTTGCATGGCCTCATCGAGAATGCCCGCCATGCGATCAAGTTCTGCCTTGGTGGGCTGGCGTGACACGCTGTCTTGCAGGCCCATCACTTCAATGCGCAGCATGGAGTGCGGTAAGAACGGCGCCATGTTCGCCGACAGCGGCAGCTCGTCTAAGTGGCTGAGGTAGTCTGCGGGTTTTGACCAAGTCGCCTTATCTGCGGCCTTCGACAGCACGGTTTTAGGAATGTTCTCAACCCGGGCAAAGCAGTCGACTATCGGATCTTGAGCAGCGTCTATGCCGGATTGACGCTGGTTACCAAAGGCCAGGCCAATGCTGCAATTACCCACCACTACACTGGTCGTGCCGTGGCGTACTACTTCTGGCAGCCCCGGGTCGAGTTCTGCCTCTAAATCTTCGTGAGTATGAATATCCAGCAAACCCGGCGTCAGCCACTGGCCATCGGCATCGTGTACGGCGGCACTTTCCGCCGTCGGCAGCCGACCACCGAGCGCGGCGATTTTGCCTGCCTTAATGGCAACATCGCCAACCCGGCCCGGACTGCCATGGCCGTCGAATACCTTGGCGTTACGAATGATCAGATCCCACTGCATGGTCGTTACCTACTGTTATTTTTTCGCCAAGCGCTACTGTGCGCGTGCATCCCTCGTCATGGCTCTTACCGCTGGCGACAACACCATCGACAGCACGATCATGCCGGCAAAAGCGATACCGCTGACCAATAGCGCTGTGCCCACACCGTAGTGTTCGGCCACCCAACTGATGGGAAATACACCCAACGGCATCAGGCCATGAAACATCATGTCGATGCTCATGATACGCCCGCGCATGTGAGCGTCTACCGTATGCTGCAGCAGTCCACGATTGAGTGACATATTCCAGGCGCTCACCAAACCGATCAACGCGATTGCGAGCATGGCCAAGGCGACATCGCCGGTGATGCCGAAGGCCGCTGTGGCCCCCGCCCAAGCGAGGCTACTGATGACCAGCCACCGACCCTTACGCCGCATGTCACCCATGGCGGCCATCATCATCGATCCGATGATGGCACCGCCGCCCATGGCGGAAACCAAAATACCTAGGCTGTCAGCATGTCCGCCAAGGACATCTTGGTTAAACGCAGGCAGCAGCGTGTTCAGCGGCATGCCAAACAAAAACGGAATAATAGACAGCAGCAGCAGTGCAAAAATGCGCGGTTGCGCAAACACGTAGGCTAGGCCCTCACGCATTTCGTTATAGGTGCCGTCGCGACGACTCTGCGAGGAATCGCCGGGCACATTGACCAGTAGCGTGGTCAGGGCGGAGCTTAAATAAAGCCCAGCAATCACCAGATAGACCACACCCACGCCGAAGGCCGATTGTTTGTCGCCGTCGGCCAGCCAAGCAATCAACAACCCCGCCAGAGCTGGGCCAACAATGCGCGACAAATTCCAGCCGGTGGTATTTAGCGCCATGGCTGTGAAAATTAGGGGTTGGGGTATGAGTTCTGGCACGAAAGCCTGCCGCGCGGGCATGGACAAGGCCAAGATGCTGCCATTGAAAAAGCCGAACCAAATGAAATCCCAGAACACCACCGTGCCTGAAAAGATGATCCACGCCATAACCAACGTGGCAATGGCATTAAGACTTTGGGCAAAGACGATCAACTTGCGTTTCGGCAGACGATCAGCCAGTACACCGCCGTACAGAGAGAACAGTACAGAGGGCAACATGAAGGACAGTGTCACCCAGGCCAGATCCATGGCCGATGACGTCAAATCGTAAACAAACCATCCGCGGGCGATCATTTGCATGTTCATCGCAAACGACGAGCCTAGGCTGCCCACCCATAACCAACGGAAATTGGGCACAGCCAACACGGAATAGATGTCGCGACTCGCCATCTTGCTTGCCCACTCTCCCCGAACCAAACCCTCACTATAACCCACCGCATGTGACGCATTGATGCCCTAGCAAGGGAACTGGTTATCAATCTCATAAGCTTGTTGCAGGACTTGCAGGTACAAACTGTGGCGCAGCTACTATAGTTGGTCTCATATAAAGACTTGGAGGTAACCCCCCATGCCAATGACTGCGCCCTCTTTTGATACCAAACCCTGGTTAATTGCCTTGGCACTGTGTGTGGTTGGCGCCTCGTCGCACCTGCTACCCCATCCCGCAGGCATGTCGACGGTGGGGGCGATCGGCATGCTCGCCGCCGCCTATCTGCCGAGGCACCTTGTGCCGTTGCCGGTACTGGTCAGCGTCGCCACCGTGGATGTGATCATTGGCACCTACGGTATCGCCTCCATGGCATTGGTCTACATCGCACATCTGGTAAGCGCGGCTGGCGTCATACCCATACTGGCGCGGGTGCGCGTGCTGCGCATTGGTGGCGCTGCGGTAATCAGTGCAGTGATTTTCTATCTCATCAGCAATGCCGCTCCGCTGGCAGCGGGCTACTACCCAAACACCGTCGCTGGTTGGATAAGCTGCTACGCGGCAGGCATACCTTTCCTGCTGCGCGGGATCGCTGCCAACCTGATTTTTGGCGCCGTTGCCTTTGGCGCCGTGCGCGGCTTATTGTTCATTCTCGAGCGTTGGGTGCCCTTACCCAACCGATAACGGGGAGAGGACAACATGCTGGATATGAATTACGACGGTCTCGGCATCACCATTGAAAACTACGTCGCGGTGGTGGAAATCCAGCGCGGACCAAACAACTTTTTTGATACCCAAATGATCAGCGACCTGGCCGATGCCTTTGGCAAAATGGAGGCTAGTGACGATGTGCGCGCTGTCGTGCTCTGCAGCGAGGGTAAACACTTTTGTGCGGGCAATAACTTCGGCAGTGCCTCTGGTAACGAAGAACGCGCTGATCGCAAAGTCGAAGCAGGCAATCCGCTGTACGCCGCCGCGGTGCGCTTATTCGACACCAACATTCCTGTGGTTGCAGCCGTACAGGGCGCCGCCGTCGGTGGCGGCTTTGGCCTTGCGGTCATGCCGGACTTCCGCGTGGTCTGCCCAGAGGCACGCTTCACCGCTAACTTCGTCAAGCTTGGTTTTCATCCTGGCTTCGGCCTTACCCACACGTTAGCGCGCCTCATAGGCAAGCAAAAAGCCCACATGCTGTTTTTGACCGGTCGCCGCATTACCGGCGAGCAAGCCTATGCAATGGGCCTCGCCGACGTGCTCACGGATAAAGAAAATCTGCGCGCCGAGGCGATAAAGCTGGCCGCAGAAATTGCAGAAAATGCACCGCTGGCTGTGGCCTCGGTACGCGCAACCATGCGTGACGGCCTGTCAGCCGCAGTGAAGACCCAGACCGATCACGAATTTCTGGAGCAGCATCGCCTGCAGCAAACCGCCGATCATCGCGAAGGTGTGAAAGCGGTGGCGGAGCGACGCCCCGGTAACTTTACTGGGCGGTAGCGTCGGCTTCTTCCGCCGCCTTAGCGCGCCGAGCGTCTAGCTCGGTGCGAATTACCTCATAGGCTTTTTCATCCAGCGAAAAGCGGCTGAATAAAATCGCGCCGACGGTGTAGCACACCAAGGGGAACAGTCCATACAGACTGACCATGGCGATTTTCACCTGCATGGTCTGCTCAACATTGGGCATGAAGCCGGCAAAATCCAGCACAAACCCGGTGAGCAGCAGCATTACGCCTAGGGCACTTTTATGGACAAAGTTCCATGCCGCAAAGTACGAGCCTTCCTTGCGTTCACCGGTTTTGTACTCGTCGTAGTCGATCACATCACCTTGCACCGACGGCCCAAGGGTGCCGCCACAGCCTGCCGCCAATCCCGCAAAGGCAGCCAGCACGATAATCCAAAAGAGACGCTGCTCGACGCTATCGATAAAGGGCAGCGAGAACATGCCGCCAAAAGATAGCCCAGTGAGGATCATGCCGAACATCCACACCCTGATCTTGCCAAAACGTTTCGACAGCGGTATCCACAGCGGCACGAACACCGTAGAAGGAATCATGTAGGCAAGAATAATCAGCGGCGCCATGGCCGGCGCACCAACCACATACTGAGAGATGTATAGGGTCAGCGCTGCGATTGCTGCGCTGCCCACATATTCAATAAACGTCACGATAATAAGCAGTTTAGCGTGGGGGTTGCCCCAGATATCCGTAAAGGCTTGCAGTGGCCCGCCCTGCTGGCGATTTTGAAACTCCGGTCGCTCGCGCAACATGACGACGGCATAAATCACCAACACCACCATGATCGCAATGGCGACAAGAGCCTGTTCACGCGCCATCAGACGAACGTTGCCGCCCTCGGCGAACTCTTCGTTGATAAGCAGGTACATGGCACCTAGGGAGAGAATTGAGCCGAGGGTGTAGAAAATATGGCGTACGCCAAAGAGCCGGCTGCGCTCGTGATAGTCCACCGATAGCTCTGCCCCCAGCGCCATATGCGGCACAAAGAACAGCGTCATTGCGGAGTAAAACCCGACGATGGCAATCGTCATCCACAGTGTTAGGTCGGCGCCCTGCATGGAAAACGGCGGTGCGAACACCGCGTAGAAGCCAATCGAAATGGGAATGCAGCTGGCCAAAATCCAAGTGCGGCGACGACCGAGGCGAAAGGTGGTTCGGTCACTGAGGTAGCCCGCCAAGGGATCTGAAATGGCATCCCAGATGCGCGATAGGCTGAATATGGCCCCCATCACCGCCGGGGCAATCAGCAACACGTCCGTGGAGAACTTCATCACGTACAAGGCAAGAATCAGATACATGTAGCCCGCACCAATGGCAGGCGCGCCAAAGGCTAGGGTAGTCGACCAAGAAACTTTGTCGGTGCTTTGACTCACGATGCGTACCTCAGATGGCAGAACAACAACCCGCTACGCATTCTTAATCGTCAGACCACCATCCACAGGCAAGGCAGTACCGGTCATAAAGCTGGAAGACGGTAAGCAAAAATTAAGGGAGCCATGCGCCACTTCTTCTGGCTCGGCATAGCGTTTGAGCGCGACTCGACGACGCGCGTAAATCTGTTTTTGTTCATCGGGAATCGCTTGCGTCATGCCGGTTTTGATTGGCCCCGGACAGATGCAGTTAACGGTAATACCCTCTCCACCGAGTTCGACAGCCAGAGATCGAGTTAAACCTATGACGCCGTGCTTGGCCGCGGTGTAGGGACTACCGCCCTTAGTCGCGCCTAGGCCTTCGGTAGAGGCGATGTTGACGATGCGCGGATTGCTCGACTGGCGCAGGTGTACCAGCGCGGCTCTGATGGTGCGATGTTGAGCGGTAAGCAGTACCGATAAGGATGTAGCCCAGGCCTCCTCATAGCCGTCGCCATCAATTGGCGCCGGTACGGAAATACCCGCGTTATTAATCAGTAGGTCGATGCCGCCGAAATGTGCGGCTATGTCGCCGATCACCTGTCCAATGGCATCCCTATCAGACAGATCAAGGGTCCATGCGTGAGCCGTTTTGCCGGCGGCAGTGATTTCATCAACCACGGCCGCAACACTCGCGGCATTGATATCCAAGGCGGCGACCTTGGCACCTTGGTCCGCAAACAGTTTGGCCGTGGCCGCGCCCATGCCACTGCCGGCCCCTGTGACGACTGCTACCAGCCCTTCGATGGACCGACTCAATTGCGATAGCGACATTTCTCTTCCCTCTCCCCTCTGCCCAATGCGGTAACACTCACCCCTAATCAAAGAGGCTCTTGGGTCTTGTCTTTATATCCGGGCGCTTTTCTTTTTGCAGCTAAACCGCGTGCAGTTTCACCGGCAAACTCGCGTAGCCGCGCACAAAACTCGACTGCACTCGTTCCGGCTCGCCCACCACTTCAACGAAGGAGAAGCGCTGCATGATTTCTTCCCAAAGCACCCGTAGCTGCATTTCTGCAAGACGATTACCCATGCAGCGATGCAGCCCAAAACCAAAAGACAAATGATGCCGCGCATTCGGTCGATCGATCCAAAATCGATCTGGGTCAGGGATGACACGCTCATCGCGATTACCCGAGACATACCACATGGCTAGCTTGTCACCCTTGCGCATCTGCTGGCCACGAAATTCCAGGTCGCGTGTGACCGTGCGACGCATGAAGGCCAGCGGCGTTTGCCAGCGAATAATCTCGGAGACCATGTTGGGTATCAGTGAATGATCGGCTCGCAGCTTGTCGTACTCGCCCGGGTTTTGGTTGAGCGCCAGCACACCACCAGAAATCGAATTGCGTGTGGTGTCGTTGCCACCAACAATGAGCAGCACCAAGTTGCCCAAGAACTCCATGGGCGGCATGTTTTGCGTATCTTTGCCGTGGGCCAGCATAGACAGCAGGTCAATCTTAGGGGGCTCGTTGCCGCGCTTCTCGCGCAGCTTAGTGAAGTACTCCAAGCATTCCAGCAGTGCCGCTCGTCGTTCAGCCTCAGGCGTTGGGCCACCGCCTAGCTCGCCAGAGGTCGCCATATCCGACCAATAGGTGAGCTTGTAGCGATCCTCGAATGGAAAGTCGAAGATGGTGGCGAGCATTTGCGTGGTCAGTTCCACCGAAACAAGATCAACCCAGTTAAACGTTTCACCTACCGGCAAAGACTGCAAAATGTTGACCGCGCGTTGACGAATCAAGGACTCCATTTGCTTGAGATTCATGGGGGCAACCACGCCTTGCACCGTTTGACGCTGCTGGTCGTGCTTCGGCGGATCCATGCCGATAAAGTTCGGCGTCGAAAAATCTTCGGGCCGATCACCCAGCGTAATGCCAAGGTCTGAGGAAAAGTCCTGCCAGTTCTTTTCGATTTCCATAATGTCGGCAAAGCGTGTGATCGACCAATAAGGCCCGAACATACTGTCCTTGCAGTAGTGCACGGGTGCTTCATCGCGCAGTCGTGCGAAGTAGTCCCAGTGTTGGTCGGACTGCATGAGTTTTGCGCTGCTGACATCAAAATCTTCCAGCGCGGTGGCGTGAGCATCGAATGCTTGTGTGGCAACTGCTTCGGACATGATTTCCTCCTTTGGATGATTCAAAACATACACTCAGAACCCCCACGAGGCGAGGGTATAAAGGTGAAGTCGTCGGCGTAAATAGGTCGAGTTAGCAAGAACGAGGCATTACCCTGTGCGGGTTATTAAGGAACCAACAAAACGATGCAATCACTGGTTTTCGACAACGCCTTTACCCGCGATTTGCCCGCCGACTCACAAAGCGGCAGCGAGCGCAGACAGGTGCGCGGCGCGCTTTTTTCTCGCGTTGAACCAACCACCGTAGCCGCTCCCTACCTTATCCATAGCTCGGCACAGGTTGCCCAGCTCCTTGGGCTGAGCGAGGCCGATCGCGGGAGTGAGGATTTTTTACAGGTTTTTGCTGGCAATAAGCTGTTGCCTGGCATGGATGCCCACGCTACCTGCTACGGTGGGCATCAGTTTGGCAACTGGGCCGGGCAGCTCGGTGACGGACGAGCCATCAATTTAGGCGAGGTGGAAACCGCAACCGGCCACTTGATGCTACAGCTTAAGGGCGCAGGCGAGACACCTTACTCGCGCACAGCAGATGGACTGGCCGTGCTGCGTTCGTCGCTACGCGAATACGTTTGTTCCGAAGCGATGTTTCATTTGGGGGTGCCAACGACGCGAGCGCTATCGCTCATTGGCACCGGCGAGCAAGTCATGCGTGACATGCTTTATGACGGCCACCCCGCGCTCGAACCCGGCGCGGTGGTTTGCCGCGTGAGCTCATCCTTTGTGCGCTTCGGTCACTTTCAGATGCTGGCTGCCCGCCAAGAAACAGAACTTCTGGAGACCTTTACCAACTTCGTAATTGAACGAGAATTTCCTGCCATCGCAACAGCGCACCAAGATCCAATCGAGCGTTACTTAGCGTGGTTTGCGCGCGTGTGCCAGCGCACAGCGACACTGATGGTTCAGTGGATGCGCGTCGGCTTCGTGCACGGCGTAATGAACACCGACAACTTATCGATTCTTGGCGAGACCATTGACTATGGTCCCTACGGTTGGCTGGAGGGTTTCGACCCGGACTGGACACCCAATACGACAGACGCCGGTCAAAGACGCTACCGCTTCGCTCAACAACCCGCCATTGCCCAGTGGAATTTGCTGCAGTTGGCTAACGCCCTTTACCCGCTGGTAAAAGAGAGCAAGCCGTTAGAAGAAATATTAGGCAACTACGCAACGACCTATGAACACCAGTGGCAAAACATGATGGCCAATAAGCTGGGCCTGCCAACTTATGATGCTGATCTGACCAACCGATTACTGCAATTGCTCACCGAGACCGAAACCGATATGACCCTGTTCTTTCGTCACTTGGCCGACGTGAAAGATCCAACCACCGACGCAGTATTTTTGCAGGACGCTTACTACGCGCCAAGACAAATCAGCCAGGCGCTGCGGCAACAGACGCAGCAGTGGCTGAGCGATTATCTGCATACCGCGGAGCAGCAAAACCAGTCCCATAGCCCGCGAGCGCAGCTGATGAATCGCACAAATCCGCTCTATGTACCGCGCAACTACCTCGCCCAACTGGCCATCGACGCTGCTGAACAGGGTGACTTCTCGAAACTAGAGCAGTGGATGCAGGTGCTTGAGCAGCCCTACACCTGGCAAGAGGGGATGGAGCAGTACGCAGAAAAAAGACCGGAATGGGCACGCAACCGCACCGGGTGTTCGCAGCTGTCCTGCAGCTCTTAGGAGAATGTTGGAAAATTTGGGAATGGTGGGTCGTCTGGGGTTCGAATAACGCCCCAATTAAATCATCCACGTTGGGCTTTTCTTTGGTCGATAGCAAAAAGGCCCCCAAAAAGGCCCCCTTTGTGCTTCGATTCCCGCGCGCGCGTTCGTGTTCCGCCAGCCCGAGCCCTTAGTCCTTTTGCCGGCCTTTGAGTTCCCTTAGATAGAGCTCGCTCGAACTCCCTGATTTTGAGGGTTTGTCAAGGTCTGCCACCTTCGCACGTGTATTTAGCTCCAATACCTTCGCAGGGCTAGCTTCCTCTCTGAGCGTATCTACAAAGTAATTAATATGTGTTGGCGTTTAATTAGGGCCGTTTAGAAGTTTCAATTCTGACTGTAATCGCACGCCGAATAGGCAGCCTGCGTAAATGAAAGATAAACCGATGCCAACCCAAAACCCGAAGAGTCCCAGCCAAAACGACAGCGCATATCCACTTGCTAGGCCCACGAACCAGTGGCTTGTTGTCCTAATTTGAAAAATCGCTTTCGTTCGTTGAAGCCCCTCGAGCGATGCTTGAAGGATCATGGTGCAGTCATCAAGCAGCCTAAGGATCGCAACAAACACTAGTAAACTCGTTAGCGTAGTAACTACGTTGGTGTCCTGCGAGTAAAGTGCGGCTATCTCGGCTGCAAATGCGAAAATTAGGATGGCTGCCGAACAACCTATTAGAAGCGCTACGAAAAATGCGGTCGATATCAGCGATTTTATGGCCGATCTAGAAGCTCCCTGACCAACCCGCAATCCAACTTGGATGACGGTCGCTCTAGATAGGCCATAGATCAGTAAGTGCGCGAGCAAGAAGACATTGTGGGCGATATTGTGCGCGGCCAGAGAATAAACGCCGAACTGGGAGACGAAGACTCCGATCACAGCGATCGATGCCATCGCGGAGATTTCGGTGAGGCCAAGAGGGGTGCCAATTTTTAAAATCTTCCAAATGTCATTTGTTCCCGCCTCAGTCGTGCCCTCGAGGAACTTGAGCCCGCGAAATTCTTTTTGTAACCATAAGAACAAAAAAGCGCATGACCGTATCGCGACGGTAATCAGAATTGCATAGGCGACTCCGGGAACACCTTGAGCGTCGAAGCCCAAATTGCCGAAAGCTAGAACCCAAGTTAGAGCGATCAAAATGGGCACCGCACAAAAATTGATGGCGCCAACCCAGAATGTCTTTCCCAACCCGTTTGAGGCAAAGACGAAGACGAACGCAAAAAACTCTAACGGTACTATCCAAGCGCAAATGCCTAAGAAATGTTGCGCGAGGCTAGCGCCTTCCTCGGAGAGCGGCATTAGCGGTAAGGACCACCACAGCAGACTGATCAGCGTCGCAGCGCTCAAACAAAATATGAGGGCCAGCTTGAAACCGCTCTTCAGCAACGCACCGATTTTGGCCTGATCACCGGAACCCGCCAATTCCGCTGTGATCACGGTAATGGCAGACAGGCTCAAAAAGAAGAAGGCTATCGTGAAAAATAGAAAATTTATTGTTAAGCCAACAGCAGCAACGGCGGCAGGAGATATCCAACTGGTGGCTATGGTGGTGACAGTCGCAAAGCTGATATCGCATAGGAAGGTGAAAACCAATGGCCCGCCTAATCGGAAGAGCTCTGCCGCCTCTTCTACACGTTGATTCTTTGAGGGGGTTGCCACACGCTAAAATTATATTTTACGGCCAAAGTTCGCAACAGACCCGCCCATGCCTATATCTAGGTAGGAATGACTATGGTCACCTGCCCCGCCCTATTGCTGAGGTAAAACCAAGGCTCAAAAAAAGAATGAATAGATGAATTCATGAATAACGTTTCTCCTCAGCGAGAGAATAGCGTCCTCCGCGCCGGCTTTCTTTGATCACCAGTTCTTTTTCCACGAGCCGCTTCAGTTGGTTGCCCAAATTGGACACCGAAATGGTGTCAGAAAGCTCGTTATTCATCTTTTCATGCAATTCACTCGATGTTCGGGGGCCCTCAGAAAGGAATTCTAAAATGCGATACGCCGACGGCATCCGCTTTTGCTGAACCTTTGCCTACACCAGACCTGCCTCGTCGACCGTTCAGTAAGCTCTGTCTGCGCCAAGAAGTGACGTATTCCATGCGCGGTTTTTAAAGTACTCAATTGCATGATTTTGCGCGATATGGTCGCCTGATCTAACAAGAGCCTCTGCGACAACTAACGAAGAATAATCGTTAGATTTCTGAAGCATAATGCTGGATATGTCGATTAGGTCCTGCGCTTCAAGTTGCATGCAATTCACCAACAGGAACATGGCTATATTCATATCGATTTGATCGGAAGCACTCCAGCCTCTCTTAACTAAGGGGGTTTGCCAACCGGGTCGTTTGTGCAGGACGAGATCCTTTAAGTGGCGCAAAATTCTTCGATGGTTATCTACTTTCATGAAAGTGATGGCATCGATCGCTTGTCGCACAACTTGGTGATAAGGAGATTGCAATAGATCAAAAAGATTGGGGGCGAACTCATCATCACTCACGCCAATTTCGCCCGCAACAAACGCGGCGTTTACCTGTAGCCAAGGGTCGTTAGATTTGATTAGCGAGCAGACAGTGTTCGCACTTTCCTGCCCAAGAAAAGCAAGTCGATAAGCAGCCGTCTCCATAACAACGGCCCTCTCATTCCAACGAACAGGATGACCGCGCGTGGAATCCCGTAAGTTTTTGTGTAGCCTCTCGTGCTTCTTTAACCCTTGGACGCTCTTGAAAGCTGCGACGCAATCCTGAACGGATAGCCCCTCCACCTCACCATAAATCAATCGTAAGCGCTTCTCTTTAGAAACTTTCCTATTCGATAACCTGGATTTAGAACTTTCCGAGCCTTGTTCGTTGTTTGTCTTCCCACGCATTCGATTCCAAATGAAAGAAGCCGCAGGTTCATAGAGGCCAGCATCTACTAAATCTTCACTAGGAACACTCCAGTAATCCCTTTCGTTGCTCCATGTCGGCTTCGCCGGTTGGCTAGTTCTGGCGAAAACGAACTTGAGCATGAAACGATCATCGTTTGAGACGTTTGGAAATCCCGCATGAGCAATATCAAAGTGCGCTAGAAAAAAAGTACCGGCACGAACATGTTCAGGTTGATAGATGGATCGACTCAAATCAGGCCCATTGTCGCAGTGGCTAGCTCTCAAAAACCTTGTAGGACCCATTTCAGCGGTCACTTCATGCGGGAAATAAAAACCAATTAGAAATTTAGGGACATGATATCTAGCCCTCGCGAGGGGACTTTGCGCGTCTTGGTGCCACATCGAGGTTGCAGTAGATCCAGCACCCATCAAATGTCGATCTGAGCTGAGTGAGAACCCATCCAAAGCCTCTCTTAGCGGAGTCGACCTATGAATCGCCCTATGTGGATGAATAAGATAATCAGACCCCAGTAACGAGACCAGAGCACCGTGGATTTTTTCGTTTCGGAGAACTTGCTGGAGAAGCGGGATCCTGGGTAGAACGTTATTTCCGAGCTGTGATTCGGCTGCGCAAACTTCGCGTAGTCGAGAATTTACTTTAGCGTGGACTGAATCTAGCTCGGGTAATGAAATTTCGATGAAACCGGAATTGATGAAACTTTGCACTTGGTCGTCGTTTAGTAACGTCATATCCGAGCGATCCTTAAAGGGTCTTTTGTAAAAACTACAGACACGTGTGGCGATAAAGAGACGATCAAAATGATCAACACGGCTTCCTTCGTCTCTAAAAAATGCATCGATCTACTAACTGGCGTCGACCTCGTTCTACAGTTTTCGTTTGCAAGTCAGAGCAGATCCATTAATCGACCTAGGATATCCAGGCGATCGTCTAAATTTTTTGCCTTAGGCTGCACCTTAAGCGTAGTCACACCAGCCGCCTCATATTCACGGATGCGTTCACGGATAGCTTCCTTGGCTCCAAAAAGGTTAGTCCGCAGGATCATTTCAGCAGGCACGGCTGCTGCTGCGCCCGATCTATCTCCGGACAACCATAAGTGTTGCACTTTGTCAGCTGCATCCTGCCAACCGCCTCGTCGATATGCGTCGCAGTAAAAATTCGTGTCTTTACTGCCCATTGCGCCAATCGTAAATGCTCGCCCCATTCGTTCAGATTCCACAAGAGCATCCACATCCTCGCTGAACGAAACTGCGGCTGCGCCCACATGTATGTCAAAGTTCTTTAATTCACGTCGAGCCTCACTAGCTCCCAAACGCACGTCGTCGAGTAAATTATCGCCATATTCCGGTGTAAACGAAGTACCGATCCATCCGTCAGCCGCCTCACCTGTGAACCGCAGACTCTTGGTGCCTAAGGTGGCAAGATAGATCGGGATCTCGAGATTTGGACCTTCAGATAATCTTAGAGAACGTCCTTGACCGCCAGGCAAAGGAAGCTGATGTTGGGTCCCAGAGAAATCGATTTTTTCGCCGGCAAAGGCCATGCGAATAATTTCAACTGTCTCGCGCATTCTAGTCAGGGGCTTTTCGAAACTCACACCGTGCAACCCCTCTACGATCTGAGGACCGCTGTTTCCTAAACCCAGCAGGAATCGATTTTCGGAGAGGTTCGCTAAAGACAAAGCAGTCATAGCAATGTTGGCGGGGGTACGCGCGCAGATCTGCATGATGCTTGTACCAAGTTTGATGCGGTTGGTGTGGCCAGCAAGAAAAGCCAACGGTGTTACCGCATCATAACCCCAGCCTTCTACGGTCCACACACTGTGGACGCCCAGCTTTTCAGCCTCCTGCACATATGCCAGTTGCTCCCGGATATCGGCTGATGCCATCGCACCGCCCAAGCTAATGCTAATGCGCAACTTACTGTTCCTCTCTCTCTGACTCAGCCATCAAAGATTCATCCCCATTCGATACTCGGGCGGCACTCCAAACTCCGCCGGTTTCGGTGCGCGAGTCTCGGCTAGAAGTTCTAACCCCACAGCGCGGTAAAATCCCACGGCTGGGTTATCTGAAAGAACGTCCAGCTGAAACCGTTTGAAACCCTGCTCTTTTGCTCGATTGATAGCCCCATCAATCAGCTGGTAACCGATACGCTTACCACGAAACTCGGGTTTTACGGCCAGCGCATGTACGTAATAGGTGTCAGCATGTAAGACGGGGTTCAGCCAGCTGGCATGGTCTGATCTTTGGAGCACACCCGGAATTACATTGGGGTCAATGTCGCCATCGGCGATCAGTTTTTGCCATACAGGTCCAAGCGCGGCCTGACGATCCCTGTAGTCACCTCCCTTCATTCCGATCTCAACACCAGCCAGCTGTCCGTCTTTGATAGCCACTGTTGCAGCATCAAAACCGAAAAGTGAGCCACGGTGTCGCCAAGATCCCAGTGCTACCGCATCAAACAACTCTCTTTTGCCGAAGTGGTACTCATAGGAAATGGGTCCGGTCGACCACATCAGCTCAGGGATGTCTGGTGAAAACTGTTCGACCGTGTCATCCGTTACTGCGACTAATTTCAATCTGGCCTTCTCCTATCATTGTTGGCAGGTTGATATCGGTCTTTGGGATATTAAGCCAACGACCTTAGAGCGGGATTAACGCAGAAAACAATTTCTAGAAGCGTTCCAAAACGCTTCATCTAGCAGCTACGCCTTTTCTCTCGAGTACCCTAGTTTTTTTGTACGTGCCACATGTTCATCTCTTTCAATTTTGAAGAATGCCACCAATGCAGTTGAAAAAAGCGGTAAAAAAAAGCTGAAAGAAACATGAATCCAAGAAAAGGAAGTGATGGCAGACGTTGTGGCGGTTTCGTACGTGAGGCTTGGATCATCAAATCCAGAAACCGACACGATCAGTCCAGCGAGTAGCGTGCCTCCCGCGCCAATTAACTTATGCATCATGCTGCTCGCGGTCCCTAGTAAAGCCTCCTCTC
>ERZ802830.797-NODE-797-length-30931-cov-14.337_pt1 | contig 30931 bp, 26 predicted proteins | sample MGYA00345654_ERZ802830 | MGnify/ENA primary metagenome ERZ802830 (study PRJEB30503, sample SAMEA104212375) | marine metagenome | biome: Westerlies Biome; feature: [SRF] surface water layer (ENVO:00010504) within the epipelagic zone...; material: water... | reverse complement strand
GTGTAGCATTGCTCGCGGGTCTCGTACACAGGCTTGCACACCGTATACGGAATCTCTTTCGTCCTCGTCTCATACACAGGCTTGCACACTGTGTATGGAATCGTTCGTGTACGCGTCTCGTACACAGGCTTGCAGACCGTATATTCCACGTCCCGAAAGCATTGCTCCTTCTCATAGCGAATGCAGTTGATTTCCTTTTGCTCTATCACTTTTTCGCAGACGGTTTTGTAGCAGGTGTACTGCTTCTTCTCGTAGACAACATCCTTGACAAGCCTCGGACCACAACCTGAGGGAGCTGCACACGACGGTTCACGAGCTTCACAGTGGCTGCAGTTCTTACGAGCCCTCGAAAAACTTACAGATGAGACTTTAGTGGCTCCGTGTTGGTAGTTAGCTAAACCACAGTAAGCAGCATCAACTTTGCTTCCACTGAGTAACACCATTGCTACCGACATCATGGCACAGACAAAAATCTTGTTCATAACGCTCTCTCTTACCCTTCGATTCCAACAGAAATCAATCCTTCGATTCTTGAATACTCAGCCGACGCAGACTGGTACAGCCAGTGAAGCGTCAGCGAGTACTCATTAAAGATCGCCCATAAACTCAACGCAGGATGATTTCTTTTCGGAATCGGTGCATTTTTTCTATTGTCACTATGGCATTACAACCGTTACATCCGGATGTTGAACTCGAAGGATTTGCGGTAGTTCATTCCCTCGAGGTAAAGTCTTTTAATATTCCTCTGGGGTCTGGCAGATATTTCATGGTGACTGAAGACATAAATGAACGCCCGAACGAAATGCCTTCGGACGCTACTGTTCCAAAGGTTGTTGTCAGCAGAATCAGTCTCTATCTACGAGAACTGCAACGGCTTCAGTCTGCTGGTAAAGAAACCATCTCCTCTAGCCAACTTGGGACTCTTCTCGGCTTCAGTGATGCTCAGGTAAGAAAAGACCTCGGATTCTTTGGGCAATTCGGATACCCGGGGGTTGGCTATCGTTGCGACGAACTCATCAATGCCATGCGCGACATCTTAGGCACAAACCAATCCTGGCCTGTCGTTATGATTGGAGCAGGCAATCTCGGTCTTGCACTTCTTGGATATAAAGGTTTTGGTCAACAGAATTTCTCCATCGAAGCGGCCTTTGACGCAGATTCAAAAAAGATAGGGAAAGTCATCCAAGGAATTCGGATTCAAGCCCTCGACGAATTATCCGAAACCGTCAAAACAAAGGGGATTCGTCTGGGAATGGTAGTTGTCCCAGCAGATCGCGCACAAGAAGCAGCCAATGATCTTGTAAAGGCTGGCATCGAAGGCATTGTCAATTTTGCTCCTGTAACACTCACTCTTCCAGCTGATGTACAGGAAGTAGCCGTAGATCTTGCAATAGAGCTCGAACAACTTTCTTTTGCCGTAACGAGCATCCTGAATCGCCCAACAAATCAACAATCTGATTCCCCCGACGTGTTGTCGAACCCATCTACCATAGCCCCACACCATCGTGACTAGACTTGTTCCTTGTGGAGGACCAGAGTATTTAAAAAAGCAGCTCTGCTTCTTCAGTTTTGGGACGAGAAAAAGTACCAAAACTGGTAAGAATCTTCGTACGCGTGTCAAAGCACTTTAAAAACACTTTAAATTTGACGCCAGATTGGGCTTCAACAGAATTGAGAAAAAGACGCTATACTAAGAATGCTTCACTACTCGGTGGTGTAATGGTAGCACAAGGGTTTTTGGTACCCTTAGTCTAGGTTCAAATCCTAGCCGGGTAGCTGCGTCGATCGACTGCCAGATTCTGGAGTCGTATTCTTCAGATTGTTGAATAGTTCGGAAGGCTCTGCATCCGCATTACCGAGCTGTTTTTTATCCGCCTCTCGGATACCGGGTTTGGTGCCTTCACGCATGATCTTGGACTTCTTTCGGTGGTCAAGACTTCCTGGACCCGCTCCATTGGCAATGATAAATAGCATCGTGCCGCCAAGAGCCAGGTTCTTGAGAAATTGAATCATTTCGGCTGGCTGTTGATCAGCCTCTGCGTTCCAAAAGTCATGGAAATAGTAGGTTGCTCCAATAAGAAAGAGAAGGAGCATGCAAGCACCAAGGCGAGCTTTCAGCCCCGCAGCAACCGAAAGTCCTCCCAGAATCAAAAATACTATCGCACCGCACAGTAAATACTTATGAGCAGGTATTCCTAGAATTTCATCTTGGGGCATACCTTTTGACGCCATCACATCAGCAACGCTACTGAAATTTGTGATCTTGTTTCCCAATGCACTGAGCAGAAAAATAGTAGAAATCATCAGCCTGCCAACACAGGCAAGAATCCCTTGAATAATTCTCACGCCACATCTCCAGAAGGATTGTTCATGACCCTTATTATTCACCGATTCGCTCAAAATCAGCAAACTGGTGGTTCGTGTGGAGGCTTTACGATTTCTTGACCATGAATTTTTGCCAATCTTTTTAGCACCTCCTGTAGATCTTTGGGGAGCCGAGAGTGAAAGAACATCTCATCACCGGTGACCGGGTGTATGAATCCTAATTCAGCAGCATGTAATGCCACCCGCGGTGCGAGCGATTGATCTTTCAGTTCAGAACCCAACGGTGCCGAATAGACCCGTTCGCCGCAAATGACGTGCCCACTTTCAGCGAGATGAATGCGAATTTGATGCGTTCTCCCTGTCTCCAGACGACATTCGACTAATGTATATGCATCACCAAAATGTTCACACGGCTGGACATGAGTAACCGCATGCTTTCCTTTCCCGTCATCTGCTGAACCTCGGCGGCCATCGCCCCGATCCCGTACAAGACTCGACATAATGGTGCCTTTACCAACCCGGCCAACAGCAATGGCTAGGTATTTACGCTGTGTCGTGTGCTGTCGGAACTGCTCTGCCAAAATCCTTCCGGCTGGCACCGTGCGGGCAAACACAAGGAGCCCACTTGTTTCACGGTCAATTCGATGAACCGCTCGCACTTGACCGGAGCGATGCAGTCTTTCTTTTTTCAAACCACTTTTCCATTTACCTTGGCCTGCAGCCCTTAAGAAACGCCCTATCACTGCTGGTAGAAGTTCATCAAGAGTTGGCTGCAACTGGCGGCGGCGTGTGGGCCATCCTGCCTCTTCATGATGCCGAGTTGTTGTGATACCCGCAGGCTTATGAACAACAACAACGTGATCATCGAGGTGAACAATTTGCACGTCTTGCGGCCCGGGTGGTGCAGCGGCCGGCACGTCAAGGAATTTTACAACCTCGCCTGTCTTCAGGCGACGAGCGGCGTCCACGCAAATATTGCCATGAATTGTGATGCGCCGATTCCGTATCCACCGTTCAGCAACTGCCCAACTCGTTCCACTGATTTGCTGCCTTAGATACGCTGCAAGCGTGCACCCGCTCTCATCATCGGTCACGTGAAAAACCTGACCGTTTCCGTGCTTTACCATGGATAATCAGAATCTAACGAATACGTTCTTGTTTGAGAGCACTGGTATGCCTCTCTGTAAGAACCTGAAATAATTTCATCTCACGCATCACGGAATCTTACATCCCATAACCGCCTGCTCTAGGGGGCTGCCCCTCGAATGATGGCAAAACCATGAGACTAAGGCGGCCTAATCACCAACCGCTTGACCACAAAAAACCTAGTTTTAGACTCAATTTCCAATGAATGTGGCGTTCTGTTCGCCACCTAAAAAGAAATTCTCGAAGTGAGGGGAATCCAGCGTGCCCGGAACCTGCGTCATCGGTTTGCAATGGGGCGATGAAGCCAAAGGCAAACTTGTCGACATTCTGACAGAAAAACATGATGTCGTTGTTCGGTACCAAGGGGGCGCAAATGCTGGTCACACCGTGGTCTCGGATGGGGAAACATGGAAGCTCTCTTTGATTCCGAGTGGTATCCTTCGAGATAATGTGACCTGTGTCGTAACTGGTGGTGTTGTTCTCGACCCTGCGAGTGCAATACGTGAAATTGACATGCTTGAGTCACGTGGCATCAAAGTAGCTGACAAACTACGGCTCAGTGATCGAGCTCATGTTGTTTTCCCATGGCATGTCGTTGAAGACGGGATTCTCAATGGCAGTCTTTCTGGTGGTGAATCAATCGGAACAACGGGAAGAGGTATTGGGCCCTGTTACAGAGATAAAGTCGGTCGCTCACTTGCAATTCGACTCGGAGACCTCTACCGCCGAGATTTCCGATCTACCTTTGATCATATTGTCAAAGTAAAGCGACGGTTCCTTGAAGCAAGCAGGCCAGCAGGTGGTGATGCCATTGAACTTGATGGCGATACAATATTCAACCAGTATCAGGAATATGCAGAGCGACTCCGTGACTACGTTGGCGAGACGACAAACTATCTTTTGGATTCCGTGGAAAGCGGTAAACCAGTTCTCTTTGAAGGTGCACAAGGTGCATTGCTTGATATTGACCACGGCACGTTCCCGTTTGTGACGAGTAGCAACTCTTCCGGGGTCGGTGTTTCAAGTGGATCAGGTGTTCCTGGTCGGTGGATCTCTCGAACTATCGGTGTCTTGAAAGCCTATTCCACACGAGTTGGAGGCGGACCACTTCCAACTGAACAAGACAACAATATCGGCAAACACCTCCAGGAACGCGGTAACGAATTTGGCACCGTAACTCAACGACCCCGCCGCTGTGGTTGGTTTGATGCAGTCGCAACGCGGTATTCCGCGCGGCTTTCAGGTGCTGATGAATTTGCCGTGATGCTACTCGATGTTCTCTCAGAACTCGATGAACTCCGAATCTGTACTGGTTATCGGATTAATGGAAACGTTGTAAATCAGTTTCCCAGCCAGATTGATGACCTGAAGGCCGCGGAACCAGTATACGAGACACTCCCCGGTTGGAACGATGATTTAACGACTGTTCGTAACGAAGCAGATCTTCCCAAAAATGCTATTCAGTACATCGATCGTATTGGAGAACTTCTCGGTCGGCCGGTCACAATCGTTTCCGTTGGACCAGATCGCTCGCAAACCATTTTTCGCAGCGGAATGACCCAGCCTGCACAATGCCCTCCAAACACCCAACAGGAACGAGCGACGGTGTGAATAACCCTGTTGCTATCCCATCTACAAACCAACCCACTCGGACGGCAGATCAACAGAAAGCCGAACCGAGCGATAAATCTTTACCGCAGCACGTTGCAATTATTATGGATGGCAACGGTCGCTGGGCAAAAAAACGAAATCTCCCTCGAATCGAGGGCCACAGGCAGGGCGTCACTAGTGTTCGCAAGGTCACCGAACATGCTGCGAGGCGAAACATCAAGCAGCTCACTCTGTACTGTCTTTCAAGTGAGAATTGGCGACGACCAAAAGCCGAACTTGATTTTCTCATGCTCCTTCTCGAACAGTACATGATTGAAGAACGTTCGCTCCTCATGCGCGAACACATTCGGCCCGTGATGATAGGAAACCGAACTGGTCTGCCAAATAGAACACTCGCAGCGATCGATGAAACGGTTGATATGTGTCGCAATAATACCGGCATGCGACTTTGTTTAGCAGTCAACTATGGAGGGCGGGCTGAAATTGTTGAGGCCACCAAAACACTTGCACGTCAAGTGGCATCAGGAAGCCTGCAGCCGGATGAAATTGATGAGAAAAGTGTTGAATCTCACCTTGAAACAAACGGAATGCCGGATCCGGACCTTCTCATACGAACTGCTGGCGAGATGCGACTGAGTAATTTTCTGCTGTGGCAGATGAGCTATGCAGAGTTCTGGGTTACGTCAGACCTCTGGCCAGATTTCACGGAGAATCATCTGGACCAAGCGCTTGCCGCTTTCCGGTCGCGGGAGCGTCGATTCGGAGGCCTTTCGTCATCATGAACACAAACTCAAACTCCTTCGCAACACTTGGTTCACGGTTTTTCGTCTCGAGTACTCTGATCACGTGCTTGACTGCATTAACTTGGGCTGACTCCATTGGGTTTCTTGGCGGTTTACCAGGCTGGTGGCTTCTTCCGGTTTTAATTCTCCTTGCAGTTGGGGGTGTCAACGAGTTCATTGTTCTCTACATGAAGCGGGGAATCAGACTCAGAGGTGGGATCCTTCGTGTCGGAGTCGTTGCGATATTCCTAGCCGTTGCCGTGGGCACTCAGGCTATGGTCTCTGATACCGGAGATGCCGCGCCCGTAGCTGCTCTCAGTTGGGCTGCACTGGCTGCTGCAGTCGCTATTGGATCACTTTTCATTCAAGAAGTTGTGCTCGCTCGCAATGATGATCAAGACCTTGATCGATTAGCAGCGAGCATTTTTATATTGACCTATCTAGGTCTTCCAATGGCATTCATGGTTGGATTAAGGCTTGTTGATATTGCCAACTTGGGTCCGGAGCAAACAGATCCTAAATATCTTGGGATCATTCCATTGCTCAGCCTTATTACAGTCGTAAAAGCTGGTGATGTGTTTGCGTATCTCATTGGCTCTGCTTTGGGCCGAATTCCGCTGATGCCAAAAATCAGCCCAGGTAAAACGTGGGAGGGTGCTTTTGCATCACTCGCTGGTTCGCTTTTTACTGCATGGCTACTATTGCGGTCTTCATTGTTTTTCAAGAATGGACTGCCGGTACAACCCCTTGGCGGATGGCTTGCCTTCGGAATATGTGTTGGCCTATCTGGTATGGCTGGCGACCTGGCGGAATCGCTGATTAAACGCGAACTCAAAACAAAAGATTCCGGAAGATCTTTAGGTGGCCTGGGGGGAGCACTCGACCTGATTGACTCGCTCCTGTTTGCTGCACCCGTTGCATGGTTTCTGTGGGTGAATGCCTCTGGGTAAGAACAATACTTCCGAGTTAAACGCGGTATTTTCCAACAAATTCCGCCATGAAAACAGATCCTGTTGGGAACGCCTCACCTGCCGGAGTAGTATATAGATAGAAATTGACCCAGTCAGTTTCCTGCTAGTCTGTCACGTGGCGGACGCACCTATTCCTCGAGGCCATTAACCTCCACTCGGTTGATGGACTTTGATGTCTCGCTCAACGATTGCAGTAGTCGACTCAAAGCGGCTTTTAGAACTTTTCGGACCTCGTGATCAACACCTCCGAAAAATACGTGCCGCGCTTGACGTTGGAATTTCAGCCCGAGATGGCGAGATACACATCGAAGGAGAGGATGCTGCTGTACATAGAGCTACAGAGATCTTCGAGTCTCTGGATCAGTCGCTCCAAGATCAAGGCACGGTCACAGGACAAATTGTTGACCGATTACTCAACGGCAGCAGCCTTTCCGAAAAACTCATACATCAGGAATCGATTGAGGTGCATCGACCTGGAGGACATATTGTTCCTCGGTCGTCAGGCCAGGCCGATTATGTACGTGCTATTCGACAGTCTGATATCGTGTTTTGTGAGGGCCCAGCTGGTTGCGGGAAGACTTTTCTTGCTGTCGCCATGGCTGTATCCGCTCTGCGTCAAGAACACGTCACAAAAATTGTACTTGTGCGGCCAGCTGTTGAGGCTGGAGAAAGTCTTGGATTTCTGCCGGGTGACCTCCAGGCAAAAATTAATCCCTACCTGCGACCACTCCTTGATGCACTTCGCGAGATGATGGACTTTGACTTATTGAAAAAACTTACTGAGCAAGATGTCATTGAAATGATTCCTCTTGCCTATATGCGGGGTCGAACGCTGAACGATGCCTTTATTATTCTGGATGAAGCACAGAACACGACTGCAGCCCAAATGAAAATGTTTTTAACTCGCCTCGGCGTTGGCTCAAAAATGGTGATTTCGGGGGACACGACACAAATCGACCTTCCTCCAAACCGAAAAAGTGGTCTTATTGACGCAATGGAACGGCTTGGCACGGTTTCGGGCTGCCACAAAATTAGCCTTGGAGGCAGTGATATCGTCCGGCATCCTCTCGTTCAGCGCATTGTCGATGCTTACGAGGAATAATTACCTACTTCAATTCTCTTTCCAAAAACGAGAGACTTACAACAGTTTACGATGAGTATCGCCCCGTCGTCATTTCGCCGCCGCATTCGCCGAGCCTCCTCAATGGAAGGTCCGCAGAGTTTCTGGGGCAGACTCCTCGAAACTATTTCACGGTCAGAAGTACTCGTGCGGCTCGGCCTCTGTCTTCTAGCAGCTTTTTGTCTTCTCGTTCTTCTTCGTGGATGGTCTCAACCATTCGCATTCAGACTCGGCTCTGTTGCTCCTCGAGGTGTTGTTTCCCGAGTTGCATTTGAGAAGCCCGATCTCGCACGAACTCGTGCAGCACAGCAACGAGCAACATCACAGGTCCGGGTCGTTTACATTCAGGACCGATCGCCGTTGGTTCGGATTCGTGACGGACTCAAAAATCGGGTTGCTGAAATTGCAGCGGCAGAAACCTTGGCTGGCGTTTCGCGTGCTGCATGGCTTGAGTTCGCTCCAGAAACAGCGACTGTTCTAGAAAGGATTCCGGTACCCGCTCCAGGAACCGTCGTAAAACCTGCTGAGCTACCAATCGCTCCTGAGCCGCCCGATTTCTCAACGCAAGACGAACCATTAAATAAGAGTCTGCCCCCATCTTTAGGGCCGAACATATTGGGGTCATCAAAAGCGAGCGGGGAGCAGAAACCTCATGGCAACAAAGAGAGCACTCCATCAAACCGAGATATTGGATTCGCTGATGATGTAATACGAGCACAAGCACAGCCAACAGCAGATTCAGAAACAGCCACAAAGGATCAAACTGCAAGAGGAAACCCAACGGTCACAGAATTCTCACGAGAGAAACTACAGGCAGAACAAGCATTCACAGCCTTCCGAAATCCGGTTGGCACCAAGGAAAAGATTCTCGAGTTCAATAAAGCCATTGATCGTGCATTTGCACCGCTGGAATCCCAGGGTGTTCTTGAAAAGATTCAGCATGACATCGATGAGGGCAGCCAAACCGAAATTGACGTCCACCCACTCGGTAACATTACGGAGATGATACGTGTTCAGGTTGCCGAAGTGCTCCTCAGCGAGGCTAAGATACGCTTCAAGGCGAGACTCACCGACGAATTGGGCCCCGGTCCATTAACGGACCGCGTATTCATGTGGATTGATCCACGGCTAACAGGATCACTCGAAGTTGACAGTGAAGCGACGGCAAAAGCCAAGAATGAAGCAGTTGAAGAAACGCCTGAACAATTCATTCGTTATGCAGCAGGTGACCTGCTCTCTCCTGCTGGGGTTGAGATCACGAGTGAGCAACTTGCGCTTTTGAAACTTGAACATGAAGAATCTTTAAGGCAACAACCAGCTGGGGAAAGTTTTGGCCGAGCAGCTTCACTGTTTGGCTTGTTCGTGGCAATGTTCACACTTGCTGGATTTTACCTCCACCTCCATCACCGTGATGTCATGGTCGATCTCGGTCATATAGCAACCCTGCTTGTTCTAGTTGTGGCAACGATGGCCGCTTGTGTGTTTGCCTCCGGTGATTCATGGCACGCTGAAATCTTGCCTCTACTTGTTTTTGCAATGACTGTCGCAATCGCATATGACGAAGATCTTGCATTACTACTTGTTGCCGAGGTAGCCCTTGTTCTTGTTGTGGGATTAGGGCAGGGCCTTGCTGATTACATAACGCTCACTGCAGCAGCTGCGGCAACGATTTTCTGGATGGGGCGAATCAGGAGTCGTAGCAAGTTGATCTACGTTGGCTTATGGGCGGGAGCCGTTGCCATGACAACCCAAATTGGTGCCAATCTCCTTGAAGAACATCCGCTCGACTTCTACCTCCTTTTCGAAGCGGCACGGACTGGCGTATGGACACTCTTGGCAGGTTTTCTGATGACGGGCTTACTGCCGTTCGTAGAAAAAACATTCGGCGTACTCACTGACCTAAGCCTGCTTGAGATTGGTGATGTTGCGCATCCACTTCTTCAAGAGCTTGTTCGACGAGCACCAGGCACATACAACCATTCCATTAATGTCGCCAGCATCGGAGAGGCTGCGGCTGATGCAATCGGCGCACGTGGGCTCCTTGTGCGAGTTGGGGCGTATTTCCATGATGTCGGAAAGATGCTCAAGCCGGCTTATTATGTCGAGAATCAAAACAGACAGGAAAACAGACACGAGACGCTTGTGCCCGCAATGAGCAGCCTCATTATCATTGCACACGTCAAAGAGGGGGCCGAGTTAGCACGTCAGTACAACCTTCCTCAACCTATTGTTGATCTTCTGCTCGAACATCACGGCACAACACTTGTTGAGTACTTCTACCGACGTGCTGCTGAGAAATCACAAACCGACCCGAACGGGGGCGGTGTTGACGAGCAGACCTTCCGGTATCCAGGACCTCGTCCAAGCACTCGTGAATCTGCCGTCTTGATGCTTTCTGATGCCGTAGAGAGTGCCAGTCGTTCACTCACAGAACCGACCCCTGCGAGGATTTCAAGCCTCGTGCATGACCTCGCGATGAAACGACTTCTTGATGGCCAATTTGAGGATTGTGGAATAACGCTTGAAGAATTACGAATTATCGAGCAAAGCCTCGTAAAAAGTCTCACAGCTGTGTATCACGGTCGAGTGAAGTATCCGGACCAGAGGACAGCCTAGTGGCCGCCTCACACCGCCGCTCCACAACACGCCTATCGGCACGACACGTCACCTCTGGCGACAACACAGTTGTTCTGAGCAACCGTCAACGGATAATGGCAGTTTGTTCAAAGACCCTGAAACGTCTTTTCATGGCTGCCATGAATGCCGTTGAAATGACTGATTCTGATATCAGTCTGGCAATTGTAAATGACAAAGCGATAGCCGATCTTCATGAAACATGGCTAGGCATTCCGGGCCCGACAGATGTCCTTTCATTTAATCTCTCAAGCCCCGAATATGCACAACCCTCCCACCATGGAAAACGGCATGGAATTCATGGCGAGATCATCGCAAGTGCTGAGACAGCTGCACGAGAGGCTCGTGTCTACTCCTGGAGTCCAGAACATGAATTAAGCTACTACCTCATCCATGGCTTGCTTCATCTCGTCGGCTATGACGACCAGACACCTTCAGAAAGGATCTCTATGCGAAGGAAAGAGCGCTCGGTAATGAAGGCAATTGGGCTCCCGGCTCCACCAAGAAGGCGTCCCAAAACCACTTGCCACCAACGCTAACCTTTCTTATTGTCCTGAAATACGCTCATGCAAACTGCAATCTTTTTATTAGCTATCGCAAGCCTCGCTGCCCTACAGTCCCGTGCCATTCGGGGAGCAAAACGACATCAACTTCAGGACATCTGCCGCCAAAAAGGGCTTCCTGATGTCTATGACGAACTCGTACGAGCAAGTGAAGGAATTGCGTTTTTTGCTGCCACTGTTGTGGTGCTTGCAGGAGTTGCATCAACTTTTTTGATATCAAAAATACTCACGACCAATTTTTCTGCTGGGCTCTGGGCAGGTCTTTGCTGGATCATGCTAGTCATCATACCAATGACACTCACACGATTTGCTGGCGTTTGGATCGTTGTGACAACATGGTGGTTGTGGCGGCCACTCATCCTTCTTGTCGCTCCTGTTTCGAAAGGCATCACCAAATGCATTGAGGCGATCCAATGGGTACTCTATCGAAGCAAGAACCGTGCTACCGCTGATGAGTCACAGGATGAAATTCGACTCGCTATGGATGAGGCTCATCGTGAAGGACATCTTGATGAAGAGGCACGGGAAATGATCGAAGGAGTCATGGAACTCGAAGACGCTCAGGTCTCGGAGATCATGACTCCTCGGACTCAGGTGATCGGCATCTCTGTAAACTCAACGTGGAAAGATTCGGTTGAGGCTGCAGTGGAAAGCGGATATTCACGACTTCCAGTCTGGAAGTCTTCACCAGACGATATCATTGGGGTTCTCTACCTACGTGAAATCTTGGCCGAACTGGCTCAACACCAAGATTCTCCAAGTGAGGCTCGGCAAGCCGAACCAAATCTTCGTGATCTTCTTCGGCCACCCTACTTTATCCCCGAGTCTATGAGCGTTCAGTCATTGCTCCGCGACCTGCAGCGCGGTAAATCACATATGGCAATTGTTACTGATGAATTTGGTGGTGTTTGCGGCATCGTGACAATAGAGGATGCTCTTGAAGAAATCGTTGGAGAGATCACAGATGAGCATGATGAAACACTGACTGATGGCATCCTTGTGCAGTCCAACGATACGTGTGAAACATTGGCCAACGTTCCTATTGATGACTTAAATCAGCGAATGCATTTTTCATTACCAGAAGAAGCTGATTACGATACGGTTGGGGGCTTCGCCTTCCATATTTTTGGACGGATACCGTCCGAGGGAGAAACCATTGTTGCCGACGGCGTATCGCTCGAGGTATTGGAAAGTTCAAGTCGTCGCATTGATCGACTCCGCGTTTCAAGATTACCCCAAACACCTGATTCACCATGAGTGCCGAAAAGGCTCAGGCTCTAGTCCTGCGGGCCCTGCCATTTGGCGAAACGAGCGCGATTATCACCTTGCTGACTCGTGAAGTCGGTAAGGTGCGGGGGTTGGCAAAGGGAGCATGGCGACCAAAGAGTAAATTTGACGCCGCCCTTGACCTCCTTTCCATCTGTCAGGTACTCGTCCTTCATCGTTCGTCTGGCAATCTTGATCTATTCACAGAGGCATTCCTCGAACATCGATTTCGAATCGGTCGTTATGAAGCATCATTTGCTGCCGGACTCTACATAGCCGAACTTCTGGATTCAGTCACCGTTGATGCAGACCCACAACCTGAACTTTTTGATCTCGCCACACGAGCGATCCGATTCCTCTCTGCACCGAGACCTGGACAGAGATCTGAGCAGCAGTCTGCGATCAACTCCAGAACTATTTCCGCTCTTGTTATTCACACAGAACTGGGCATCCTCCATCAACTTGGGCAGTTGCCATCGCTCCATTGCTGTGCTGAATGTCAACGACCACTGGAAGGCCGAAGAATATCGTTCAGCATGCTCGCTGGGGGAGGACTCTGCCCACGATGCCGACGAGGAAAAAGATCCGTTGTTTCAATCTCGAGTGAAGCAATTATTTCTTTGCGGCAGCTTGCAGATTCCTTCGACCAGAGCGAGTGTCAATCACAACCAGAACCTCCCTTCGGAGAGATTCGTGCCATAATGAATACATTTTTTGCCAATATTCTTGGATATCGACTGAAAACCAGTCATTGGCTTGCGACAACCTTTCCCTCGTCACGCGAGAAACTCCGATGAACCATTCAAACAACCTGAGAATATGGCCAATAGTTTTCCCATTGTTCATTGGGTTCTTTGTCACGCTCCTTGCAAGTGGATGCGCTACGCTCTCGAAGCCAACATGGCCATGGAGTGATACGACCGCAGGACAAGATAAATCAGATGTTGATGATGAATCATCTTCCGTCATTTCATCAGAATTCACACCAAGTGATGAAGATTTTGGTTGGAATGCATTGAAGGGTGAAACCATAAACAGACGTTTCAAGAAAATGGTTGGTCGTGGCCCAAATGAGTCCGTAGCAAACGATGCTCTCGCCGAGGGTGATGACCTGTTTGTTCAGAAAGAATACAAATCTGCTCTGAAGCAGTACTATCGTGTGATCGACCGATGGCCGGATTCTGCCATCGAAGAGGATGCTATGTGGCAGATTGGTGAATGTCTTTTCTTTACTGACCAGTATCCAAAGGCTGAGGATCAATATGATTCACTTGTTAAGAAGTACCCAAACACTCGGTACCTTGATCGGATAGCAAAACGACAGTTTGTTATTGCGCAGTATTGGCTGGCACTTGATGAAAAGAAGCATGTGCCACTCTTGATACCGAATCTGATTAACCGAAGTCGCCCTCTGTTTGACACACGAGGACGAGCTCTCAAAGCATATGAACATGTTCAACTGAATGATCCCCGTGGATCACTAGCCGACGATAGCCTGATGGCACAAGCAAACGCTCATTTCCTTGAGAAAGAATGGCTTGATGCTGATTACTTTTATTCAGTCTTACGAGCAGAGTACCCAGACAGCGAGTTTCTAATGCCGGCCCATCTGTTTGCACTGCAAGCAAAACTTCGGGCATATCAGGGGCCAGCATACGAGGGAGGTATGCTCGATGAAGCTGAGATTTTAGCAGACCAGATTCTCGTCCAATTTCCAAATCAATTAGGCAGCGACGAAGAGGAACGAGTTGTTCGAACGCGTGCTGAAATTGCAGCTCAGCAGGCCCTCCGTCACTGGAAGAGAGCTGAGTTTTATGCAAAAGGAAAACACTATACTTCTGCTCGAATCTACTATGCGCTCATTGCTGAAGACTATCCAAAAACAATGCTTGCTCAACGCGCACGAAAACAGCTCGAAGGCATCGCAGGGCTTGATGATATCAATGACAACCCCTTTCCGACTCTTACCGCTTTCCTCAATCCAGATTCTCTGAAAGAGGCTGAACTTGACGCTATGGCTGAAGCCGACGCCGTTATTGCCAGCCAGGATAGCACTGGTGAAAGCCAGCCACTGAGGTGAGGCTCACAATGGTCCCATCAATCAACCGCCGTAAGATTTTGTACGGACTTACTTGCTTCCTACCTGGGGTCGTGGGGTGTGCTGCATATCAGTTTGGGAATAGCACACTCTATGCAACAAATGTTCGCACGATCTATGTACCACTTTTTCAATGTGACAGCTTTCGTATGACGCCTGCTCTGGATATAGGCGAGCGTTTAACTGAGTCCGTCTGTAAGGAAATTGAGAAGAGGACCCCATTCAAGGTTGTTGATAGTGCTGGTGCCGACAGCATTTTAACTGGTCGAATTGTTGCAGACACCAAGCGCATGATGGTCGAAAGTCCAACAGACCAATCCAGAATGGTTGAGATGAATCTGCAAGTGCTTGTCACCTGGGCTGACCGCGGCGGGGCTGTTCTGGCTTCAGGTTCCATCCCTGTGCCTGCTGCAAGTGTCGATGTTGGACAGGCGGCTGCACTCGTTCCAGAATACGGTCGATCCGTAGTCAGTACCCAACAAGAGGGCATCGTGAAAATGTCACAGCAAATTGTTGGACTCATGGAAGAGCCGTGGTAATGAAGCCACATGGTAATGATCCTGCTGAGTGGCAACTCCGCACACGAAATGTGCGTCTACCCAGATCCGATGAATTGCCGCTCTTGATGGGGATCGTCAATACGACACCCGATAGCTTCTCTGACGGCGGCCAGTGGGTACAGATTGAAAGTGCAGTAGCACATGGACTGTCCCTCATTGAAGCTGGTGCTGACATCCTTGATATCGGTGGGGAGAGCACACGTCCTTTCTCAGACCCAGTCGACGCAAAAGAGGAATGGCGTCGAGTCGGAGAAGTGGTCCGGATTCTCTCACGTGAATCAGACTGCCCACTATCCATCGATACGTCCAAGGCTTCTGTGGCCAAAAATGCGCTAGAGAACGGCGCTGAAATAATTAATGATGTCACAGGCCTTGAGGGCGACCCAGAGATGATCAGAATCGCTCGTGAGACTGGTGCTGGAATTTGTGCCATGCATATGCAAGGCACTCCAAAGACCATGCAGATAAACCCAACATATGAAAACGTTGTGGCAGAAGTTTATGCATATCTAGAGGATCAAAAGAATACGTTCGCTACGGCTGGCATTGCCCCCGAAAAAATCTGCCTTGATCCCGGCATTGGCTTTGGAAAAACGCACAGTCATAATATTGAACTGATGAAATATGCATCCAAATTTCTTGATCTTGGATGCCCCATTTTAATTGGTCATTCCCGTAAAGGGTTTCTTGGCAAATTAGTAAAACAAACACTCCACAGGGAACCCTCGTTACACGAACGTGATATCGCAACAGCTGCGGCAGCCTGTAGCCTAGCTGACCAGGGCATCCATATCTTGCGAGTGCATGATGTGGCAACCGTGCGACTTACTCTCACTGCCTACGCATCAAGCCGGACAAGCGTATAGCCGTCATGAAGCCATTGCATTGCGGGCAATAGCAACACACTGCCGAATATCATTCAAAGGACTGTCTGGGTTTTTCTCATATTCCAGAGAGAGGGCACCATCTTCTGGAAACCCAACCTGATCAAGCGCCGCAAATACAGCTGGTACGTCAAGATGGCCTTGGCCAAGGATCACTCCCTCTGTCTTTTTTTGCATTTCAGCAACGTCTTTGAGGTGGATACCGTACAGCCTGCCTTTCAGAAGCCGTATAACTTCGACCGGCCGTTCAGCTGAACGAATATAGTGCCCAAGGTCGGCACAAGCCCCGATGCGTTGATCCCGGTTTTCAATAGCTTGCAAAACGTCAAGAACTTTACTGTAGCGATGACCAGGCCCGTGATTATGGATAGCGACACGAATATCAAATTCCTGAACGAGCTCCTCGAGATTATCAAATGAATCAGCTGATGGATCAGCTGTCAGAGTTTTTATTCCAGCCTGTTTTGCAAAGGAAAATACTTTTCTATTGGCTTCACTGTCTGCAGTGAATTTATTGACTCCATGGGCAGAAATCGTCAGACCCTGATCTCTGACTTTCTGCAGCACTGTCTTGATTAGCGACAGGTCGTTCGTAACCGGAAACATTTTCGGATAGAACTCAATCGCATCAAAACCCAACTCTTTTGTATGACGCAGAGCGTCATCGAGCGAATACTTTCTTAACGAAAATGCTTGGATTCCAAGACTGAATTTGGGGGGTGCCGGTGCAGCGGCATGAATGAGTGGAATTCCAACAATCCCTGCAGCAGCTGATGTCATAAAAGATCGACGACTCTGAGTAACCATAAACAAACTCCCCAGACAGGTGTAATTCGACCTACAATGGTTTTTGCCTGTGCGTGCTGACCGAGACAATGGTATTTGGTAGCGTACCATTACAGGAAAACTATTCGGACCTGCGTACAATCTTCGTTTTTCCTACTAAAGAGCCGACTCATGCCTGACAGTTCAACAGCCTCAAATAAGGAGCTCAGCGATCTTTGCCGTCATACGGCTGAAAAGAGCCGTGCAGCTGCGATACAGCTTGCGACAGTCCCAGGAGAACAACGGGCGGCATGCCTTCGGGTGGCTGCAGATATAATCCGGAAAGATGAAGCCGACATCTTGAAGGCGAACCTTCGGGATCTCGCCGCAGCACCTGGCTTTGGCCTCACGGAAGCTGCCACAGACAGACTCCGCCTCGACAGCGAGCGAATTGAAGGTATTGCCGCTGGAGTTGAAGCAGTAGCCGAATTGCCGGATCCGGTCGGCGAACTGATTGAAATATCAACACAACCCAATGGGCTTCAAGTTCGTAAGGTGCGTGTCCCTCTTGGTGTCATATTTTTCATTTACGAGTCGCGGCCAAACGTCACTGCGGACGCCGCTGCAGTTGCGCTCGCTTCAGGAAACGCTGTGATTTTGCGAGGAGGAAAGGAAGCAGCTTACTCAAGCAAAAGAATTGTTGAAAGCATTCGTCAGGCGATCACTGCCAGTGGCCTCCCAACTGATTGTGTTCAACTCGTCGATATTGCAGATCGTGAGGCTGTTGGTGCTTTTCTCCAGTTCGACAACCTGATCGATCTTGCGATTCCACGTGGTGGCGAAAGCCTCATACGACGAGTCTGTGCTGAAGCACGCATGCCAGTCCTCAAACATTTCAGTGGAAACTGCCATGTGTACGTCGACAAATCTGCCGAGCTTGATATGGCTGAAAGAATTTTAATTGATGCCAAATGCCAACGCATGGGTGTCTGTAATGCAGCAGAATCACTTCTGGTTCATAGAGATATCGCACAAGAATATCTTCCTCGTATAGCCGAACAACTTCGATCAAGGACCGTTGAAATACTTGGCGACGAAGCGACCTGCCAGATTCTTCCTGGGATAGGGGAGGCAACTGAATCAGATTTCGCAACGGAATTTCTTGGCCCGAAACTTTCCATAGGTGTTGTCCGTTCAATTGATGATGCCATTGAGCACATCAACCGGTTTGGTTCTCGACATACTGACGCAATAGTAACTTCGGAGGAATCTGCTGCTAAAAGATTTGCAGCTCGGGTTGATACCGCAGTGGTACTCGTCAATGCAAGCACTCGCTTCAATGATGGCGGCGAACTTGGGCTTGGTGCAGAGATTGGAATTTCAACAGACAAACTCCATGCGCGTGGCCCATGTGGCCCAAGGGAATTGACCACATACAAATATGTCGTTACGGGAAATGGACAGACCAAAGGGTCGTGATTAAAAATCAACTGGAGAATTCGATGAACCAGAAAAACGGAAAGGCACCAAGGCATCTGCTTCGTGCCGGTGCTCTTACTCTTGTTGCGACAACTTTTTCGATAGTCCTCTTTGCCCAAGGCCCTCCCCGTATGCGGAAACATAAAGTTTCCGAGGCAAAGGCCTTGGAACTCGTTCCAGCAAACAAAATCCCCCCCACAACAAACCGTGTTCAAGTAACTGAAACAGATGGCTTTCGAGTTATCGAGTCAAATGACATTCCAAAACACACCGTCGGAAGATTTCCAAACAGGGGCAATCCAAACGCTATTGCTGCACAGAATTGGACAATTAAAATTCCTCTGCAACCAATCCCAAACGATACAGTAACCCCACTCCACCAAAGCACAAACCACGGTCCGCCGAATATGCCCTTTGGTGTTGGCGTAAACGGCGTACTTTTTGAGCCAGGAACGGCAGAGTTCTGGATGGGTGATCGAACCGCTGACTGGAACTACGAGGCACTCGGAGGAGCTGTTGGTCTCGGACTCGATGCCAATCATGCTCATGTTCAGCCCGGCGGCATATATCATTACCATGGCCTTCCTACCGGTCTTCTCGAAGAACTTGGTTTCACTGCAGGCGAGATTGACGACAACACACATTCACCACTCATTGGCTGGGCAGCAGATGGATTTCCTGTGTATTACGCATTTGGTTACCAACAAGCAGATGACCCAAAAAGCAGTGTTGTGAAGCTCACAACAAGTTTCCGATTAAAACAAGGGCAACGACCAAGCGGCAGTGCCGGGCCAGGTGGTCGATATGACGGAGCCTTTATCCAAGATTATGAATATGCCCTAGGCACTGGTGATCTCGATGAGTGCAATGGAAGATTCTGCGTCACTCCTGAATTCCCTGAAGGAACATATGCCTATTTTTTCACCGACTCGTGGCCGGTTATTCCCCGAGGTTTTCGTGGAACTCCTGTTTTGCTCAAAGAAAGAAGGCACGGCGCGCACCCGAGACGTCCCCGTTAAAACTCATGAACTAACATTATTCTGAGTCTTTACCTGCAGCAGTTCACAAGCCAAACCGATTGCGTACAACTTGTGGTACGCCAATATCTAGAACGTGAATCCTACCTGTATAGTGCTCTGCATCACTCGTCTTAAAACCCTCCTTCGATGCAACAAAGGTCAGTGTCTCATCAGCACAAACACACGGTCCGCATGGTGCTCCACGATCACAATCAAAACCTGATGGTACATCAATGGAGATAATCTTGGGTCGAGGATTGGTTTCCATTCGCCTAAGAATCGATTCGATTGCTACTTCTGTATCACCTTTTGCAGCACCCGTCGCACCCGTTCCAAGAATCGCATCAATTACACATGTCGCCGATGACAATGCGTTCTGCCACCGCTCTGCTGCAGCCCCTGCGAGGCATACCTGGTCTATTCCTGATCGATTGATGATATCGAGATTCGTCAATGAATCTCCTCTGAATCGCTGTGAGGATGCGGCGAGTACGACCCGAACTTTTGCTCCAGCAAGTTCCAGATACCGTGCAATGACTAACCCATCTCCACCATTATTTCCGTGGCCCACCACCACGACCACGTCTTGGTCAGAAATTGAACCAAATAGACGTACGATGGCTTCACTCGCATTACGGCCAGCATTTTCCATGAGAACGATCCCTGGGATGGAATATTCATCCATTGCCACTCGGTCAACCTCGCGCACTTTGTCTCGACTCAACGCCAGCATTCGGTTTTCTCCAAAAGGCCATTTCTTCTTCCATCCACCGTTTTGGTGCGTCGGAAAGCATAACTGAGGCCGAGAAATTGTGTGTTTTGCGGCAGACGAACCACACTGGTTTTCGCGGCTGTTTGTGCTGCTATGATCAGGAGCGGCGTAACCACCTTCAAGGTTTCCACAGTTCGACAATCCGAATCAAAAAGGAGTTTTGGTGTGGCACAAGCAGCCCTTGCACTCGAAGACGGCACATTTTTTTTGGGTGAGGCATTTGGTCATCGGGGAACGGTGACTGGGGAGGTCTGTTTCAATACCTCAATGACCGGGTATCAGGAAATTCTTACTGACCCAAGCTATCGCGGACAGATTCTTACCATGACTGCCCCGCAGATCGGCAACTATGGAATCAACCCTCAAGACGTAGAGAGCAGTCATCTCCAGATGGCCGGTTTCGTGGTCAGGGAAGCCAGCCGAGTGGCAAGTAACTTTACCGCAACTGGCACGCTTGATGATTATTTGAAGGCAGCTGGCGTCGTGGGCATAAGCGGCATCGATACACGAGCTCTTGTTCGACAAATCCGAATTCAAGGAGCAATGACTGGCGTCGTTTCAAGTGAAATTCTTCATGAAGAAAAGCTCGTACAAATGGCCAGGGAAGCACCGAAACTCGTTGGTCGAGATCTTGTCCAAGAAGTTATGCCTTCTGAAATCAGTCAATGGGATGAACCACTCGCTTCTGATGGAACACCACTTCGCCAGCCAACAGAGGGTGGAGAATTTTTACCCGCACCTCAGCATACCGGTGAAAAGCATGTTGTCGCACTTGATTACGGTATGAAATGGAATATCGCAAGGCACCTTGTTTCACAAGGCTGTAAGGTTACTGTCCTGCCGGGCAATGCGACAGCGAATGAGGTGCTTCACCTGAAGCCCGATGGTGTTTTCCTGAGTAACGGGCCGGGCGATCCTGAGGTGGTTGATTACGGGGTGTCGACAGTCCGAGATTTAGTTGGCAAAGTGCCAATCTTTGGGATCTGCCTAGGACATCAATTGTTGGCTCAGGCATGTGGTGCAAAAACATTTAAACTCAAGTTTGGTCATCGTGGAGCCAATCAACCTGTTCTTGATCTTGACACTGGCCGTGTTGAAATCACATCACAAAATCATGGATTTGCCGTCGAGGAAGAAACTCTCCCACCAACACTTGAGGTCACGCACAGGAACCTCAATGATGGCACAATTGAAGGCATCCGTCATAAGACAGAGGCTGCTGCAAGCGTCCAGTACCATCCAGAGGCTGCAGCAGGGCCTCACGATTCATCGCCTCTTTTCCTCCGCTTTCGTGAAATGCTGAACTAGCAATCAAAAAGGGAGTAGGACGCATCTCTACCACGTTACAGGGGCCAGCCTGCTCACTGTTTCGGGGGCAAAGTGCCTCCTGAGAGCGAGATACACCCCAAGCAAGATACTGGCCAAAGGCCATGCTTTCAGCTTTGTAAAAGCCCAAAACGCTGCTACCAGATTTATTTTTTAAAAAAACCCCCCGGAAAAGTTTGACATCGGGTTTCTGTGTGCAATTTTTGAGGGAAGCTACGGGCGCCTCCGTCGCTTCACTGTCGATCAAGAGATTCGGCGGTTTTTCACCCTATTCAAGTGTCAAGGAGGCTCACCCATGAGTCGTGCGTTTTACTTAGGCGGTCTATCGGCCGCACTTTTATTGTGTTTAGGTACCTTTGCTGAAGCTGGTCTTTTCGGTAATCACCACCGAGCTGATGCTGGCTGCTGCGAACCAGCTTGCGGTTGCGAGCCTACTTGCGGTGTTGAGCCTACCTGTGGTTGCGAGCCTACTTGTGGCTGCGAAGCTGCATGTGAGCCTGCTTGCGGTTGCGAGCCAAGTTGTGGATGTGAACCTGCTTGCTGTGACTCCGGTTGCTGCGAACAGAAGAAGTGCGGCAAGATTCGTGCTTGGTTTGCCAAGCTTCACGAAGCAAAGATGGCCCGTCGAGCTCAAAGAAGCTGCTGCGAACCAGCTTGCGGATGTGAGCCAACCTGTGGTTGTGAGCCAACCTGTGGTTGCGAGCCAGCTTGTGAGCCAGCTTGTGGTTGCGAGCCAACCTGCGGATGTGAGCCAACCTGTGGTTGTGAGCCATCTTGTGGAATCTAAATCAGCGTGACTTCTGAGCTATTCCCCGATAGTTCAGTGACTATGCCACATCGACCCGGCCGGATACCATCCGGCCGGGTTTTTCTTTTTTATGAGCCTGACTCTTTCTGGTCGAACTCCCTCGAGAATCATTCCGACAGTCCTGGGCTTTCCAATTCGACTTCTCAGCCCCGGTAGGCCAGATGCCCTATTCGTTTTCGGCCAGCCACCGCTCGGCATCAAGAGCCGCCATACACCCTGTACCGGCAGCCGAAATAGCCTGACGATAATAGTCATCAGCTACATCACCAGCTGCAAAGACACCCTCAACATTCGTCGATGTACGGAAGTGGTTTTGCCAAACAACATATTTCTTGGGATTCAATTCCAATTGCCCATCCAGAAATGCCGTATTCGGTGTATGACCAATTGCCAAAAATACGCCGGCTGCGGTTACTATGGTTTCTTCACCCGATTCCGTTGTACTTTGCAACCGGACACCGGTTACACCATCGGTATCATCACCAAGGACTTCAACGAGCTTTGAATGATAGTGGATCTCAATTTTCTCACTATCGTACGCACGTTTTGCCATGATTTTGCTTGCTCGCAATTCATCCCTACGGTGAATAAGATGAACTCGACTCGCAAACTTCGTGAGATACGTAGCCTCTTCTACGGCTGAATCTCCACCACCGACTACAACAAGTTCTTTATCTCGAAATCTCGGAAGCGCTCCATCACAGACTGCACAAGCGCTGACTCCTCGATTTTTAAAGCGCTCTTCACTCTCCAATCCAAGCCAATTGGCACTTGCACCCGTTGCAACAATTACGCTTCGTGCTCGTATTTCACCACCACCTGCTCGCGTCAGGGTAAATGGCCTTTTTGAAAAATCAACCTTCTGAATGTCGTCCGTAATGACACGTGTGCCAAAGTTTACTGCCTGCTGCCGCATGAGTTCCATTAACTCTGGGCCCGTCACGCCTTCACCAGCGTGCGGAGCCATCATCATTCGTCGATCTTCAGGGAGTGCTGAATCAAGAAATGCTGCAAGATCACCTGCAGGAAATCCTGCATAGTTCTCCACTTCACTTGTCAGTGCCAACTGACCAAGTGGCAAGGTTCCAGCCATACGATTCTCTTCAGTAATAGCCCCCTCAAAAACAAGAGGCTTCAATTGCGCTCTAGCGGCATATGTTGCTGCGCACCAACCTGCCGGGCCGCTTCCAATGATGACAACATTCTCGAGTGAATCTTCTGACATTCCTTACTCCCTCGGGGAAAATCACGCGGCGTGTCCTCACTGTTGTACCCACACCAACGTTCTCAAAAAACAATTTGCTGTCCGCATGATAACGTGAAACTCACATTTCTGCGTGTAGGAGTCATCGCGACACACTGGCATTGCTTCTGTCACTCCCGGCAGTACGACACGCTCTTATCCACACCTTTTGGTTGCCGCCCTCCTGTTTCCCGCAGTTTTTGGATAGCCACCCATTTTCATGAACATAAATTTGGTAAAAAAAAAGCAACCAGTGCTTAGTGAAAAACTTGTTGATTTTGTATTTTTAGCGCACAGCAGTATCATGCATTAGGTCTCCACCTTTCAATTCTATGTCGAAATAGTACAAAAATGAAAAATTCCATAAGCATAACTCAGGTTTCTGGACTTTTCACTGCAATCCCTGATGTGTCCTTTTTTGTAAAAGATCGGCAGAGTCTGTTCGTGCACGTCAACGACTGCTTTCTGCGCATTCATGGATATTCCGATCCATCTGACATGATTGGAAAGCAGGATTTTGATTTTCATCCACCCGCTCTCGCTGCTGAATATTTTGCAGAGGATAATCGTGTCATGGAATCCGGGGTTCCAGTCTACGATCAGTCTGAATTGGTCACGCATCACTCTGGGATGCCGCGGTGGTACCTTATCACTAAATTGCCTCTCTCAGACGATCAAAACAAAATCGTTGGCTTGGCTGGTGTTATGAGGCAGATTGATCAGCCAGGTGACGCTCCTAACGACTACCAGCGTCTGACTCCATCACTTGAGTACGCTTTAAAGAATTGCTGTCACAACGTCAGCATACCTGAAATGGCAAAGCAGTCTGATCTTTCTACAAGCCAACTTCAACGGGACTTTCGAAAATTATTCCGGATGAGTCCGGGTGAATATATCATGCGCCTTCGTCTTCAGCTTGCTCGCCGCCAACTCATTAATTCAAACGAACCAGTTGGACAGATCGCTTCTGATTGTGGTTTTTTTGACCAGAGTCATTTTACTCGCGCCTTTCGAAAACATACTGGCCTCGCTCCTTCGCACTATCGTCGTCAGGCTTGGAAGCAGAGTGCTCCTAAAGAATAGCGAGTGGATTCCGTCGCTCCTCTAGTGTTCCACGAGTAACCCCAATACGATTTGCTGCTTTCAGTTTCGCCCATACTTCCCGTCCATTAATTTGGCCGCTCAGAAGTTTCCTGTATGCTTCAAGAATACCTGCCATTTCTTCTTGACTTTGATTCAGCATTTCAATTCGCAGGTGCTTCACTCCTTTATTGATGAGTTGTGTCACCACTTCTGCCCCACTTTGTGGCACAGCATTGAAAAGCGTATTGCGACAACCAACATCAGCGGTCAACAAATGATCGACAGCAATTCGATCCCGTAGCTGCACCACGTGGTCATCACACGGTCTGCCACAGTTTGTCTTATCCGTACCCGGAGAAAGAACTGAGCAGAACACACAATGCTCCATATGGAACATTGGCATGTGCTGATGAATGACGACTTCGAGAAGATTCCCCGCTACCGCCGAGGTCAAATGAACAAGTTGTTCACGATTGCAATCATATGAGACTGCGATTCGTTCAACGCCCTGTTTCTCAAAAAAGTCAACTGTCAACGGGTTGGTTGCATTGAACGAAAAATCTGCAGTAACTGGGATGCCCTTTTCCCTGAAATATTCAAGGCCACTGAAATTGCGTACAAGAACACCGGCCGGGTCACACTTGGCTAGCGATGTAAATATTCCCATCTCGGATGGCTTTTGTATGCGTGGTGTGGCAATAAATAACTGAGCATTATCCTGCTTTGCCAATTCCACTGCCTCACGGTAGTGCCGAATGTCAGAAAAGTCTGCCAGAAGATTTTTTTCACCCAGATGGAGTACTCCTTTCAACTGCTTTAGTGTTCGCACCATGACATGCAGCGTGGGCTCAATACTGCGGGATTGCTCACTAGTATTTTTTGACGAAACAGTCGACACAATTTTCTGAACGGCACTCGTGACATCAATCGTACGCTGGCGACTCGGACGAGAAACAACCAAGTCTTCGAGTGCTGTAATCAACTTTTTGCGAAGGCTTCCCAAGACACTAAATGGTGCCATCGGATTACCTGTGATCGTGGCTTCGACACCACTCATCATAAAGGGTGTTCCACCAAGACGGCCGAACTGTTCTTCAAGTACGTTCTGTGTCAATGGATGCCGCTTGGCCTCTGCCAAATCCGTCTCGGTAACAACATGACAACTGAGGCCGCTCTGAAGCGTTGCAGTGACGCGCAATGGCTCACCAACATGAGCTATGACTTCAAGGCTAATGGGCTGTTGCCTTTGCAGATTATTTGTCTGAAAAGACTTTCGTAGACGCTGCGTCACTTGTGGATCGTCTGTCTTCCATACCTGCGAACCAATTTCAATCTGATCGAAGTCAATGGCATCTCGTCCAAAGGTAAGTTCGACAACGCCATGATTCACAGATTCTGTGAGTGAACGACCCTGATGAAACACCTCATAGACTCTGGCTCCTTGGGACGCTGCGTCAGTCGAACTATCAAAGGCGACTCCATGTCCTCGCTTCACCGATGCGGTGAGTTCAACCGCAATACGTTCTTGTGAAATGCCACATATCTGGCCAAGTACTACACCACGTTTTGCACTGCTTGTCGCCGGAACAAGCATTTTGTGATCACAGCCGTTGAGCCAGCCCGGAGAGAATCCACGTGAGAAGGTCAGTTCCATTTCCTCAATCTGCTTTGGCTCAAAGACAACCGGCTGTCCAGAAACAGCTGAATCAATAGCTTGCCGATAACTCCGTGTGATTGAGGCGACATACTCAGGTGCTTTCAGCCGTCCCTCTATCTTCAGTGAAGTCACTCCAGCAGCTAAGAGTTCAGGCACAAGGGCAAAGCCTGCTAAATCCTGCGGAGACAACAGATACTTCTGATTCCCTAAATCAACGTGTTCTCCATCGCAAATAACTTCATACGGGAGTCTGCACGCCTGAGCACATTGGCCACGATTTGCACTTCGACCACCTAATGATTCACTTGTCAGGCATTGTCCGGAATAGGCCACGCACAGTGCACCATGGACAAACACCTCCAGAGGCATGTCGGTGTTTGCCGCTATATCTTTTATTTCAGAAATTGATAACTCTCGTGCGAGGACAACCCGTTGTGCACCAATCTCCTCAGCCAGCCGGATTGTTTCCGCACTGGTTAAGGTCATCTGAGTTGATGCATGAACTGGTAAATCAGGACAAATCTCTCGTGCAAGACAGGCTGCTCCAACATCCTGCAGAAGTACAGCATCGGTGCCAGCATCTGAAAGAGCAGCAAGTGTCTCAGCGAACTGCTGCAACTCTTCAGTAAAGATGAGTGTGTTCAGCGTGACATAACCTCGAACACCATACCGATGCAGAAACTGAATCACACCAGGCAATTCTTCAAGTGAAAAGTTCTCTGCTCTCGCTCGTGCATTGAAACCAGAATTCAGACCGAAATAAACAGCATCAGCCCCATTCGCAACTGCTGCACGAAGGCACTCATGATTTCCAGCCGGTGCAAGGAGTTCAATTTCTGGTGCCATACAAATCAGTATAGTTCGCAAAAAATCTTCGTGTCACAGGAGAAAGCATATTCGATACATGGATGAGCCACGTTACGCATACGTATGGCTGAAGAAGACTTCTTTTTGCTTCTGAAAAGCGGCATGGCGGGGCTGGATCATCCCATAATAAAAAACGGTTGCTGAAACATGAAATGCTCCAGCAACCGTTTAACTATTCCTACGCAAAGAAATGGGCCAAAGTCGTTACTTCATACACCGACAACCATTCCTCTCAAAACAAACTTTATTTTTTGTTATTTCGCACAAATGGAGGCTGAAATTTTTCAGGAATCTCAAGACAGCCAGCCATTTTCGCAGTAATTGATTTGATCTGCTCTTCATCTTCAGGCTTGCATTTCTTGAGTTCCTCCAGCAACGATTTGAATTCCTCAACATCGGCTGGGTTATCAGAAATCTTTGAGGCACTTGCTTCAAGGTCATCAAAGAGTGCTTGGCTAACGAAATACTGGTCATTCGTTTCTTCCAGCATCGTGGCAATCTCCATCCGGTCTTGTATTTTCTCCACCGGAATGGTGACGCTCACTCGATTACTTGAACAGCCAAAAAGTGTAACTCCAAACATCACCATGCCGAACTGAAGACATTGATTAAACCGCATATCCAACCTCCAAGATTTCATAATTAAGAATTGGGCGTCATGTCCTATAAATGCTGCTGACGGCCCTATAAAGAGAAATTAAATATCGTCGCTGTGCCCTAAAATTATAATTTAAGACACAGCGACGAATTATTCTGATCAAGAAGTTTATATGGCGTTTGCCCTACAAACCTCTTTCCGACTATTCGAGTGTGCTTACATTGCCATCGGCACGACAAATTGCATTTCGCCACGTGATTTGATCAATGTCCGTGCCTATGAACTTTGTTGATCCATCGGCCATCAAGACACCAAAAATACCAGGATGGCCAGAACTTCCACCATGAAAATTCCGTTTCCACGTATGGCTGCTCACAGACTGGTGGTTAACATCCTGTTCGTCCCGGATTCCTGCCCAGATGACAGAACCGTGCATATTACGGCTCCACTCATTCAGTGTTGCATTCTCAACCAATGCAATCGTGTTTGTAAGACCATCTTGGAATTCTGCAAATGGAGTCAGTCCGGAATCTACACGCTGTGTGTTGAACGCTCCACCATTCATCCCAAGTCGTGTCGTTCGCCAAGCGTTACCTTTATTGCCCGAATGACCAACCAAACATGCCTGCCAATAACGACGGCCGAGATTCATCCGGTATGTATGGGAACCACCAAGCGTAAAACGACCACCACCTCGTGCTGTAAACGTTTCTGGTGTTGCCAAAGTTGATAAGGCAAACGCTGCGTCGTTATCACGGTTTGTGGTAATCCCAGGACCCCACGAAGGACACACCGCATAATCGAGAGTTACGGTCCGTGTGTAATTTCTTACGGCATCAAAATGAGGCTCTGAAAAAGCAGATTGAGCACCCCCATTAGTAGATAGCGTCTTTATTTGTTCAAACGCATTGTTCTGTTCCATGAACGGCATAATCATTATGGGCCATGGATACCCGTCGTTGGCTGCACCACCAGTATTCGTCAATGAAGACATTTCGCTTCCGTTTGTATAAAGCGTGTAAGCAGCTGGAAATCGTGAATCTCCTTTTCTGCCATTCGAAGATGCATAGTTGTGCAAACCAAGACCTTGCTGCTTCAGTTTATTGCCGCAAGAAGATCTTCGAGCCGCTTCTCGTGCCTGCTGAACAGCTGGAAGAAGAAGACCAACAAGCACGCCGATTATTGCAATAACAACCAGCAGTTCGATGAGAGTAAATCCTCTCTGTTTGTAATTTATTTTCATAGCGATTCCTCACTTTAGAGTCATAAAAACATGAATTTGGGAATTCATTCCTATACGAAGGAGTACCCCGTAAAATAGATAAAACCCCACGTAAACAATATCGTTTTATGGATTTTAAAACAAGGTTTTAGAAGGGTATTTACTGCTTAAATGAAACAAAAAACGGATTTTATGCTTCCTAGCTAGCCAATATTAGCTCTTTTGGGGAGTACTCCAATTGCTTTGGCTCATGCGTACAAACCACTACCTCTCCTCCCCTTAGCACGAACTTTATACGCAGCACTCAGACTCAATAACTGAACGATTCTTATCCCAGCAACAGGCATACGGCACCGCGGCAATTTTGTCACATCGCTACGCTTATTCAGTAGCTGATTTACTGCGTGGAGAGTGGTCTCAGTGCGTCAGCAAGAGAGGCTGCCTATCAACGGCGACCTCTCCTACCCGAGCCATAGTATCGACCAAAACGGCCCATATCGATGTTTCTTTCTTCTGCCCGCTTGAGCAGGGCTTCGAAATAAACTTTCTCTGGTGTTACAGTTGGTTTCTTTTTCTCACCATCATTTGGCTTCGGCTTTGGTTTCTTTTTCTCACCATCGCTTGGCTTCTTCTCTTTGTTTTGAGGTGGGTTTTTCTTTGCAGCTTCTCTTTCCTCACGGTATCGCTTGTATCTTTCAATATCAGCCTCAGTTCGCGTAGGCATACCTCCCTGATTTGTTGCATCGAACAGTGCCTTGGCCAACTGCATTTTCTCGATTCCTTCATCAAGGAACGCTGTCCGCTCTGCATCACTCAATTGGAGATATTTTTCTGCAGACTGCTTTGATAATTGACCAACAGACCGCCCAAGATCTCTTCTCACTTTATAAATTTCTTTTGCTGGCATGAGATCAATATTCTGCATGATCTCTCGTATCTTCTCTTTACTCGATGCAAAATCTTTGCCTTCCATGAGTACCTTTTGCTGCATTTCCATCGTTTCTGCGGCAAGATTTGGTCCAGTGAAGGAATAGATGAGAATGCCTCCAATGGCAAAAGCACCAGTGCCATACAAAACCAGTTTCCGAAAACCACTCGATTGTTTTTGTTGTTTTTTTGCCATGAGAAACTTTTTTTCAGAATAATGTGGATAGGAGTTCTACATCATGTTCCATCGCCTTCATCAATATCAGATGGATCATCGCCATCTCCAATAGCAGCGTACTTAAGAAGTACATCGATATCCATGTCGTTACTCAGCGCTTCGACATGCCCATCACACATGACAAACTGAGTCACACCGGGGTGAAGGCTGCCGAATTTTCGATTGTTTGTATCAAGGGGACTTGAAGCCAAGCCACGAGCGGTGTCCCGGAACAATGTGTGGGGAGTATCTGAAACAAAAACCGCTGTATCACCCTGATTGTAATGTTCCATAACCCCCGCTCCCGCAATAGCCGGTGGGATGTGACGATCTCCAATGACCATTGTTGTCGACAATCCGTCTGTTATTTGAGCCGGTCGAACCTCTGAGAACGTATGGATTACACCGGCACGTTTCGGGTCAGGACCACCTGTTGTTGGCGTTGCGTAATTAAAATACGTGCCACCGCAGGCGGAATAATCACCACCTGCTGCAACGCCAATTCCACTGGCAACTGGCGGCTGGTTATTGTTATCAAAATTCCTGTCAGCTGCCGGACTCCGTCGACTTGGGCAGTAAAACGCACCAACGGGTGAACGAAAAGCAGTTGCATTTGAACTATCCCAACATGGGACTGTTTCATCTGGATTCCTCGCATTGAATATCTGCGATTGCTCAAGAAACGGGAGTAGTCGAAATGCCCATGACACATCGTACGGATCACGCGTTTCCCGACCACTTGGAAAATGCTTCTGCGCATCTGCGTGAAGGGCAACCGCAAGCCCCATCTGCTTCAGATTATTTGCACATGAAAGACGTCGACCGGCTTCGCGAGCCTGCTGAACCGCGGGTAATAAAAGACCAACGAGCACTCCAATAATCGCAATCACGACGAGCAGTTCAATCAATGTAAAACCATTCGCCTTCTGAAAAGACTTCTTTGAATTCTTCAAGACAGGATATGTGACTCGTGTGAACACTGTTTTTA